>Ga0209573_1000372_pt1 | contig 99794 bp, 90 predicted proteins | sample TNRBio252014_DNA_FD_185870 | JGI IMG/M metagenome (GOLD analysis project Ga0209573, IMG submission 185870) | Wastewater treatment Type I Accumulibacter community from EBPR Bioreactor in Madison, WI, USA - TNR Reactor_6/25/2014_ DNA (SPAdes)... | ecosystem: Engineered > Bioreactor > EBPR >...
TTGGCGGCGAGAGCTTCGAGACGCTCGGCGAACGCGCCGGGCTCAGGGATTCGGTGTTTGTCGATACCCGGTTGAACCGCACCAGCGAGCCCGCGGTCGCCATCACGTACGTGATGACACAGCGGGAGGGGACGTGGCGAATCGTCGATGTGCTGCTCGACCGGTCGATCAGCGAACTCGCGGTGCGCCGATCGGAATACAATCAGGTTCTGCGCGATGGCGGGCCGGAGAAACTGGCTCAGACGCTGGATCAGAAGGCGGCACAGCTTCGCGAGCCGTGAGCCGGCGGCGGAGCGCTACCGCTCGTCCTCAGGCTCCCTCGGCTCGGTAGCCGGCGAGCCTGCCGCACTTCCTTCGCCCGGATCGATCCGGTGGGGTCCGGCTTGCATCTGGGCCAGCAATTCCCGTTCCGCCTCCAGCCAGAACTGCAACGCGCGGCCGTGTGCGGAGCCTGCGGCTTCCCACATCAGAAATGCGGTTTCGCGGATTATCCGCTGCAGCTCGTCAGGGTCGATGCGCGGGGGATCGTCGGTCGTCGTGCGGTTCCTCGGTGCCGAGCCGCGGGGGCGCTGCCCGGCGCGTGGGCCGAAGCGCTATTTCGGATCCAGGACCTGCCGGCCACGGTACATGCCGGTCGCGAGATCGATGTGGTGCGGCCGACGCAACTCGCCGGAATCCTTGTCTTCGACGTAAGTCGGTGCCTTCAACGCCTGATGCGAGCGCCGCATCTTCCGTCGCGAGGGCGAAGTCTTCTTCTTGGGAACGGCCATTGCACAACCTTCAACGGGCACGGACGCGGGCGCGGGCCGTGCGGAAAAAAGCTGTATACCGCGATCACCTGCTTTTGTTGAACGAAAAAGTGCTGCGACTTGTCTCGCCAAGCCGCACATGACATATCCGCGCACGATCTCGCGAGAGGAAGGAGAAGCGCCATGCCGGCTGATTCCGAGGCCGCCGCCGCCGGCTTCGCTCCACGCGTCAGCGTCGAGCAGGTGGAGGAGGGCACAGCACTCGCGCCGCGGTTCGATGCCGACGGCCTGATCCCGGTCGTCACCACCGACGCCCTGAGCGGCGAGGTACTGATGCTGGGATATATGAACGCCGACGCACTGGAGCGGACCATCGCCACCGGCGAAGCCCACTACTGGAGCCGCAGCCGGCAGTGCCTCTGGCACAAGGGTGCGACCAGCGGCTTCGTCCAGAAGGTCGCCGAGATGCGCATCGACGACGATCAGGATGCGGTCTGGCTGCGGGTGCGGATCGAGGGCGGTGCCAGTTGCCACGTCGGCTATCGGTCGTGCTTCTACCGCGCCGTGCCGCTCGGCCCCGGCGATCATCCGGCCGCACGGCCACTGCAGTTCGTCGAGACGGAGCGCACGTTCGATCCCCGGGCGGTCTACGGCGACGCCCCGAATCCGACACGCCTTTGATCCTGATCGCTGCCGGCGCGGCCGACCAATCGACACCATCGACCGCCGCAGGACCGGACGGAGCAGTCGCTGTTCCGTCACAGGCGCCCGCGAAAGTGTGGCCGCTGTGGGTGGCGAAAACGTCACGCTGTAATAACCTCAATTAGATCAAGGTCTAAACGAACTTCCCAAACGCGAGCGAACGGACCTATATTCGCTTCCGGTCTGGATCGAACGCAGCCGTGAGGAGTCTGACCACTGTGCCGCAGACCGTAAATCCGTCCACACTTCGTGTGCTCCTGGCGAAACCGCGTGGCTTCTGCGCCGGGGTGGAGCGGGCGATCGAGATCGTCGAGCGGGCGCTGGCACTCTATGGGCCGCCCGTCTACGTGCGCCACGAGATCGTCCACAACCGGCACGTCGTCGAGTCGCTTCGTGCGCAGGGCGCCGTCTTCGTCGAGGAACTCGACGAGATCCCGGAAGGCGCGGTGACGATCTTCAGCGCCCATGGCGTCTCGACCGAGGTCGAGGACGAGGCGAGTCGTCGGAACCTGCCGGTGATCGACGCCACTTGTCCGCTGGTCACCAAGGTGCACAAGGAAGGCCGCAATCACGCGCGCAAGGGACGTGAGGTGATCCTCATCGGCCATGCCGGGCATCCCGAGGTCGAGGGAACGCAAGGGCGAATTCCGGGCGGCGTGCACCTCGTCTCCTGCGCCGCGGACGTCGCACGGATCGATGTGCGCGACCCCGACAAGCTCGCTTACGTGACGCAGACGACGCTCAGCGTCGACGACACCCGCGACATCATCGAGGCGCTCAAGCAACGCTTCCCGCTGATCACCGGGCCGGATGTCCAGGACATCTGCTACGCGACGCAGAACCGGCAGCAGGCCGCCCGGGAACTCGCCTCGCGTGTCGACATGCTGCTGGTCGTCGGTGCCCGCAACAGCTCCAACTCCAACCGGCTTCGCGAAATCGGCGCCGAGTTCGGGGTGCCGAGCTATCTCATCGACGATGCGAACAGTCTCGATCCCGAGTGGCTGAACGGCGTTCGCGTCGTCGGCGTCACCGCCGGCGCGTCCGCGCCGGAGAAGCTGGTGCAGGACCTCATCGACCGCCTGGGTGATTTCGGCACGGTCTGCGTCGAGGAGCTCGCCGGCGTCGAAGAGCATATGCAGTTCAAACTTCCGCGCGAGCTGACGGCCTCCGTCGCCGACGCGACCTGATACGAAGGAAACCGCTCGTGGGCGTACCTGCCATCCAGCAGATTCGCGTCGGCGCCTACATTCTTCGCCAGAAGCTCGCCGGCGTCGACAAATACCCGCTCGTCCTGATGTTGGAGCCATTGTTCCGCTGCAACCTCGCCTGCCCGGGCTGCGGCAAGATCGACTACGAGGACTCGATCCTCAACAAACGTCTCAGCGTCGAGCAGTGCCTCGAAGCCGTCGACGAGTGTGGCGCGCCGGTGGTGTCGATTCCGGGCGGCGAGCCGCTGCTGCACAAGGACATCGATCAGATCGTCGCCGGGATCGTCGCCCGTAAGAAATTCGTCTACCTGTGTACCAACGGGCTGCTGCTGGAAAAGAAGCTGCACCTCTTCAAGCCGAGCCAGTACCTGACGTTCTCGGTGCACCTGGACGGGCTGGAGCAGCATCACGACCGATCGGTGGCGCAGCCCGGCACCTTCCAGCGTGCCGTCTCCGCGATCCACAAGGCCCGCGACGCAGGCTTCCGCGTCAACGTCAACTGCACGTTGTTCAATACGATGAAGGCCGAGGACGCCGCCCGCTTCTTCGACTTCTGCGCCAACGAACTCGACGTCGAGGGCGTGACCGCGGCGCCCGGCTATGCTTACGAGCGCGCGCCGGAGCAACGGCACTTTCTCAATCGCACGCGCACCAAGCAGTTGTTCCGCGACATCCTCAAGCTGCGTGGCAGCTCGAAGTGGCGGTTCAGCCAGTCGGCCCTGTACATGGATTTCCTCGCCGGCAACCAGACCTACCAGTGCACGCCGTGGGGAACGCCGACGCGCAACGTCTTCGGCTGGCAGCGCCCGTGCTACCTGCTGGGCGAGGGCTACGCGCGCAGCTTCAAGGAACTCATGGAAACGACCGAGTGGGATCGCTACGGCACCGGCAACTATGAGAAGTGTGCCGACTGCATGGTCCACTGCGGCTACGAAGGCACGGCGGTCGAGGACACGCTTCGGCGGCCTTGGAAGGCCCTGATGGTGAAGCTGCGCGGCTTCCGCACCGACGGGCCGATGGCGCCCGACATTCCGCTGGAGAATCAGCGGCCGGCGGAGTTCGTGTTCGAGAGCCTGGTGAAGAAGCTGTCCGACCGTGTCGAGGAGCCGAAGCGCTCAGGCGAACGCAAAAAGCGGGCCCGCGTCGAGAGCCACGTGGCGTAACGCCGCCAAAGCTGCGGCTTGTCCGCGCCCGAGTTGGAGCAAGGAGCCGATATCGCGCGGATGTCGCAGGATGCCGCGCGCGATCCGTAGGGGTTTTGGCCGGCCCACGGCGTCGACCGCCGTCGCCAGCCATGGCGGGATGGCCCTGTCGACCGGGTCGACGATCGCCCGCAACACGAGCACGACAGCGCCGGTTTTCCGGGCCTCCCGCGCCACCGCGTGGCTTTCCATATCGACGGCCCGGGCACCATAGCGGGCACCCCATGCCCGCTTCTGGTCGGGCGTCGTCAGCGGCCGGTCGCTGCCGCCGATGCGCCCGACGAGAACCAGCGCCGCCGGTCCCAGGCACTCCAGCAACCGCTCGCGCCAGGCGCAGTCGGTTTCCAGAAGCTCACCCTGTTCGGTGACGACGGCATCGGCGACGATGACGCGGCCGGGCTGCATCGCCGGGTCGAGACCGCCGGCGACACCGAAGCTCACCAGCGCGTCGCATCCCAGGTCGAGCAGATCCCGCGCCGCCGCGGCCGCGGCGCCGGGGCCGGGCCCGAGACAGCGCACCAGCGGCCGGACGGCGGCCGGAAAGACGCGCAGGCACCGGGCTTCATCCGCCAGCCCGGTGACGACGCCGAGGCGCACGCTCAGATGCCGAAGGCCGGGGTCTTGCGGTTGCTGCGGACGAGGTTGCGGTAGCGGGACAGTGCCCAGAGCGGGAAGTAGGCGCTGTAGCCGTGGTAGCGGAGGTAGAAGACGCGCGGGAAGCCGACAGCGTTGTAGTGCTCCTCCCGCCACTGCCCGCCGTCGCGCGGCGCGTCCAGCAGGTAGTCGACACCGCGCCGAACCTCTTCGCAATCGATCTCGCCCGCGGACATCAGCGCCAGGAGCGCCCAGGATGTCTGCGACGGCATGCTGGTCTTCACCTCCAGACGCCGGTCCTCCCAGTAGCTGGCGCAATCCTCGCCCCAGCCGCCGTCCTCGCGCTGCCGGGACTTGAGGAACGCCACTGCGCGGCGGATGTACGGTGCCTGCAGGTCTTCGCCGATGGCGTTCAGCGCGCACAGCACCGACCAGGTGCCGTAGATGTAGTTGGTGCCCCAGCGGCCGAACCACGAGCCGTCCGGCTCCTGCTCCGCCTTAAGGTAGTCCAGCGCCCGCATCACGGCCGGGTTGCTGCGATCGTAGCCGAGCTGCGCCAGCATACCGAGGCAGCGCCCGGTGACATCCGCGGTGGGCGGGTCCAGCAGCGCGCCGTGGTCGGCGAACGGGATGCTGTTGAGCATGTAGTGCTCGTTGTCGGCGTCGAACGCGCCCCAGCCGCCGTTGCGGCTCTGCATGCCGACGACCCACTCGCGCGCCCGCTCGACCGCCGGCTCGTGGATACTCTCGCTGGCGCGATGCAAGGCCATCACGACCAGCGCCGTGTCGTCGACATCGGGATAGTAGTCGTTGCGGTACTGGAACGCCCAGCCGCCGGGACGCACGCCCGGGCGGTTGACCGCCCAGTCGCCGCGCACATCCAGCACCTGCCGCTTGATCAGCCACTGGCAGCCCGAGGCCACGACAACATCCTCGCCGGACATGCCGGATTCCAGCAGCGCGTGCAGCGCGAGGCCGGTGTCCCAGACCGGCGACAGGCACGGCTGGCAGTACGCCTCGCCGGAGCGGAAGGTGAGATGCCGACGGATCGCCGTATGCAGCGCCACCACCTCCGGGTCGTCGCGGGAGACGCCCAGGGCGTCGAACATGAGCAGCGAATAGACCATTGCCGGGAAGATGCCGCCCAGCCCGTCGTCACCGTTGAGCCGCTCCCGGACCCAGGCGACCGCTTTGTCGATGGCGAGGCTCTGCAGCGACTTCGGAAACAGCGTGTCGACGGCGCGGCCCACCCGGTCGATCGCGAGGAATACGTCGCCCGCCCGCTTCCCGGTCGGATTACGCTGGTACGTCGTCACCTCGTCGGCCGGCACGACGAACAGCTCGGCGATGCCGATCCCACGCGGGTTACGCGCCTTCGGCTTCAACGCCGCGACCACGAACAGCGGCACCATCACCGTGCGCGACCAGTAGGAGACCTTCTCGATGTGGAACGGCGCCCACTTCGGCATCAGCATCGCTTCGGGCCGGATCCAGGGGACCGCCCGCCACGGCACCTGCCCGAACAGGGCGAGCTGGATGCGGGTGAAGACATTGGCCTGCGCCGCGCCGCCCGCCGCGAGGATCGCCGTGCGGGCGCGTCGCATGTGCAACGCTTCCGGATCGTCACCGACCAGCTTCAGCGCATAGTAGGCCTTGACGCTGGCGCTGAGGTCGAAGTCGCCGTCGTGATAGAGCGACCAACCGCCATGCCGGCCCTGCGTGCGGCGCAGATAGACCGCGATCTGCCGTTCGATGGTGTCGTCGATCTCATCCAGGAAATGGTGCAGCAGGATGTACTCGCCCTGGATCGTCGCATCCGCCTCGAGTTCGAACACCCAGTGGCCGTCGTCTTCCTGGCGCCGGGCCAGCCAAGTCGCCGCGTCGGCGATGGTGCGGTCGAGCTGATCCTCGGCCGTGTCGATATGCTGCTTGGCCGCGCTCGACTGCTGCGTCCGCATAAGCCCGGACCCCCTATGTAGTTTCTGTTGGCGACAATCGGCGTTACCGTCCACTGTCACTCCTATGTCACAGTTGGGACGTGAATTGCGACAAAACCGCGGCCTGTGTCAAGCTCTTGTCGCACATGCGAAGACGTTCGCCGCGGCGGTGTGGCCGGAACGCACGCTCCCCTCGATCGTCGCCGGCAGGCCCGTATCGGTCCAGTCACCGGCCAACCGCAGGTTTTTCCAGCGCGTCCCGCACCCTGGGCGGCGCGAAACCTCTGCCGGAGTCTGTGCGAAGGTCGCACGCTTTTCCTTGACGATCCGCCATCGAGGCAAGGCCGGATCGGTGATGCGGAGTGCCCGGCACACCTCCGGCCAGAGAAGCGCTGCGATCGCGTCATTCGATTCTCTCGCCAGATCGTCGGCGGCGCTGACGGTGACCGATGCCACGTCGCCGCGCAAGAACAGCCACTGCGAGACCCCGCCGATCAGGCCGAGGAAGGACGGAACCGGCGCACTCCGCGGCAGTAGGAAGTGGCCGTTGACGATGGCGCGGCTACCCTGCGGCGCCTCGAGGCCCGGCAGCAGGCTGGTGGCGACACCGGGCGGTACGGCGAGGATGACGGCGCAGTGGGGTGATACGTCGACCTCGGCGGCATCGCCGGTGAAGTGCAGGCGGCTGACCCGGTCGCCCTCGGTCTCGATGGCCCGCAGGCGGCTGTGGAGCCGTACCTCCGCCCCTCGTGCGCGCAGATAGTCCAGCGCCGGTTCGACGAAACTTTCGGCCAGGCCGGCGGTGGCGATCAGCGGCCGGCACGCCGCCTCGCCGCGGCCGAACGTTTCGCGAAGCACCTGCCAGAGCAGTCGCGCCGCCCCTTCCTCCGCCGCCGTATTCAGCGCGGAAACGCACAACGGCTCCCAGAAGCGCCGGTAGAGCTGGCCGGACCCACCGACGCAATCGGCCACGGTGCACCCATCGCCGGCACGCGCCAGCCGCCAAGCGGCCAGATACTCCCGCAGCCGTGTCTGCGGTATCCGCCGCGCCGCCGACAGGACCCACCAGGGCACGCGCCCGGCGCCCGGCCGCACCGTCCACCGTTCGCCGCTGGCCAGATCGATGAACGGAAAGGCCGCGCACTCCGGCCCGCTCAGGCGGTCGAGCGCGCCGATCGTCCGCAAGTACGCTTGCAATGAGCGATTGCCGGAGAGGACGAGGTGATTGCCGTTGTCGATCGTCCGCTGCAGTCCGTCGTCGAAGAAGGACCGGCATCGCCCGCCGGCCTGGCCCGCCTGTTCCCAGACGGTGACCGCCCGCCCGCCCGAGGCGAGCGAGACTGCGGCGGCCAAGCCGGACAGGCCGCCGCCGATGACGTGGACCCGGCCGGTCACCGCTCAGAGCATCCCGTGCCGTACGGCGATCCACAGCTTCTCGGTCCGCGAAACCGAGACCGGTTCGGCCCAGCGTCGCCAGCCGCGAGCGATCAGCCGGCACAGCGTCCGTCGATAGACTTCCATCATCACCACCGCCGGACGCACCTGCCGCCGCTCGCACTCGGCGACGACGGCGCGCGCCTCGGCGAATCGGCGGACGGCGACCGCCGAGAGATGTTCACAGACGGAGGCGACCCCCGGATGCCGCAGCACCTCCCCGGCGTCGTCTTCGGCCTCGATCCCGTGCGAGCGGAGCAGATCGGCCGGCAGGTAGACGCGGTCGCGCTCGGCATCCTCCTTCACGTCGCGCAGGATGTTGGTGAGCTGCAGTGCCTGCCCCAGCGCGTCGGCCAACCGATCGCCGGCCGGATCGCCGACGCCGAAGATGCGCACCGACAGCCGGCCGACGGCCGCGGCGACGCGGTCGCAATAGAGGTGGAGCTGATCGACGTCGGCGATGCGGATGCGCTGGGCGGCGTCCATCTCCATCCCGTCGACGACGTCGAGGAAATCCTGGCGCCGAAGGCCGAACTGCGCCACCGGCAGCAGCAGCGCGGTCGTCACCGGCATCCGCGCCTCCCCGGCGTAGAGGTGGTCGATCTCCTGCCGCCATTCCGCCAGCCGGTCGAGCTTGAGTTCGATCTCACCCGGCTCGTCGGCGATATCGTCGACCTCCCGGCAGAACGCGTAGACGGCGAACATCGCCCGACGTTTGGGTGGCGGTAGGAAACGCATCGCCCAGTAGAACGACGTGCCGGAGCGGCGGACCACGTCTTCCACATAGTCGCCCGAGGGGCCGGCGAGCGCGCTGTGCCGCCCGTCCGGTTGCGCGGAGCCGGCGGATTTTGTCACCACGGCGGTTCGGAGCCGAGATCGCCGCACAATTCGCGCTGTCGCTCCGGCTGCGGCCGGTGGTCGAAGTGCCTGCCCTTCCACAAGCCGCCGCGGCCCAGCCGATACAGCCGGGCGGAGTCGACCGTCATCGCCACGTAGAGGATGGCCGCCAGCGGCAGCGCCGCGCACCCCGCCAGCGCCCGCCCGTAGAGCATTCCGGTGGGCGCGAAGCTCAGCATCATCATCCCCCAGGCCAGCGCGCCCGGCACCGCCCGCGGCAGGTCTGCGCTGTAGAGCCCGGTGACGACGGCCACGGGGGGAACCGTATAGAGAAGAATCATGCCGACGACGGTCGCCAGGAGGTTGCGCGGCGAGTGGCCGAGTTGCGTGTACGCCGTGCGGGCGACCATCGCCCAGAGCTCGCGCAATGTCGGGTAGGCGCGCAGGCTGACGGTGTCCTCGCCGAGGCCGAGCCAGATGGACCCGCGCCGCTTGATCCGTCCGGCGAGCGCGCAGTCGTCGATCAGCCGCCCGCGAATCGCCGCCACGCCGCCCGCGGCGACGAGTGCTTCGGTGCGCACCAGCAGGCAACCGCCTGCCGCCGCCGCTTCCGGACGGCCGGGATCGTTCACCCAGGGGAACGGATACAGCTTCTGAAAGAAAAACACGAACGGTGGGATCAGCATACGCTCCCAAAAATCACGACAGCGCAGCCGCACCATCAACGAGACCAGATCGCGGTCCTCCGTCTCGGCCTTGCCGACGAGACGGCGCAGGTTGTCGGCGCTGTGTACGATGTCCGCATCCGTCAGCAGCAGAAATTCGGTCGCAGGCCAGCGGCGCAGCGCCTCGCGGACACCGTTGTGCACCGCCCAGAGCTTCCCCGTCCAGCCCGACGGCAGCGCGCTGCCCGCGATCACAGTCAATCGCCGGTCGCCGCCGGCCGCCCGTTCGGCCACCGCGGCGGTGCCGTCGGTCGAGCCGTCGTCGACGACGATGACGTTGAATTCGCCGGGATAGTCCTGAGCGAGCAGCGAATTCACCGCCAGCCCGATGCCGTCCGCCTCGTCCCGCGCCGGGATCACCACCGCGACAGGCGGCCAATGGCCAAGCGTCGCTGGGGCCTTCGGAAGTCGCTGATCGGCGCGCCAGAACCCACCGCGGCGGGTCAGGAGATGCAGCCAGCCGATAGCCGAGGCGATTCCGGCGACGAGGAGCATGGTATCGAGCATGACATCACCACATGGAGGACACGACGCCGCGTACGCAGCACCAGAGGAACGTCGGTTTCGTCAAGCCGACCCGTCCCGCCAGCGGATCGCGCCGCCTGAGTAGTGCGGACAGCGCGCGCGCGATCTGCAGAATCGCCGCCGACTCCATCGCCAGCCGTCGGCTGCGCAACCCGCCGGGCAAGGCGGCCGCCGTCACCAGCAATGCGTCGACCCCGTCGAGACAGCGGTCGAGCACCCGGCGCAAACCCGGACTCGCGGCGGGTCGATCGAGGTCCGCCACGCCGGACCCGTCCGCGGCCAGCCAGTCGCCGGGCAGGTAGACGCGGTCGAGCACGCGGTAGTCCTCCTGGCAGTCCTGCAGATGGTTGAGCACCTGCAGGGCGTTGCACAGAGCGTCCGACGGCGCGTAACCCGCTCGACAGCCACCGTGCAGGTCGAGGAGGAAGCGGCCGACCGGGGCCGCCGAGCGGTCGCAGTAGTCGATGAGTTCGGCCCAGTCGGCGTACCGTCCCTTCACCGAATCCTGCTCGAAGGCGGAGATCAGGTCGAGGCAGTGCCTGGGCGGAATGCCGGTCTGCGCCAGCGTGCGCGCCATCGCCTGCGCCTTCGCGTAGCCCGGATGATCGCCCGCCGGGTCGAGCAGCGCGCGGGCGAAGCCCTGCAGGCGGCGAAGTTTCTCCTCCGGCGCCAGATCAGGGCTGTCGGCGATGTCGTCGATCGCGCGCGCGTAGGCGTAGAAAACGGCGACGTGCGGGCGAACGGCGGCGGGCAGCAGGAAGGAGCCGACAGGAAAATTCTCGTACGCCGCGTCCTTGCCGGACGGGGCTTCGACAGTTTCCGCGTGAACGAAGGTCATGACGGCGATGGGCGGCTGGTCAGGTGCCCTGGCGCGCGCGACGACGCATCTCGTCCAGCAGCGCCGGCATCGAGCCTGCGTTGTTGCGAAGCACCGAGCCGAAGTCCGAGCGTTGCGTCTGACCCATGCTGACCCCCTCGACGAAGACATCGACGATCTTGAACGCCGGCCCGGCGCGGCGAACCCGCCAGCCGACTTCGACCGGCGCACCCGCCGGCCGTGTTATATCGGAGTTGACAACGACATCGCCACTCTCGGGGTCCGCCACGGCACGCGTGACCGTCAGCCTTTCGCCCGAATAGCGGCTGAACCGATCGACGTAGGAGACGACGATCAGCTCCTCGAACAGATGCAGGTATTCCGTACGCTCGTCCGCCGTCGCCGTCTTCCAGTAGCGGCCGAGGACGAACTGGCCGATCGTCGGCACGGCGAAATAGTCGTGCAGCAGGGCGCGGGCCCGGCTCTCGCGCTCCTCCCGGGAAATGCCGGGTGGCGTCAACGCGGCGATCGCCCGATCGGCCATCCCGGAGATGAAGGCCGTCGCGTCGCGCGTATCGTCCGCCGGCGCTGCGACCACGGTGGCGGGCAGCAGCGCGATCAGCAGCAGGACGATCGAAGACGCCCTCAGCCATTGCAGCAAACGCAGTCTCATTCCCCTCTCCAGGCCGCTTCCACCGATTTTCCGGGCCGGCGACGATGCCGGACGGCGAGGCGAAAGCCAAGCGTGAGCGGTCGCCGACATTGTATGCGGGTCGCATTCCGAATACGCAAGGCCGGGTTGCAGCGATGGCGCCGTCACCAACGAGTACGTGATCGGGGCAAGGCACGGGAGGGCGGTCGGTCGACACCGAACGGCGGCGACCCGACCATTCCTCCCTGAACCCTGGCGGGCGCCGCGGGGACGTGCGATCGTCGATCCACGCCTGCTCTCCACCCCGTCGCCGATGGATTGATCGATGCCCACGCTGGTTGTGTTCGATATCGAAGCCGCGCCCGACTTCGCCGCGGCGCGCCGCCTGTTGAGCCAGCCGGCCGACACGCCCGACGCCGAGATCCGGCGGATGCTGGGCGAGCGGTATGCGCGCAACGGCGAGGATCCGGCGACGACGTTCCTCAAGGTGCCGATGTACCGCATCGTCTGCATCGCCACGCTCAACGCCAAGCGGGAGGACGGCGGCGGGCCGTGGGTGGTCTCGCAGATCGGCAGCCGGCTGGTGGGTGAGAAGACCGAGGCCGAGGTTCTGCTGGGCTTCGTCAAGGCGCTGCCACTGGACGGCCGCGGCGCCGGCCCGATGCTGGTGACCTTCGGCGGCAACGGCTTCGACCTGCCGCTTTTGCGCTATCGCGCCTTCGCCCACGGGCTCGCGGTGCCGGGGCTGCATGGCGGCGCGCGCCGCGACTACTGGCATCGCTTCGGCCAGGATCACATCGATCTGTGCGACGTGCTCTCCTCGTTCGGAGCCTCGCCCAAGCCCAGCTTGGCCGAGATGGCGGCGCTGGCGGACATCCCGGTGAAGATCGGCGGCGTCGACGGCAGCCAGGTCGAGGCGTACGTCGTGGCGGGTCGGATGACCGAAGTGGCGGACTACTGCCTCAGCGACGTGCTCGCCACCTACGCCGTGTTCCTGCGCTTCAACATGGTGCGCGGCGACCTGACCCTGCCACACTACGAAGCCTCGATGGAAAGCCTGCGCTCCACCGTGCAGAAGCACGTCGAACGCCGCCCGGTGCTGGCCGCCTACCTGACCTGATCGCCCGCCCGGGCGCCGCGGGCGAAGGCGAGGATGAAGTTGTTCGCCGGCATGGCGAGGCGCAGCGGCCGCCCGAAGCCGTGCGCCGCCGCCACGGCCGCGACCTCCGCCACGTCGCGCACGCCGAAGCGCGGGTCCATCGCCTGTAGGCTTTCCTCGAAGGCGACGTTGGAGGGTGCCGTGTGCCGTCCGTCGATGCGGAACGGCCCGTAGAGAACGAGCGAGCCGCCGTCGCGCACCACCGCCGCCGCACCCGCCATCAGCCCTTCGCACGCTGCCCAAGGGGCGATGTGGATCATGTTGATGGAGACCACGGCGTCGAACGGACCGTCCGCCAGCCTGGGCCAGGGCAGGGCGCGGGCATCGAGGAGTTCCGGCCGCCGCAGGTTGGGCAGGCCCGCCTCCGCCGCATACGCGGCGATGCTGGCGAGGCTCTCCGGGTCCGCGTCGGTCGGCTGCCAGGTCATCTCCGGGAACGCATGGGCGAAGAAGACCGCGTGCTCGCCCGTCCCGGCGGCGATCTCCAGCACCCGCGCTCCCGGCGCCAGCAGCTTCGCGAGCGCGTCGCGGATCGGCCCCCGGTTGCGCAGCGTCGCGGGCGCGTGCCGCTTCGCGGTGTCGTCTGCGTCGCCGGTCATTCGAAGACGTGCGGCAGGAAGCGGCTGGTGTCGCGCGTGATCGCCGTCGAGTCCTCGCGGATGCCGATGCCGGCGGGCTGGCTCGCCACCACCCACGAGCCGATCACCGGGTAATTGCCATCGAACGCCGGCAAGGGCGCGTGCGCCTGGTAGACGAAGCCTTCCGCGCCGTAGTCGCCGCCGGTCTCGGCGATCACCCGGCCGCCCTCGATCACCTGCAGGTTGGCACCCTCGCGGCCGAAGATGGGCTTGCGTACCACCGTCCCCTCGATCACGCCCGGCTCCAGCGCGGCGGCCAGCAAGTTGGGATGGCCGGGCGCCATCTCCCACAGCAGCGCCAGCGCCGCCTTGTTGGAGAGCACCATTTTCCACGCCGGCTCGATCACCTTGGCCACGCCGGAGAGCAGGTACTGGCCGAACTCCTCGAAGACCAGCCACTCCCACGGGTAGAGCTTGAACAGCGCCTCGATCGGCTGGTCCTCGAGGTCGAGGAAGCGCATGCCGTCCCAGCCGATGTCGTCGATGGCGATCACGGCGGTGTGCAGGCCCGCCTGAATCGCCGTATCGCGCAGGTAATCGACGGTGCCGGTATCTTCCGCGTGATCCTTCACCGCGCTGAAGTAAACCCGGGTGCGGCCGAGCCCGAAGTTCTTCCAGGCCTCGATCAGCTTCTCGTGCAGCGAGTTGAACTGGTCCCGGCCGGGAAACGTCGCCTCCAGCCAATCCCACTGCACCACTGCGGCTTCGAACAGTGCCGTCGGCGTATCCGCGTTGTACTCCAGCATCTTCGGCGGGCCGAGGCCGTCGTAGCGGAGATCGAAGCGGCCGTAGAGGTTCTTCTCGCCCGCCGTCCAGCTGTGTTCGACGGCGCCGCGGGCGGAAGGCGGAATACGCAGCCGCTCGTACGCCTCGTCGCCGGAGCGCACGACCCGATCGACGAGTTCGAGGGCCATCTGCTCCAGTTCGCCGGTCGCCGCCTCCAGTTCGTCCACCTGCGCCGCGGTGAACACGTAGCAGGCGGTCTCGTCCCAGTAGGGCGCGTCGTTGATGGTGTGGAAGGCGAAGCCGAGATCGCGCTCGACATGCTCGCGCCAGTCCGGACGCGGCGTCGTCGCCAGACGCCGCACCGCCTCAACCGCCTGCGGAAACGGGGCGGGACGAAGCCGTACCGCCGAAGCCGCCGCGCTGCACGGGGGTGGCCTGCGCCGGCTGGTAAGCCGCCGCGCGCCCGGCCCCGGCGAACTGCCCGACCGAGTACGAGGTGCCGCCCGATCGCACCATGGCCCGATTGTCGGGGCCGCGGTACACCGGTTGTCGGAACGCGTTCCCCAGCATGTAGCCCATCATCATCGGCATGAAGAAGCTGCCCGCACCCGATTCGCGGGTCTCGCAGTTGCCGGCACCGAACTCGGCCTCGCACTGTTCCTTGCGGTCGAACTTCGGCGCCTCCGCCTCGAACGTGGCCTTGCTCTCGGCGAAGGCTTTCTCACACTCCGCCTCCCCCTTCACCGCGGCGCACTCGGCGACCGTGCTGAAGAAGCGCCCGTCCGGCGGCGGAGCCTCGTCGCAGGCCGCGATCATCAATCCGGCGCTGCCCAACAGCACCAGCCGAACCGTCCTGGATTTCTTCATGAGCGAGATATCCGTACCATGTGTGATCAACATGGCATCGTCTATCCGCATCTCCAAGCCGGACGCCCAGTGGACAGCCGGGGCTTCGTCCAGCCGACGCGCCTTCGCGCTCTGCTCAAGAGGCGACGGCGGCGCGCAGGCCCTGCATCTTCGCCCGGTTCGGCAGCTCGATGTTGACCTCCAGCGTCGAGACGCTGCCTTGCGTCTCGAAATCGACGACGATCTTGTCCTCGTCGATCTCGACGTACTTGGCGATCACCTGCAGCAACTCCTTGTGCAGCTTCGGCAAATAGTCGGGCTTGGCGAGGTCGGAACGTTCGTGCGCCAGCAGGATCTGCAGCCGCTCCTTGGCTTCGACGGCGGACGGTTTGGGCCGCGCACGGAACAGGCTGAGGAAGCTCATGCGGTCCTCCACAGCAGCCGCTGGAACAGGCCGCGTCGCTCGGGTTGCACGAAACGGTGCTCGATCGCCTCGCCCAGATAGCGGCCGACCACATCCGCGTACGCTTGGCCGGCCTTCGAACTCTGGTCCATGATTACCGGCATGCCGAGGTTGGATGCCTTCAGCACCGTCTCGCTCTCCGGGATGATGCCGAGCAGGGGGATCGCCAGGATCTCGAGCACGTCCTCGACCTTCAGCATCTCGCCGCGGGAGACCCGCTCCGGGTCGTAGCGGGTCAGCAGCAGATGCTCCTTGACCGGCTCGTGGCCCTGTTCCGCGCGGTGCGACTTGCTCTGCAACACGCCCAGGATGCGGTCGGAGTCGCGCACGCTCGAGACTTCCGGGTTGGTGACGATCACCGCCTCGTCGGCGAAGTAGAGCGCCATCAGCGCGCCCTTCTCGATGCCGGCCGGGCTGTCGCAGATGATGTACTCGAACTGCTCGCGCAATTCGTTCAGCACGCGTTCCACGCCGTCGCGGGTCAGCGCGTCCTTGTCGCGGGTCTGGCTGGTCGGCAGGACCGAGAGGTTCTCGACCCGCTTGTCCTTGATCAGTGCCTGGCTCAGCCGCGCGTCGCCGTTGATCACGTTGATGAAGTCGAAGACGACGCGGCGCTCGCAGCCCATGATCAGGTCGAGGTTGCGCAGGCCGACGTCGAAGTCGATGACGACGGTCTTGTGGCCCTTGAGCGCCAGACCGGCGGCGAACGCGGCGCTCGACGTGGTCTTGCCGACCCCGCCCTTGCCCGACGTCATGACGATCACTTTACCCAAGTTCACCTCCACTTCGTTCACGTCGACGCAGGGCCGCGGCAGCGTAGCAACGCCGGTCATGCCAGCGCCTCGACGATGATGCGTTCGCCCTCGAGATAGATCTGTGCCGGCTTGCCGATCATCTCTTCCGGGATATCCTCCCGTACCCGCCAGTAGCCGGCCACCGACACCAGTTCCGCCTCCAGCGAACGGCAGAAGATACGCGCCTCGGTATCGCCCGACACGCCGGCCAGCGCCCGGCCGCGCAGCGCGCCGTAGACGTGAATGTTGCCGTCCGCCAGCAGTTCGGCACCGGCGCTGATCGCGGCGAGGACGATCAGGTCACCCCTGTGCGCATAGACCTGACGTCCGGAGCGCACCGGCTGCGTCACCAGCCTCGCCGGGCCGCCCTGGCCAGACGGGTCCGCCGTGCGCGTGGCGAGGGCCTCGCTGACGGCCGGCGGAGCCTCCACTGGGGCAGCCTCGGCCGGGCGTTCGCGCAGCGGCGCCTGCCGCCCTTCGGGAAAGATGCTCCAGCCGGCGTTGACCGCCGCCCGGTTCTGTTCGTCGGTGCCGTTCTGCACACCGATCGGCACGAGTTGATGCTGGCGCAGCCGCCGGCCGAGTTCGGCCATGTTGAACGCCGGTGCGCCGGCCAACGTCTGCAGGTCGATGACCACCGGGGCGTTGCGGAAGAAGTTGGGCGCTTGGGCGATCTTGTCGGCGAGTGCCTGGAACAGCACCGGGTCCTTGGGATCGTTCAGCCGCAGCACCAGCAGCGTATATGCACCGCCCCGGAGCTGGAACGAACCGGGGGAGCGCTCGACCGTCTGTTTCGCCTGCGTCGCCGAAGTCATTCGCCTGCCTTGTGTTGTCGGAGCGAACGGAACGCCTCTTCACGGGCGCCTCGTCGCTGGACCGAAAGATGATGCACGAGCGTTGCGAGCGAGTCCCGAGCCGTCCGCCGCGCGCGTCGCGGCCGACACCGGGAGAAACCGATAACTGCAAGTCATATCTTGCGAATCGGCCTGTCGGTCTCGCTCTCGAAGAGGACGATATCAGCCGCCGGGGCGAGCGTCGAGCGGGGCCGCCGGGCGCGAATCGATCCAGGCGATTCGCTGCAAAGCGACTACCCCTCGTGCACCACTGCTGGAAGCCTAGCTATAGGTTGTGGAGATACGCTGGTCGGCGATCAATTTACCGCCGCGGCGACAGCCGCGTGACGTGGCCCATCTTGCGGCCGGGCCGCGCCTCCCGTTTGCCGTAGAGGTGGACCCGGGCGGCCGGATCGGCGACCAGCTCCGACCAGCGGCCGGCTTCCGCGCCCAGCAGGTTCTCCATCACCGCGTCCGCGTGACGCTCGGTCGGCCCCAGCGGCAGCCCGGCGACGGCACGGACGCACTGCTCGAACTGCGAGCACGCACACGCATCGATCGTCCAGTGCCCGGAGTTGTGCGGGCGGGGGGCGAGTTCGTTCACCAGCAGGCTGCCGTCGCGACCGACGAACATCTCGACGGCGAGCACGCCCACCAGGCCCAGCTTTTCGGCCACATGCCGGGCGATGGCGTCGGCGCGCCGCGCCATCGAGGGCACGATCGCCGCCGGAGCGATCGTGCAGCGTAGGACGTGGCCTTCGTGCCGGTTCTCCACCGGAACGTACGTGGCGATCGCGCCCGTCTGCGAACGGGCGACGATTACCGAGACCTCCAGGTCGAACGAGACCCACGCCTCGACGACCGCCTCGGGATCCCCCGCCGCCGCCATCTCCGCCCAGGCGGCCGCCAGGTCGGTATCGTCGCGGATCGGCACCTGGCCCTTGCCGTCGTAGCCCAGCCGCGCGGTCTTGAGCACGGCGGGCCTGCCGGTCTGCGCCAAGGCGCGGGCGAGCCCGTCCGCCTGCCGCACCGGCTGCCAGCAGGTGGTCGGCACGCCGATCGCGCCGAGGAAGGTCTTCTCGGCGATCCGGTCCTGGCAGACGGCGAGTACGTCGGCGCCGGGCCGCATCGGCGCTTGCGTGGCGACAAAGTGGGCGACGTGCGCCGGGATGTTCTCGAACTCGTAGGTGACCACGTCGCAGCCGGCGGCGAACCGCGCCAGCGCCGCCTCGTCCCGCCAGTCGGCCACGGTGACCGACGCGCACACCTGTGCAGCAGGAGCGTCGGCTTCGGGCGTGAAGACGTGGCAGAGGTAGCCGAAGGATGCGGCGGCCAGCGCGGTCATCCGGCCCAGTTGGCCACCGCCGAGAATGCCGATCACCGAGCCCGGCGGCAGCGGTGCGGTCGCAGGAACGCGGGCGATCGGATCAGCCCTCGTCGACGGGAGATGCCGCGACCGCCGCCGTCTGCGCCGACCGCCAGGCGTCGAGCGCGGCGGCGACGACCTCGTCGCCCAGCGCCAGCACCGCGGCGGCCAGCAACGCCGCGTTGATCGCACCCGCCTTGCCGATGGCGAGCGTGCCGACCGGTATGCCGGCCGGCATCTGTACGATCGACAGAAGACTGTCCATGCCGGAGAGCGCCTTGCTCTCCACCGGCACGCCGAACACCGGCAGCGGTGTCAGCGCCGCCAGCATCCCCGGCAGATGCGCGGCACCGCCGGCACCGGCGACGATCACCTTCAACCCCCGCGCCTTCGCCTCGCGGGCAAAGGCGAACAGCCGGTCCGGCGTGCGGTGCGCCGAGACGATGCGCACCTCGTGGTCCACGCCCAGCGCCGCCAGGGTCTCCGCGGCATGCCGCAGCGTCTGCCAGTCCGACTGGCTGCCCATGACGATGCCCACGGGCGGAGCGGTGGAATCCATTGACGACCTGTGCAGGGCGGCGCGCCGCCGAAAAAGAGGGGCAGATTATTCGCGATGGCCGGCTACGAAACAAGCCCGGCTTCGTGGGCTGGCAGCCGCCCGGCCCAACTCGAACCCGAGAGACCACCGCCCTACCACCGCCCCGTCCGAAGCTTGACGGGGCGCCCGGCGATCTGCAACCTGCACAAGAAAAAGAGGTGATCCGCATGGCGGAAGACGGGGCCGGCGTCGTCAAGGCGCAGCGGCGGCTGTTCGAACGGATCGCCCAGGACGCGGCGGAGACGGCGGACTGGACCGGCCGTGCGGTGTTCGCCGAGCGGACGATGTGGGCGATGGCGCGGGTGCCGCGCCACGCGTTCGTCTCCGCCGGAGATCGATCGTTCGCCTACGAGAATCGTCCGCTGGCGATCGGCCACGGCCAGACCATCTCGCAGCCGTTCATCGTCGCACTGATGACCGACCTGCTAGACCTCGAGCCTTCCCACCACGTCCTGGAGATCGGCACCGGCTGCGGCTACCAGGCCGCCGTGCTGGCGGAATTGGCGGCCCGCGTCTTCACGGTCGAGACCGTGCCGGAATTGGCCGAGGCCGCCCGGCATCGGCTGGAGGGCCTCGGCTATGGCAACGTCGTCACCCGCTGCGGCGACGGCTTCGAAGGCTGGCCCGAGCACGCGCCGTTCGATGCGATCATCGTCACCGCGGCGCCGCTCGCCGTCCCACCCGCACTCGTCGGCCAGTTGAAGACGGGAGGCCGTCTGATCGTGCCGATCGGCCGATCCAGCGAGACACAGATGCTCTACCGTTGCGTCAGGCATGCGGACGAAACGCTCGACATGCAGCGAATCCTGCCGGTGGCGTTCGTGCCGATGCTTCCACGGACCTGAGCACGAGACGAGAGAAGCACCCCGTTCGGGTTATTTACGCCACGGCAATGGCGCAATCAGCGCGTGACAATCATCGCGTATCCGGTTAGATCTGGTGCAGATTTAACCTGAACGGGTGCTGTTATGCGATCTCATGCTCGCCGATGGATCGCGGCTGCGGCGATCGTCGTCTCCAGTGCGCCAGACGCGCTCGCCACGTCGCGCGTGGCCTGCCTCGACGTTGCCGCCGGCCTCGAGTGGCAGTCGACCGGTGTGGACCTGCAGGCGGGCGACGCGGTCTGCGTGCTGGCACACGCGGCCCGGTCGCGTGGCCGGGAAGCCGGCGACATCGAGCCCTACCAGAGGGCGGCCGGCTACATCTCCCAGCAGAACGCGCCGCAGCGGACCGAGCCTGTCCCCTACGCGCGCGTCGGCCCGCTGCTCGGCAAGATCGGCAATGCCGGGCCGGCGTTTCCGCTCGAAGACGGGCTGTGCTTTCTCGTCCGTTCCACGCCGGCCGACACCACGGGACTGCCCGGCGAACTGCTCCTCGGTATCAACGACACGACGGCGCACTTCGGCGACACCGCCGGGCCGGCCCGGGTCGCGATCGCCGTCGATCACGGTGCCAGCCTGGTCGTCCAGCCGACGCCGGACCGCTCCGCATTCCATCGCCTGGAGCGCCAGGCCGCCCGCGGAAACTGCCTGCGCTAGCGCCGTCCGCGAGGGGAGACCGAGAGGCGCCGCTTTCTCCGTTCCTCCCTCTCCCGCTCGCGGGAGAGGGGAAGAACGCGGTTCTGGCCGGCCGACGGCTGTCGGCGTGGAGTGTTTCAGTCTGTTCGCCAGGACGGGCTCCTGCGGGCAGCCTGGCTACTGGACGTGAAGGCTACCCACCTGGCCGGCTAGGTCGATCAAGGAGCACCGCAACCTTGACACGCCGCTCGCGTTATCCGGTCTCCATCGCTGGAGACAGACGACATGCCGGAGAACCACGGGCCGCAGATCAAGGACGACGCGACGTATGAGGCGTTGCGCGGGAAGGGGGCGAGCAAGGAGAAGGCGGCGCGCATCGCCAATGCCAAGGCCGAACCCGGCCGCGAAGACCCGAGCCGCAAGGGCGGGAAGCAGCCGCGTTACGAGGAGTGGACGCGCGAGGAGTTGTACGCGCATGCGCGCGACATCGGCATCGAGCGGCGCTCGTCCATGAGCAAGGCGCAGTTGATCGACGCGCTGCGCAACCACTGACGATCCCACCGGCTTGCGCGGGGCCGCGCCGCCGTCCCGCTCGGCTTGACCGGAAGCGCTGCCTGGTTCGCTAATGGGTGCGGGCGCATTCGGCGCGGGCGGCAGGGAGCGGGCGATGGCGGCGGTGCGGGACGAAGGGGCGATCGTGCTGTTCTCCGGCGGGCAGGATTCCGCCACCTGCCTCGCCTGGGCGCTCGATCGTTACGCCCGCGTCGAAACCGTCGGCTTCGATTATCGGCAGCGGCATTCGGTGGAACTCGAGTGCCGAACGCGGGTGCTGAAGGAATTCGCCACCCGCTTCCCGCGTTGGGCCGGGCGATTGAGCGGCGACCGGCTGGTCGATCTCGGCGTCATCGCCCAGTTGGGGGAAACCGCGCTCACTGCCGAGCAGGAGATCCGCAACGGCGAGCGCGGACTGCCCAGCACCTTCGTCCCCGGCCGCAACATCCTGTTTTTGACGGTGGCGGGAATTCTCGCCGGGCGATCGGGTGCGCGGCATCTGGTGGGCGGGATGTGCGAGACCGACTTCTCCGGCTACCCCGATTGCCGCGACGACACCATCAAGGCGCTGCAGGTCGCCCTCAATCTCGGCATGGATGCGCGTCTGGTGCTGCACACCCCCCTGATGTGGCTGGACAAGGCGGAGACCTGGGCGTTGGCGGAGAGGCTGGGGGGCACGGCGCTGCTCGAGCTGATCGGCGAACATACGCACACCTGCTACCTCGGCGACCGGTCGCGACGGCATGGATGGGGTTACGGGTGCGGCGACTGTCCCGCCTGCTGCCTGCGCGCCGACGGCTGGTCGCGCTGGCGCGCTGCCACGGCGACGCTCGAGACGAAGGATTCGCCGCAGTCGCGCTAAGGCTGGGTCAACCCCGCGGCGTGCGCCTCGGCGAGGGCGGCGATCGCCGCGATCGGTGTGGAGGTCACCGCCGCCGGTTTCTGGAACGGATTGCCATGCACCAGGATGATCGCCGCCGTCGGTGCCGCGGCCGCGGCGAACACCAGCACCGCCAGAATCTCCGCGCGCGGCTGATCGACATGCACCATGACGATGGAGATCATCGTCAGGAAACCGAGGAAGGCCATGCCCATCCACTTCAGTGGATTGACGTGCGTCCGGCTGAGTGCGGTGCGAAGGTCGCGGGTGCTGCGCGCCTCCATCGCCTGCTGCAGCAGCATCGTCTGCACGGTCGGCCCGGCCGCCGCCGCGACATCGGAGGCCACCAGCTCGGCCAGCAGCGCATCCAGACGATCCGAGGCGGTGTGGCTGTTCTCCCGATGCGCCAGGGCCGGCCACTCTTCCGTCACCGCGACGCGGGCATAGGCGCCGGCGGCGGCGATGATCCGGTCGCGGGGACCGTCCGGCAGATGGCCGGCGAGATCGATGATGTTGCGCAGGCACCCGGCTTCCTGGAACACCGCGTCCAGAGCCCGGTCGTGCGCCGTCCAGGTGTCGTGCGCCAGGAAGGCGATGTTGAGCGCGAACAGAACGCTGACCACGCTCATGAAATTCTGCGCTATACCGCGGAACGACCGGACCGTTGGCGCCCAGCGGGAATTCTGCGACACCCACAGCAGCGCCACCACGGCCATCGCCGTGCCGACCAGGACGACGAGCGCGTATAGGTAATGATCGTAGGGTGAGACGTTCAACGTGAGGCACCGGAGTTCGCGGGAATGGCGAACTCCGCCATAACAGATACGCCCCGCCGGGTCACGCGGAACCGGGTTCGGCGGCGGAGCGGAGAGGGCCGCGGATCAGCATAGGAGCACAGCCGATGAACGACCTCCCCGGCGCCGGGACCGGCGTCAGCCAGATGGATCAGCCGCCCCGCACACGCACCGACACCGACCCCGCTGCGTTCGCCTTCTGGACGCGCGACACGGTGCGGTTCTCCGACATCGATCGCTACAAGCACATCAACAACGTCGCCGTCGCCACCTACTGCGAGACCGGTCGGGTGGAGTTCGCCGAGCACTTGTGGCCCGGATCGACGGCCGGCGAGCACGCCGGCTGGATGATCGTCAAGCTGACGGTGACCTTTCTGGCGCAGGCGCATTACCCGGGCGAGGTGGTGATCGGCACGCACGTGCTGCGCGTCGGCCGCACGTCCTGCGTCATCGGCCAGGGGCTGTTCAAGGACGGCGTGTGCTTCGCCACCAGCGAAGCCGTGCTGGTCTGGGTCGACCTGGTCGGCGGCGGGCCCGCACCGTTTCCGCCGGCGCTCGACGAGCGGCTGCACGCCGAGTTGGTGGCGCCGGCGATCACGGCGACCTGAGCCCGCGCGGCGGCTCGCGCATCAGGCCGGCGAGCTCTCGGTTGCGGCACGCGCCTTCTGCCGCTTCGCGACCTGGTCGCGCATCGTGCGGGCGGAGTGGCATGGCTTGCACGCGCTGCGCAGGTTCTCCGGGCGGTTGTCCCAGGGGTCGCCGTTGATGTGGTCGACCTCGGTCGCCGTCGCTGTGTCGCAGAACTCGCAGATCGGCCGCTCGTCGAGCTTGATGCGGCGTGCCTTCAGCCAGCTCGACTGCCGGTAGACGCGGGTGTGGCTGCGCGGGCGTGCCGCTTCCATCGCGAGACGGCGCATACGCTCGTGCTCGGCGCGCGCTGGGTCGACTGGCTTCCACGGCATGTGGGGTCTCCTTGCTCGGGGGATGGGGGGGACGGAGGGTGCGCCGCGGGCAGAGCGGCGGGGAGGGGCCTCACGGGAGGATCAGCCCGAGGCGCAGGGCGGTGACCACCGCCTGCATCCGGTTCGCCGTCCCCAGCTTGCCCATGCAGCGCTTGAGGTGAAAGTTCACGGTGTGTTCGGAGACACCGAGGATGACGCCGATGCTCCAGGCGCTCTTGCCGCGCGCGGTCCAGGTCAGGCATTCGCGTTCACGATCGGTGATCCGCACCTGCTCGAACTGTTCGGAGGAGGAACGAAGCGCCCGCGAATAACAAATGAGAAACTGGATCGCCAGGATCTGCAGGCGCTCGAGACCGCCCGCCGCAGGGGCTGTGGCGTCTTCGGTGGCGAGGCTGATCACCCAGATTTCGCCGCGCGGACCGTGTAGCGGGATGCTGACGCCGTTGAAGAGTCCGGCGTCGTGGCTCTCGACGAGGACGCGCCGCTGCTTCGCAGACAGCGGCCCCCGCGACAAAAGATCATCCCAGACCAGCGGCAGATCCTGGTGCGGCGTGCGGAGCAGCACCGGGTCGCACACCTGATAGCCGTTGGCGAAGTAGTGCTCGATCCAGGCGTCCGGGACGTTGGCGGTCATCGCCGGCGCCAGCTCCGAGCGCCCCATGGCATGGTGCGCCGGCGGCGACACCGGGGTGAGTGCGACGCGGCTGTAGCCGAGTTGACCGGCGGCTAGGCGAAAGACTTCGAACACGGAGGCCGGATGCGGATCTCGGCTACACCGCTCGACGAATTCCGCGACGCGCATTCCCTGGAACGCGGCGAAGGGCCGGGGCACGGTGACGGGATCCGGGGACGCCGTGTCGACCTGCCCGCCGACGATCGCCGGAAACCCGGGTGCCGGCAGGAACGCCGAAAGCGCCGTCGCCGCGTCGCACAAGCCCGCACTTTGCTCGCGCGGCGCGATCTGCAGACGGAGGCGGCGACGGGCCGGTGAGACGATGTCTACCATCGTGATGGACACGCCCCGCGGCCACTCGGCCGAACTCTCACTGCCATAAAAGTACCCATATGGGTATTTATGACGCGTTCCCCCCTCGTCTGTCAATGGTGCCTACGGCCTCGCGGCCATCCCGGTGTCGGTGCGCGGCCGTCAAGCTACCGGATCCGGTGGGTGGTCCGCCTGCAGGACGGGATTTACCCTGAACGTCGATCACGCGGCAGGCGCGTCGGTCCGGCAGGGGCCCAGGCGACATGAAGAACATCCAAGAGTTGCTCGATACGTCCCGGCGCGCAGGTGCCGCGATCGCGATCGAAGACCTGAGCGAGAGCTTTCCGTTGGGCGCGCTACCGCGGGTCCGAATGACCGGCGAAATGCTGGACCTGCGGCTGGTCGAGCTGTCGCAAAACGTCCTCACCGCGCGCGCCCTGGCCCGCAGCTATCTCAGCATCGCCCGCAGTTTCCTGGAAGCGGCCCGTCGGGCCGGCGTCGTCATGCAGCCGGAAAACTCCGCCCGCCATCTTCGCGAGGCGAATTTGGCTCACGAACAGGCACGCAAGTGCCTGAGCTTCGCCCGCCTGTGCGAGCGCCGCGCCGACGGCCTCGTCTGCGTCGAAAGGGGCAACTGACCCGACATCGCGGGAAATCTCGACCCTGGCTTTATACCCCCAAACGCGTTAGAAACGCGTAACAAGAGGAGGTGAGGGCGTTCGTCTGCGGACTGCTGCCACGCGAGGCAACCGCGGCGAACAGATGTCGAATTTCCCTGCCGGGGCCGGTGCGTCCGGCGCGCACCCTTCGGTCGCTCGTTTCACGCCGCGAAGCCCGCGTCGCATCGGCGTCCGCCACGGCTTCGCCGAAGTCCTGGCGGTCGGGTTCGTCGCCCTGATCGCGGGCGGTGCGGGCGCGGCCTGCGCCTCGGCCTTCTTCGTTCGTGAGCAGAGCGCCGCAGCACTCGGATCGGCCTTCGCCGGGGCGACCGCGGGCGCGGACGATGTCACCTACATTTTCTACAACGCAGCCTCGCTCACTCGGCAGCAGGGGAGCCGCCTGGCCGGGGTCGGCACGATCATTTCGTCCGCCGCCAAGTTTCGCGACGGCTCCGGCGAGACGCTGGCCGGAACGCCGATCCAAGGAGGCGAGGGGGGCCGCAACGGCGGCGGCCTCTCGGGCGTGCCTGCGATGTACGGGCTATGGGATCTCGGCGAAACCTTCGCCGATGCCGCCGGCGTGAAGCTGGGGATCGCCATCAACGTGCCCTTCGGCTTCGAGACCGAGTACGAGGACGGCTGGATCGGGCGTTACTACGCGCTGCAGTCCCGCGTCCGCTCGATCGACGTCAACCCGGTCGTGGCGTGGGAGGCAATGCCCGGCGTTTCGCTGGCGGTGGGGCTGCAGGCGCAGTATCTCGATGCCAAGCTGAGCAATGCCGTCGATTTCGGCTCGATCGGCGCAGCAAACGGCGTTCCCACGGCCGTCCCCGGCGAACAGGACGGCTTCGCCAAGATGGTCGGCGACGATGTGGGGTTCGGCTGGACGGCCGGCGTGCTGCTGGAGCCGTGGCCTAGCACCCGGTTCGGCTTCAGCTGGCGGTCGGCCGTCTCGCATGACATTCGCGGCGACGGTCGTGTCACCTTGGATGCGGCCGGGACCGGCGTCGCGCTCGGTCTGCACGGCGGTACGACCGGGGCGGAAGCCAACCTGACGACACCGGAGGTGGCCGCTGTCGGCGTCTACCACGAGATCGACGAGGCGTGGGCGGTGATGGCGGATGTCACCTGGACGCGGTGGAGCCGGTTCCGGACGCTCCGCGTGCAGTTCGAGGATGCGTCGTCGCCCGACGACCTGACCGAGGAAGACTGGCGCGACACCTGGTTCGTGGCGGCCGGTTGCAAGTGGCGGTCGGCGCCGGACTGGGTGCTGCGGTCCGGTGTCGCCTATGACCAGAGCCCGGCCCGCAACCGGACGCGCACCCCGCGGACACCGATCAAGAACGGTGTGCTGCTGGCGGCGGGCGCCACCTGGGAGCCGGCGCCGCCACTGTCCGTTTCGTTCGGCTACAGCCACACGTTCATCGAGAGCGCCCGGATCGACCTGCGGGGTGGCGACCCCGGCAACGCGTCCCGCGGTGATCTCTCCGGTTCCAGTGACAATGCGGTCGATGTGTTCTCCATGCAGTTCATCTGGCGGTTCTGACGGCGGCGCCTGTCCGGGCGAGGGCTGATGTGCGGCTCACGCCGCCAGCGCCTCGGCGTCGCCGGCGACCCGCAGGACGGCACCCGGCACGCGATGATGCCGGCGCAGCCGCCGCAGGGCCTCCCACGTCACCGTCGAGCGGGCGGCGACCACCGGCAGCCGGCCGAGCCGGCGCGGAGCGCACAGGCGCTCGGCTTGGACTCCGGCGTCTTCAAGCGCTCCGGCGATCACCCGAGACGGTGTGACGAACAGGTACTCGGCGATGCCGCACCGCAGGCCGAACTCGGCGAACGCGCAGAACAATTCGCCGAACACCCGCCCGCGCAGGGCCGGATCGAGGCCGCGGTCGATGCCGACGCGGGAGACCTCCCAGATGTCGTCGCGGTCCGGCAGCTTGCCGTCTTCCACCAAATCCGGCCAGAGCTCGCGGATCATGTAGGGCTGGGAGGTCGGGATCATCCGGGCGATCGCGCGCGGCTGCGACGCCTCGTCCCGCCACATCAGGTAGTGCGCCCTTGGCGTATCGAACTGGTCCCACTCCATCGCCCGCCAACTCGGCACCTCGTAGCCTTGCCGCTCGATGAAAATGCGGTAGCGCAAGCGGTGCGAGGACGGCAGGGCATCACCCAACAGGTGAGCGGTCTCGAGCGAGATCGCGTCGATCATGGAGCGGCTCCGGAGTTGTCGTTGACGGGGGCGACGAAGGCGCGCGCGATGCCGGCGCGCGTGCTCCCGCTCCGCTCCGGGGACCGGAAGCGATGGTCTGACGAGTGATGCGGCTGTCGGAGAGCGCGCGCCCGGCGGTCCGCCGCCGCCATGGCTGGCGGGGCAGATCTGTCGCGGTCGCCTGTTAGGCTTATAAGCCTACAACCGGGGCGCTATCAAGGAACAAATTAACAACAACAGAAGGGCCGGAGTTCAGTCGCGGCGGACCTGCACGTCGACCGTCATGTCGATAAAGGCATTGGCCGGTCCCTCGAAGCTTCCCTGCAGTGGCACGGCCTGCAGCGGGTGGCGGGTGACGGCGACGCGGATCAGGTTTTCTCCGCCGACGATGCCGTTGGTGGGATCGAACTCCGCCCAGCCGGCACCGGGGAGATAGACCTGCACCCAGGCGTGCGTGGCCGCGCCGCCGACCAGGCCTTGCGGCGCATTGTCGGCGACGACGTCGTAGAGGTAGCCGGTGACGAACTTGGCGCCGAGGCCGAGCGTGCGCGCCGCCTCCATCATCAACAGCGCGTAATCCCGGCATGTGCCGGTGCCGGACGCCAGCGTCTCCGCCGGCGACTTCGTGCCGAACTGCTCTCGCATCTGGTAGACGAGCTGCTGTTTGATGGCGAGGGTGATGTTGATCAACAGTTGCTGCGTATTCACTGGCTCGCCGGAATAGAAATTCTTCACCCAGGCGTCCAGCCGGCCTTCCGGATCGGAATAGCCGCGGACGATCGACGGCATCAGGTCGGGAAGCTCCTGCGCGGAGTATTGGAAGGGGTAGGTCTCCGCCCCCTCGTCCAACGGGAAGCTGGTTTCCGTGACGCCGTAATGTTCGACGCGGAACTCACTCTCGAAATGCAACTCCGCGGCCGGTTCGGAGAACGTCGCGATCGCGACGGAATTCCCGAAGACGTCGTGCAGCCATCGCACCTCGGCAGCCGGTGAAATCATCAGGCTGGTCTCGAGCAGGCGCATGTCGTGGCTGTCACGCGGCCGGAACATCAGGCGATGCTCGCCGAATTTCACCGGCTCGGAGTACCTGTAGGTCGTGGTGTGATGCACGGTGAGAGTTTTCATGGGCGCGTGTTCCTCGCCGGAGGGTCGGAAGGACGGCACGGGGCCGCGTGGGGCGCGGGATGCCCGGCCACCGCTCCGCCCTGAAGCAGGAACCCCGCGGGCGCCCGTGTCAACCTCGGCAAGGAACGGCCCTGCCCCGGTCGAGGTTCCGCCGCTTGTTCGCGGCGGTGCCGGGGCTTATTTGACATCTATGCTCTCTTCTCGGGGCCGGATCGGGATCAATCCATGGCGGATGGCGGAGCGTCGCGAAGCTCGGGGACGGAGGCGGTGACAGCGGACCTGGTCGATCCCCACGGGCGGCGGGTGACCTATCTTCGCGTCTCGGTGACCGACCGCTGTGACTTCCGCTGCGTCTACTGCATGACCGAGCGCATGACCTTCCTGCCGAAGCCGGAGTTGCTGTCGCTGGAGGAGTTGGATCGCGTCTGCTCCGCCTTCGTCCGCCTGGGCGTGCGCAAGCTGCGGATCACCGGCGGCGAGCCGCTCGTCCGGCGTGGGATCATCACCCTATTCCAGCGGCTGTCGCGGCATCTCGACCGGGGTGACCTGGATGAACTGACGCTGACCACGAACGGCAGCCATCTCGCGGAGCACGCCGCGGCGCTGGCGGCGTGCGGCATCCGCCGGGTCAACGTTTCCCTCGACACCCGCGATGCCGATCGCTTCCGCGCGCTGACCCGCATCGGCGATCTTTCGAAGGTGCTGGCGGGGATCGACGCGGCCGATGCGGCCGGCCTGCGGATGAAGATCAACGTCGTGGCGCTTCGCGGCGTCAACGAGGACGAAATCCCCGACCTCGTGCTGTGGTGTGCCGGCCGCGGCTTCGACATGACGCTGATCGAGGTGATGCCGATGGGCGACATCGGCGGCGAGAGCCGCCTCGACCAGTATCTGCCGCTACGCGACGTACGTGCGGCACTCGAGCAGCGCTGGACGCTGGCGCCGCTGGCGTGGCGCAGCGGCGGCCCGGCCCGATATGTCCAGGTGGTCGAGCCGGGCGTGCGGCTGGGTTTCATCACCCCGCTCACCCACAACTTCTGCGAAAGCTGCAACCGGGTCCGGCTGACCTGCACCGGGCGGCTATACCTGTGCCTGGGGCAAGAGGACGCGGCGGACCTGCGCGCGCCGCTCCGTTCCGGCGCCGGCGCCGGCGACGAATGCCTCGATCAGGCGATCCGCGAGGCGATCACCCGCAAGCCTAAGGGTCACGACTTCGTCATCGACCGCGAGCACACCGCCCCCGCCGTGCCCAGGCACATGAGCGTCACCGGCGGCTGAGGGACCCAGCCGCCCGGAACCGCCCTGCCCAAGGCGCGTTTCCCTGCTGCGCTTTCGCCGGGATGCCAGACCGCCCGTGGCGGGCTTCCGACAACCAACCGCCTGACCAATCAGCGTCGGCCCGGCATGTCCGCCGGGCGCGAAGGGGGTGCGATGACCGTCGATCAGGGCCTGGCCTTCGCCGTCATCGCCGCGACCATCGGTTGCCTGATCTGGGGCCGCATCCGCTACGATCTCGTGGCACTGGGCGCGCTGCTGGTCGCCGTGGCCTGTGGCATCGTTCCGGTCAAGGAGGCGTTCACCGGTTTCAGCGACGACATCGTCGTCATCGTCGGCTCCGCGCTCGTCGTCAGTGCGGCGATCAGCCGGTCGGGGGTCGTCGAGACGCTGACGCGGCCGCTGGGCCGGTTCATGCGCGATGTCCGATTGCAGGTGCCGATCTTCGTCGGCGTCGTCACGCTGATGTCGGCGCTGATCAAGAACATCGGCGCGCTGGCGATCGTCATGCCGGTCGCGCTGCAGAGCGCCCGGCAGACCGGCACGTCGCCCGGCCGGTTGTTGATGCCGATGGCCTTCGGCTCGCTGCTGGGCGGGCTGACGACGCTGATCGGCACGTCGCCGAACATCATCGTCTCGCGGATGCGCGAGCAGTTGGTCGGCGAGCCCTTCCACATGTTCGACTTCACCCCGGTCGGCGCCGGGCTGGCGCTGACAGGGATCGTCTTCCTCGCCTTCGGCTGGCGGTTGCTGCCGCACGACCGCAAGGCCGCCGCCTCCAGCGAGGCGCTTTTCCAGATCGGTGACTACACGACCGAGGTCTCGCTGCCCGCGAAGACGCCGTTCGTCGATCGCACCGTCCGTGACATCGAGGCGCTGGGCGAGGGCGAAGTCTCGGTGATCGCCATCATCCGGGAGAAGGATCATCGCTACGTCCCTGCCGGTCACTGGGTTTTGTACGCCGAGGACGTGCTGATCCTGGAGGGCGACGCCAACGCGCTGCGCAAGGTGATCGATGCGGCCGGCCTGGTGCTGGCGACCAGGGAGATGGCGGACGGCGACACGGCGGAGGATTTCGCCGCGTTCGAAGCGGTGGTGACCGAGGGGTCGGTGCTGATCGGCAGCTCCTCGCAGGAGTTGCGGCTGCGCGACCGCTACGGCGTCATCCTCCTGGCACTGCGGCGCGAGGGCCGGCGCGTCCGCGAGCGGCTTCGCCAGATGCAGTTCCAGTCCGGCGACCTGATCGTGCTGCACGGCCGCAGCGACGACATGGCGGAGAAGCTGGCGACGCTGGGCTGCCTGCCGCTCGCCCAGCGCAATCTGCGCCTGGGCAGCCGGCGGCGGATGTGGCCGGCCGTGATCATTCTCGCAGCCGCGATGATCCTGGTCGCCGTCGAGGCCGTGCCGGTGACCATCGCCTTCTTCGGCGCCGCCGTGCTGATCCTGCTGAGCAAGACGCTGACGCTGAAGGAGGCCTACGACTACGTCGAGTGGCCGATCCTGATCCTGCTGGGCGCCTTGATCCCCGTCAGCGAGGCGCTGCACTCGACCGGCGCCACCGACCTGATCGCCGGCTGGTTGTCCCAGGCGGCAGGCGCCGTGCCGCCGATCTTCGCCGTCGGCCTGACGCTGGCGGTCGCCATGCTGGTCACGCCGTTCCTCAACAACGCGGCCACTGTGCTGGTGATGGCGCCGATCGGCGCCGGCGTGGCGCAGCGCCTCGGCCTCAACATCGACCCGTTCCTGATGGCGGTGGCGATCGGCGCCGGCTGCGACTTCCTCACGCCGATCGGCCACCAGTGCAACACGCTGGTGATGGGGCCGGGCGGCTACCGCTTCGGCGACTACGCCCGGCTGGGCGCACCGCTGTCGCTCATTATCCTGATCCTGGCGCCGCTGCTCATCGTGCAGTTCTGGCCGCTCCGGCCGGGAGGATGATCGTGGGCAGCATGGCGGACATATCCCTGGCGACGCTGGTGGGAACGGTGGCCGGCCTCTGTTCCACCGGCAGCTTCATCCCGCAGGTGCTCAAGGCCTGGCGTGAGGGCGACACCGACGCGATCTCGAAGCGGATGTATCTGATCACCGTGAGCGCGTTCACGCTGTGGATTGTTTACGGGCTGCTGATCGAAAGCCTGCCGATCACGATCTTCAATACTCTCAGCCTCGGCCTCTCCGGCATTGTTTTGTTCCTGAAGCTCCGCGGCCGCTCGCGGCCAGGCGCGGCGGGGACTGGCGGCGAGGGCGGGTGAAGGGGGATCGAGCATCGCTCGGTAGAAACCGGAATTACGCTCCGAGATCGAAGATCCCCCTGCCGGTTGCGCAATCGGGCGTGGTAATGTCGAACTGCACCATTCGCCCGCAACTGCAGCTCCGGGAGCTCCGCCCGTGCCCGACGACCTTTCCGACGCCCGCCTGACCACCCCCGCCGGCCCGTACCGGCCGAAGCACCCCGTGCGCTTCGTCACCGCCGCGGCCCTCTTCGACGGGCATGACGCCTCGATCAACATCATCCGCCGGATGCTGCAGGCCTCGGGCGTGGAGGTCATCCACCTCGGCCACAACCGGTCCGTCGGCGAGGTGGTCGAGGCGGCGCTGCAGGAGGACGTCAACGGCATCGCCGTCAGTTCCTACCAGGGCGGCCACGTCGAATACTTCAAGTACCTGCTGGGATTGCTGCGCGACGGCGGCGGTGCCGAGATCCGCGTCTTCGGCGGCGGCGGTGGCGTCATCGTTCCCGAGGAGATCGCCGACCTGCATGCGTCGGGCGTCTGCCGCATCTACTCGCCGGAGGACGGCCGGCGGATGGGCCTGCAGGGGATGATCGACGACATGGTCCGCCAGGCGGACTTCGACATCGCAGAGGAACAGCCGGGCGACCTCTCCGTCCTCGCCGCCGGCAACCGGCGCGACTTGGCGCGGGTGATCAGCGCGCTGGAGACGGGCGCGATGGACGAGCGCCGCCGCGACGAGATGTATGCGCTGGCGCACCGCCGCGGCGTGGTGCCGGTGATCGGCGTCACCGGAACGGGAGGGGCCGGCAAGTCGTCGCTGACCGACGAGGTCGTCCGCCGCTTCCGGCTCTACTCCGGCGAGCCGAAGATTGCGGTAATCGCCGTCGACCCGACCCGGCGCAAGAGCGGCGGCGCGCTGCTGGGCGACCGCATCCGCATGAATGCCATCGACGCGCCCAACATCTACATGCGCTCGATCGCCACGCGGGAGAGCGGCCGGGAAATCCCGCCGGCGCTGGGCGATATCGTCGCCGCGACGAAGGCCGCCGGCTTCGATCTGATCATCGTCGAGACCCCCGGCATCGGCCAGGGCGACGCGGGGATCGTCCCGCACGTCGATATCTCGCTCTACGTGATGACGCCCGAGTTCGGCGCGGCCAGCCAGCTCGAGAAGATCGACATGCTGGATTTCGCCGACGTCGTCGTCATCAACAAGTTCGATCGCCAAGGCGGACGGGACGCGCTGCGCGACGTCGCCAAACAGCTACAGCGCAACCGCCTCGCGTTTGCCCAGACCACCGAGGCGATGCCGGTGTTCGGCTCGATCGCGTCCCGCTTCAACGACGAAGGGGTGACCGCCGTCTACCGCGAGATCCTCCGCCAGCTGAACGAGCGCGGGCTGGGCGCGTGGGATACGCGCGCGCCGGCGGCGACGGCGGGCACGAAGGCGTCCGAGCCAGGGGCGGGGATCGTCCCGGCGGCGCGCCGGCGCTACCTTGCCGAGATCGCCGAGACGGTGCGCGGCTACCACCGCACGGTCGAGGAGCAGGTGCAGGCGGCACGCGACTGCCGTGCGCTGCGCGAGACCCGCCGGCTGCTGGGCGAGGCGGGGGCGGCCGCACCCGACGCGCTGGATGGGCTGCTGACCAAGCGGGAGCACGCGCTCGACCCGCGGTGCCGCAAGCTGCTGGAGATGTGGCCGACGGTGCGGAGCACCTATGCCGCCGACGAGTACGTGGTGCGCATGCGCGACAAGGAGATCCGCACCGCCCTCTATCAAACGTCGCTGTCCGGAAGCCGTATCCCGAAAGTGGCCTTGCCGCGCTGGCAGGACGACGGCGAGATCCTCTCGTGGTTGCTGCGTGAGAACGTCCCCGGCAGCTTCCCGTACACGGCCGGCGTCTTCGCCTTCAAGCGCGAGGGCGAGGACCCGACGCGGATGTTCGCCGGCGAGGGCGATCCGTTCCGCACCAACGCGCGCTTCAAGCTGGTCTCCGAAGGCCAGCCGGCGAAGCGGCTGTCGACCGCCTTCGACTCCGTCACCCTCTATGGCTTCGATCCGGATCTGCGGCCGGACATCTGGGGGAAGATCGGCAACTCCGGCGTCTCGATCGCCACTCTGGACGACATCAAGGCGCTGTACGACGGCTTCGACCTGTGCAACCCGACGACGTCGGTATCGATGACGATCAACGGCCCGGCGCCCTCGATCCTGGCGATGTTCTTCAACGCGGCGATGGACCAGCAGGTCGGCAAGTTCGAGGAGCAGAACGGCCGGCCCGCCACCGACGAGGAGGCGGAGAAGATCCGCGAGTGGACGCTGGAGAACGTCCGCGGCACGGTGCAGGCGGATATCCTCAAAGAAGACCAGGGGCAGAACACCTGCATCTTCTCGACCGAGTTCGCGCTCCGGATGATGGCAGACATCCAGGAGTTCTTCGTCCACAACCGGGTGCGCAACTTCTATTCGGTGTCGATCTCCGGCTATCACATCGCCGAAGCCGGTGCGAACCCGATCAGCCAGCTCGCCTTTACGCTCGCCAACGGCTTCACCTACGTCGAGGCCTATCTGGCGCGCGGCATGCACATCGACGACTTCGGCCCGAACCTGTCGTTCTTCTTCTCCGCCGGCATGGACCCCGAGTACAGCGTGCTGGGCCGCGTCGCCCGGCGGATCTGGGCGGTGGCGATGCGCTTCAAGTACGGGGCGAACGAGCGCTCGCAAAAGTTGAAATATCACACGCAGACCTCGGGCCGCTCGCTGCACGCGCAGGAGTATGCGTTCAACGACATCCGCACGACGCTGCAGGCGCTGATCGCGACGTACGACCACACCAACAGCCTGCACACCAACGCCTATGACGAGGCGATCACCACACCGACCGGCGAGAGCGTGCGCCGGGCGATGGCGATCCAGTTGATCATCAATCGCGAGTGGGGCCTGGCGAAGAACGAGAACCCGAACCAGGGCTCGTTCATCATCGAGGAACTGACCGATCTCGTCGAAGAGGCGGTGCTGAAGGAGTTCGAGCGCATCTCCGAGCGCGGCGGCGTCCTGGGGGCGATGGAGACCGGCTATCAGCGCGGCCGCATCCAGGACGAGTCGCTGCACTACGAGATCAAGAAGCACGACGGCAGCTACCCGATCGTCGGCGTCAACACCTTCGTCAACCCGACGGGCGCCGAGATGCCGACCCCGGAACTGGTCCGCTCGTCGGAAGAGGAGAAGCAGAGCCAGATCGATCGCCTGCAGGCGTTCCAGGCGCGCAATGCCGACGACGCGGCGGCGATGGTCGAGCGGCTGAAGGCGGCGGCGACGTCCGGCGGCAACGTCTTCGCCGTGCTGGTGGATGCGGTGCGCGTGCTGAGCCTCGGCCAGATCACGCGGGCGCTGTTCGAGGTGGGCGGGCAGTACCGGCGCAGCATGTAGAGACGCGACGGCAACGACCGACCGGCCGTCATTGCGAGCGGAGCGAAGCAATCCATCCGCCGCGTCGCGCTGGGCGGTGGATTGCCACGCCCGCTTTGCGGGCTCGCAATGACGGAGAGTGCCCCCGCCCGCCACCTACAGCAGGGTTTCCAGCGACACGGGGGCGCCGAAGGCGTAGCCTTGGGCGTAGTCGACGCCCAGGCGTCGCAGGCGCTCGACCACCGCGTCGTCGTGGGCGTACTCGGCGATGGTGGCGATGCCGAGCGCGTGCGCCATTTCGTTGATCGCCGCGACCATCGCCTCGTCCTGCGGGTCCTCGACCATCTGCGCCACGAACGTCCCGTCGATCTTCAGAAAGTCGACGGGCAGCCTGCGCAGGAAGCGGAACGGCGCCATCCCGCTGCCGAAATCGTCCATCGCGCATTGGCTGCCGCGTGCCTTCATCGCGGCGATGAAGCTCGCCGTGTGGTCGAGGTTACGGATGGCGGCGGTCTCGGTGATCTCGAAACAGATCCGCGCGGGCGGAACCCCGTGGGTCTGCAGACGGTCGAGCACGAAGGCCAGGAGGTCGTCGCCGTCCAGGGAGGCGCCCGCGATGTTGACGGAGAGCATGCCCAGGTCCGCCGTGCGATCGCTGGCGGCGAACATCCGCAAGGCGCTGTCGATGACCCAGCGGTCGATCGCCGGCATCAGGCCGAAGCGCTCGGCCGCCGGAATGAAGGCGCTCGGAAGCGACAACTCACCATCCTGGCCGACCATCCGGGCCAACACCTCGTATTGTGCCGGACCCTGTTCGGGATGCTTCAGCGAGACGATCGGCTGGGCGAACAGGCGGAAGCGGCCCTGCTCCAGTGCATGCTTCAGGGTCGCCGCGACGATAATCTCCGCGTGGCGCGCCGACGGCCGGGCGCTGTGACCCTCGTAGGCCATCACCCGGTTGCGCCCGGCTTCTTTCGCCGCGTAACACGCCACGTCGGCCTGGCTCAGCACCTGCGCCACGCTCTCCGTGTGCCGGGTGATGGCGACGACGCCGGCGCTGGCCCCCACCTGGAACGAACGGCCCTCCCAGTCGAAGCGCCAGGCCCGCAACGTGGCGAGGACGGTCTCGGCGATGCGGGTGGCGTCGGCGAGCTGGCAGTCGTCGAGGAGAATGGCGAATTCGTCGCCGCCCATCCGCCCGAGGGTGTCGCGGTCGCGGAACAGGCCCGCCAGCAGCGGCCTGATCTGTTGCAGCAACGCGTCGCCCGCGGCGTGGCCGGCGGTGTCGTTGATCAGCTTGAACTGATCCAGATCCAGGTAGCACAGCGCGTGTTCGCTCTGCTGCTGTTTGGCCTTGCTCACCGCGCGGCGAAGTCGCCGCAGGAACTCGCGGCGATTGGGCAGGCCGGTCAGCTCATCGTGCGCGGCATCATGCTGGAACTGCGCCTCGCGGACGCGGCCGGTGACGTCTTCGATGGCGAGCAGGATCAAGCCGCCGCGCTCGTTGTAGCCCGGAAGCTTGCGCGCGCTGAGCAGGACGGCGCGATGGCCGACGATGGCGAAATCCTGCTCGAGGAAGACGTCGTCGATCTGCGTGCCGGTGCGCCCGACATCGTCGAGCAGCGAACGCACCTGCGGGATGTCCCACGTTCGGCTCTGCAGCTCGTAGAGCGAGACCTTCTCCACCTCCGACGCGGTGACGGAGAACATCGCGCAGAAGGCGCGGTTGGCCGAGCGGATGCGAAGTTCCGAATCCAGCACCAGCAGCGGCTGCCGGATGGTATCGACGATCGTCTCCGCATAGACGCGCGCCGCGTCGACGGCGTCGGCCGCGTGCTTACGCTCGGTGATGTCGGTGAAAGTGACGACGGAGCCGACGACACGATCGTCCCGCGTGCGGTGCGGATGGATGCGCCGCAGGTACCAGCGGCCGGCGTTGCTGCGAATCTCGGTTTCGATGCGGGCGAGCGTCCGAAGCGCCACGGTGACATCGCCGATGAAGGCGGTATCGGAGAATTTCCAGGCGAATGTTTCGATCGGCCGCCCGACGTCGCCGGGAAGGAGATCGAGAAGTTCCTTGCAGGCGGGAGAAAACCAGTCGATCCGCATGTCGGAATTTAAGAATATCGTCGCTATGTCCGTGCTAACTAAAAGGTTTTCCATTTTATCAGCCAAAGAGTCCTTTTCCATAATCCTCATTGTCAGTTCATTATTAATAGTTTGTAGTTCTTCAGTATATGAGTTCAATTCTTCTTTTGATGTTTCCAGTTCTTCGTTTGCGGACTGAAGCTCCTCGTTCATCGAGATCACTTCTTCATTTGCGGCTTTCAGAGTCTCGTTCGCATCCTGCAACTGATCGATGAGTCGCTGCAGTTCACTGCGCGTGGAGTCCAGCTCTTCCTCGAGCGCCCGGACCAATGCCGGATTGTCCTCGGCCCGCGGCGGCGGAGCGGTATCGACCTGTTCCGTCTCCGCCACCGGCTGGAAACTCACCAGCAACAGAGTGGCCGTCAACGCCGGAGCGGTCAGTGGCGTCACCGTCACCATCGTCCGGCGAATGCTCTCGCTCTCGCGGACGGAGCCATGAAAGGTCACGCTCTTGTTCGAGGCGAGCGCTGCCGCCATCGCGCGACGCAACTCCGCCCGAAGCGTCGAGCGAACGAGCAGCATCAGGTCCCGCGTGGGTTCACCCCCCGGCTGTAGCAGATAGGCGGCGGTGGCCCCGTGGAAGTAGAGGATGCGGCCCTGCGCATCGGCCAGGACCGAGGCGGGAGCGTAACGTTCCAGTAGCGCGTGCCGCGCCAACTCGGCGGCCCGCGCCTCGACCGGGGGCGGCGAGAGCGGCGAGAGCCCGTCACTGCCATCTCTCCGTCCCAAATCCGCCAATCTCGGAAGCGCCACCGGATCACGCTCCGTCGGCGCCACATCGAGCCTTCGGAAGATGCGCCATTTCTTCGACAGCGGCGTGTAGAGCGAATCGGTCTGCGAGACGGTTTCGGCGTTTCCGAGAAACAGCGCGCCTCCCGGGCGCAAGGCGAAGTGAAACAGCGACAGGATGCGGTTCTGCGCCGATTGATCGAGATAGATCAGCAGGTTTCGACAGGAGATCAGGTCGAGCCGCGAGAAGGGCGGATTGCCGAGAAGATCGTGGCGGGCGAAAACGATCTGCTCGCGCAAATCCTTCTTCACCTGATAAGCATCCTCCAGCACATGAAAAAAGCGCTCCAGCCGATGGCGGGGCATCACCTCTGCGGCAGCCGCCGGGTAAACGCCCTGCCGGGCGACGGCGAGGTTGCCGTCCTGCGGGTCGGTGGCGAACACCAGCAGCCTTATCGGCTTGTTCGCAATCTCCGCGCGTTCGATCATCAGCATCGCCAGAGAATACGCCTCCTCGCCGGAGGCGCAGGCGGGGACCCACAGCCGCACCTCCGCGCCCGCCTCGCGTCCGGCGATCAGCGGTGCGAGCACGATCTCGTCCAAGGTCGTCCATGCTTCCGGGTCGCGGAAGAAGGAGGTCACGCTGATCATCAGGTCCCGGACCAGCGCCTTGATCTCGGCGGGGTCGCGACGGAGGCGCGCGGCGTAGCCGTCCAGCGACGGCTCGCCCATCAGGCTCATCCGGCGATGAATGCGGCGGAGCAGCATGTTGCGCTTGTAGGTGGCGAAATCGTGCCCCGACTGTTTCCGCACCAACACCAGAATCCGCTCCAGAGCCGTGGACTGATCGGGCTCCGCTTCTGGCGGCGCGTGTTGCCGCGCCGCGACGTAGTGGTGCCGGATGTGACGCAGCAGCGGCTCCGCCATCTGGTCGGGCGGAAGAACGAGATCGGCGAGCCCCGCGGCGATCGCGCTCTTCGGCATGCCGTCGAACTCCGCCGTCTCCGGGTCCTGGACCAGCATGAGGCCGCCGCGCTGCTTGATGGCCCTCAGTCCTTGCGTGCCGTTCATGCCGGTGCCGGAGAGGACGATGCCGATCGCCCGCTCCTGCAGGTCTTCGGCCATGCTCGCGAAAAACGCATCGATCGGGTGCGCTCGGTCGGCTTGCGATCCGTCCTGCTGGCGCAGATGCAGCTTCCCTGCACCGATCGTCGGCGCGCCATTGGGAACGATGACATGGACGCGGTTCGCCTGGGCGTCCATGCCATCCGCCATCTCCACCACCGGCATCGCCGTGTGCCGGGAGAGCAGCGGCGCGAACGCGCTCTCCCGGTTCGGGTCCAGGTGGACGATGACGACGAACGCACAGCCGGTATCCGTGGGCATCGCGCCCAGAAGTCGGCTGATCGCATCCAACCCGCCCGCCGATGCGCCGATGCCGACTACTGGAACCGCCGCGTCCTCTTGTGCGTGCTCCACTGCATTTCGCCTCGTTCGGGTTGATTACGATGCATGCGGGGCTCGGATAAAGACCACCGCCGCGCCGAGGCCGCGAGGTCGCGTGCACGCAGCGTCAACGAACACGGTCATAACCTCAAATTACAGTTCGACGGGGCTCATGTCACTCGACCCTTGCGGGTAAATTACGACGGCAGTGCTCGCGGCGTCACTCTGGATGCCTGCCGCCGCCGAATGCCCTCGATCGTGGTATGGCGCTGCCGTGACAAAACCATGGTGCGAACAGCGCGGCGCCATCATCACCTGCCATGTTCGAGACTGCCGTCGGACCCGGTGGTCCGTGCGGCGTGGTTCAACAACGTGAAAGCAAAGACGATGCGTACGGTCGAGGTCTCCCGGGTGGCGATGGTCGTCGCCGTCGCCGGGATGATCCTGGCTTCCAGTCTCGGCGGATGCGTGGTGCGCGAGCACACCGAGGAGGCTGTACCTTATCCGGTGATGGTTGGCGGGCGGTCGCCGGCGCCGTGGTACGGGCACGGGCATGGGCATGGGCCGCGGCCCTGGTTCGCCGGGCCTTCACGGCCGTGGGTGGGGGCGCCATCGCGCCCGTGTCCGCCCGACAGGCACTGGAAATACACCGGCAGGGGCGGACGTGGTGAACGGCATGGCCTGCCGAACCTGAGCGCGGAGCGCTGGAAACATGAGCGCGACCGTGACCCGGGGTCTCGCCGCAACCCGCGGTCCGGCGACGGCTGATCCGCCTCTCTCCCGGCGCAGCCATGCGGCGCCGGGAGAGGAAGAGGATCGCAAACCGCGCATTTTGCATGACGGCCATGCAATACCAGCGCGAGGCCCGTGCGGATTTATTCAATATGGATTATATACTCACGGCGCGCGCGGCGAAGGGCTCTCCGCGGCCTCAAAAGGGGAGATTTCCATGCCGCATGAATCGATGACCGTCACCCGCTTCCTGGTGTCGGAGCAACGCCGGCTCGGTAAGACGGGCCATTTCACCGCCCTGGTCAGTGATATCGTCACCGCGTGCAAGATGATCTCGCACGAGGTCAATCGCGGCGCGCTCGCCGGCAACCTCGGCCTCGCCGGCAGTGAAAACATCCAAGGTGAGGACCAGAAGAAACTGGATGTCCTCGCCAACGACCTGTTCATGCACATGAACACCTTCGGCGGCAATTACGTCGGCATGGCATCCGAAGAGGTCGACGACGTTCATGTCGTCTCGGAGGGCTCCACCAACGACTACCTGCTGCTGTTCGACCCGCTCGACGGCTCGTCGAATATCGACGTCAACATCGCTGTCGGCACCATCTTTTCGGTGTTGCGCTGCCCCGGCGGCGTCGGCAGTCCGACCGAGGCCGAGTTCATGCAGCCCGGTATCCGTCAGGTCGCGGCCGGCTACGCCATTTACGGCGCCTCGACGATGCTGGTGATGACCACCGGTCACGGCGTCAACGGTTTTACGCTGGACGCGAACGTCGGTGAGTTCATCCTTACCCATCCGGGTATGCGGATCCCCGCGGACACCTCGGAGTTCGCGATCAACGCCTCGCGCGCGATGCTGTGGGAACCGCCGGTCCGGCGGTACTACGAGGAATGCCTGGCGGGGAAAGACGGCCCGCGCGGCAAGAACTTCAACATGCGCTGGGTCGGCTCGATGGTGGCGGACGTTCACCGCATGCTGTGCCGCGGCGGCGTGTTCCTCTATCCGATGGATTCGGAAAACGCCAAAAGCGGCGGCAAGCTGCGCCTGATGTACGAAGCCAACCCGATGGGCTTCATCGTCGAGCAGGCGGGCGGCACCGCCAGCACCGGACGCGGTCGGGTTCTGGAGCTGCAGCCGAAAACACTGCACCAACGCTGCAGTGTCCTGATGGGATCTTCCAACGAGGTCGCCAGACTCGACGACTACCACCGCGAGTACGACTCGGCGGCGAAGGCGGCGGCGGAGTAGCTTCGCAGCGTCGCAGCCCGCTCTGAACACCCGCCGGGGAGCGACCTTTCCCCGGCGGGTCGATCGGCATTCTCGGCCGTTTCCCGTCCCGGCTTCCTCAGAACACCTGTGCCGCGAACTCCAGGTGCGCCCGCTTGCGCAGCGCGTGGATCACCTTGAGCGCGTTCAGGAGTTCGGCCCGGCGGCGTTTGGGCAGCGTGGCGACCGGAACGTAGTAGGCGACGCGGCGCCCGGCGCGCCAGTCGGCGATCTGCTGCCGCAGTAGCGCGTCGGTCACGTCGCGGAACGCCGTTTCGAGATCGTCGCGCTCGGTCTGCGAGAAGACCCCGGCATCGGCCAGGGCGGCGATGCGCGCCAGCGTCTGCGTCTCCTCGATGCCGTCGCGCAGCGCCAACAGCCGGACGGCGGAGACCAGCGGTAGCGTGCCGGTGTACTTCAGGTTCACCTGGCCGCGGTACTCGCGGTTGTCCCGCTCGGTGACGAAGCCGCCGAACATTCCCAGCGCCACCTGATGCTCCGCACGATCCTGGTACATCTGCCGCAGGAAACCGCGATTGCCGCGCACCAGCCCGGTCACTGCCGTGCGCAGCTCACGCGCCAGCGCCGGCTCGCCCCACACACAGCGGAAATCGAAGAAGATGTCGGCCAGCCGGATGGCGACGGTGCTGCCCTTTCTCGTCCACTGCGCCGTCTGCGCGAACCATTGCGGCAGGGTCTTGCGCCACAGCGGGTTCACCGCCATGCAGTAGCCGTTGCAGTAGGGAATGCCGACCGCGTTGAGATCGCGGCAGATCCGCTCCGCCAGTTCGAGGAAGTAGGCGTCGATGCGGGCGTGCTCGTGGTCGGGGTACTCGGCGATGACGAAGCCGTTGTCCTGGTCGGGGAACAGGTAGTTCTCGCCCCGTCCGCCCGAGCCCATGACGATCGTCGCCGCCGGCACCGGCGGGTCGCCCCAGCCCTCGGACGCCATCGATCGCAGCGCCGCCTCGCCGACCCGGCGGTAGAGATCGTTGTTGATCCCGGTCAGCAGTTGCTGGATTTCCGAGGCCGGTAGATGGTCGGCGAACAACTCCTCCGCCAACTCGACCTGCGCCGCCTTGACCTGCTTCATGCCCTCGATCGAGTCCTCCCGGCCCAACCGATCGATCTGGCGCAGGAGCGGGGAGGCGGCCGCCGCCAGCGCGTCCTGTAGCCGCACCAGCCCGGCGAGCCGGCCGTCGCGGTCGACCACGGGGAGTTGGCGTAAGCCGTGCCGGCGCATCCAGGCGATGGCGACATAGAGATGCTCACGACGGGGGATGGTCATCACCGGGGCCGACATCACCGTCTCGACCGGCGCGTCGGGCGTGACGCGGAAGGTGACCCGTCGCGCGATGTCCTGCTCGGTGAGGATGCCGATCGGCCGCCCGCCGGTGTCGACGATCACGACGCAGGGCGCCGGCTGCGACGCGAGGCCAGCCACGGCATCGGCGCAGCGGGCACCGGGGCGAAGCGCCGTCACCGATCCGATGGGCAGTGCGGCGTCGCGAACCCGCATTCCGAACAGAGCGGTGCGCGAGCCGTCGGTGGTCTTATGCGCAGCCTCGGGCATTCGTGTCCCAGTATCGCGAAGAATACTCCGACAAAAGTCGTATCCCTCGGCGCAAGGTCTCGTCGGGGCGAGGGAAATGGCACAACGGCGGTGAAAGTCAACGCCGTTCGCCAACCGGCGCGCCCGAAGCGGGCGCAATTCTCGTGACGCGGCGACTTTGCTGCACTGCCATGCGCGCGCCTTCCGGGAGCGCTGCAAGTGCGGTGTTTGAAAGCGGTTCGCACCAGTATTCCGGCTGTTGAGTCGATTGTTCGAAGATGCTAAGGGAGAGTTGAATGCAGGCGGCGGAGGTTCTCCCGGATAGGAAGAGCGGGCCGATGTCGGCGAGAATGGCGAGGCAGCGCCGAAGAGGCGCAAGCAGCGTCCGTGCCCGCAAGGGTGACTCAGGGAAGACGAGCGTCCGACGTTCCGGTCGAAACGTGCCGGCTCCGCGCGCATCCGGGTCGACGACGAAGCCGCGCGAGCGGCAGTCGAGGTGGTGCATCGGGTGCGGCTGCGCCAAGTCCGACGCCGCTCACCCGAGACAACCGGCCGCACGAGCCGATCCGCCGGTGCCGCGGATGTTGGTCGACGAAGCAGGCGAAAGTGCCCGGAGAAGGCAAGGGAGAAGGTCGTGACACCGAAAGTCGTCTGGCTGTTTGTCTTCGTCATCCTCTATTGGGGATATTGCATTTTCTGGGGCATTCGCGGAGCGCGGCTGGCGCGCACCGCCAGCGATTACTTCATCGCCGGTCGAAAGCTTTCACTATGGGTATTCGTTCTGGCGGCGACCGCGACGTCCTATTCAGGCTGGACGTTCATGGGTCATCCCGGCTTGGTGTACCGTGACGGCTTTCAGTACGCATACGCCTCATTCTACACCATCACCATCCCCTTTACCGGTGTCATCTTCCTGAAGCGGCAGTGGATGCTGGGCAAGCGCTTTGGCTACGTCACGCCGGGCGAGATGTTCTCCGATTATTTTCAGGGTGATGCGATCCGCATCCTCACCGTCGTCGTCGCATTGATTTTTTCCATTCCCTATCTCGGCGTGCAATTGGGTGCATCCGGCTATCTCTTCAACGTCCTGACGATCACGCCCGCCTATCCCAACGGGCTCGTCGGCGAAGACTTCGGCATGTGGGTGCTGTCGCTGGTGGTGCTCATCTATGTCGCCTCGGGAGGGTTGCGCGCCGTCGCCTACGTCGACACGGTGCAGTGCCTCCTGCTGTGGCTCGGCATCGTCATCGTCGGCGTGATCGCGCTCAACGCCGTCGGCGGCTGGGAGTCGTTGAACCTGGCCCTGGCCAATCTGGCGCACAGCACCGTCGGTCGCTGGGGCACGACGCAGAGCGTCGCGATGAGCGGCGGCGACTACAACGCCTATTTCGCCGTCCCCGGCGTGATCCAGTGGACCGCCGGGATCGGCAAGGAGACGCCGATCGGCGGCATCTGGACCGGGATGATGATTCTCACCTACATGTTCGCGCTGATGGGGATCCAGGCCGCGCCGGCGTTCACCATGTGGGCGTTCTCCAACAGCAATCCGGCGCCGTTCGCGCCGCAGGCGGTGTGGGCGTCGGCGGCCTGGATCGGCGGCACGCTGATGTTCTTCACCGTCTTCCAGGGCATGGCGGCGCAGTTTCTCGGGGCCAACCCGCTGGTCACCCAGGCGGGCCTCGCCATCGATCCGACAAAGATCCCGGCCTCGGTCGCACAGAACCCGGATGCGCTGGTGCCGTTCTATTTCAATCTGATCGCCGAGAGCATGCCGTGGCTGGTGGGATTGCTCGCCGTGTGTGCGCTGGCGGCGATGCAGTCGACTGGCGCGGCCTACATGTCGACCGCCGGCGGCATCCTGACCCGCGATCTCTACAAGCGGTATCTCAACCCGAGTGCCACGCACGTGACCCAGAAGCTGTTCGGCCGCCTGGGTGTGGCGTTCATCGTCGTCTGTGCGCTGCTGGTGGCGACGTATTCCAGAGATGCGCTGGTACTCCTGGGCGGACTCGCGGTCGCCTTCGGCTTTCAGATGTGGGTGCCGCTGGCGGCGATCTGCTTCATTCCGTGGATCACGCGGGCCGGTGCCACCTGGGGGCTGGCGGCGGGGCTGATCGCCGTGGCGATGACCGATTCCATCGGCCAGACGGTGTTCGGGCCGGCGCTCCCGTGGGGACGATGGCCGCTGACGATCCACTCGGCAGGATGGGGGATCGCGTTCAACGTCGCCGTCTGCGTGGTGGTCTCGGCGATGAGTCAAGATGACCGGCAGCGGGCGCACCGCATGAAATTCCACAGTTTCCTGCGTGAGCATACGCAGTTGGCGTCGTCGAAGCGGGCTCTCGTCCCGCTCGCCTGGGCGCTGACGATCGCTTGGTTCGTGTTCGCCATCGGCCCAGGCGCCGTGGTCGGCAACTGGATCTTCGGGGAGCCTTCGGCGGGACGGAGCGGCTGGACATTCGGGATCCCGTCGATCTGGGCCTGGCAGATCCTGTTCTGGCTGCTCGGCATCGGCCTGCTGTGGTTTCTCGCCTATCGCATGGAGATGGCGACCGTTCCGGCAAAGGATGTGGAGGCCTTGATCGACGACATCGGTGACGTGTCCCTGCCCAAGCCGAACCTCTGAGGAGCAGTCGCGAAGGCCAGGGCCAAGAATTCGATCTTCCGTCGAGAGTCGGGCGTTTATCGGTCCCATGACTTGGAATAGGGAGAGAGGAGCGGAGCAGGAGCTACGAAGAAAAGGTCGAGTGTTACCCGAAAGGGCGCTGCGGCGGGTGCGAAACGAGCCGAACGCGGGAAGGACCAGCTACTGTCCTCGCGGCAGCGTTGACTAGCCTATTGATGTGTGTCTAGATCGACACGAAGATCGTCTGCCGTTTTTGGCTTCGTTCTGGGAGGGAGGAAACATGCACGAAATGGAAGCACGGCTACACGCCGTAGCCGCCAAGCGATGGCGCGTTGCCATCTGGCTCAGCGCTATGATGCTGACCGCGTATTATGGGTTCATTCTACTCGTCGCCTTCAACAAGCCGCTGCTGAGCACGGTTCTGTCCACCGCGCCGAACGCCGCCGGCGTGATGACGCCGGGCTTGTCGCTGGGCATTCTGCTCGGGGCATTGGTCATCGTCACCGCCTGGGTTCTGACCCTGGTGTACACGTTTTGGGCCAATACCAAGTACGACCACGAAATCCATGAACTAGCGCATTTGCGGGGGTAGGCGATGGGCGCGGGAACCAATTACACAGCCATCCTGTTCTTCTTTGTCTTCGTCGGCGCGACGCTGGTCATCACGTACTTCGCGGCACGCCAGACCAAGACGACGGAACACTTCTACGCAGCTGGCCGGTCGATCACCGGCTTCCAGAACGGTCTGGCGCTGGCCGGCGACTACATGAGCGCGGCGAGCTTCCTCGGCATCGCCGGCCTCGTGGCGATGAACGGTTTCGACGGCCTCATCTACTCTACCGGCTGGCTGGTCGGCTGGCCGATCATCCTGTTCCTGATCGCCGAGCCGTTGCGTAACCTCGGCAAATACACCTTCACCGACGTCGTGGCATACCGGCTGCAGCAGAAGCCGGTGCGCGTCGCCTCGGCGATCGGCACGATGTGCGTCGTCCTCACCTACCTGATCGCGCAGATGGTCGGCTCGGGAACGCTCATCAAGCTGCTGTTCGGCCTCGACTACACCCTGTCCGTGATCATCGTCGGCTGCGTGATGATGATTTATGTGCTGTTCGGCGGGATGATCGCCACCACCTGGGTGCAGATCATCAAAGCCGGCCTGTTGCTCGGCGGCGCCACGGTGATGGCGGTGATCGTGCTCTCGAAGTTCGGCTTCAATCCGATCAATCTGTTCGCCCAGGCGGCCTCCTCCGGGTGCGACCCGGCGGCCCCGACCGGATCGCAGATGTTCTGCTACGGCCAGAAGGTACTCGAGCCCGGAACCAAAGTGGTGACGGGAGCGTGGGATGCGGTGTCCCTCGGCATGGCGCTGATGTTCGGAACGGCCGGGCTGCCGCACATCCTGATGCGGTTCTACACCGTGCCCAACGCCAAGGCGGCGCGCGTCTCGGTGATGTGGGCGACCATCTGGATCGGCTTCTTCTATCTCATCACCTTCATCCTCGGCTTCGGCGCAATGGTGCTGGTGGGACAGAAGTCCATTCTGGCGGTCGGCGGCGGCGGCAACATGGCCGCTCCGATGCTGGCCCAGGTCATCGCCGGCGACGTCTTCTTCGGCTTCATCTGCGCCGTCGCCTTCGCCACGATCCTGGCGGTGGTCGCAGGCCTGACGCTGGCAGGAGCGGGAGCGCTGTCCCACGACCTGTGGGTCAACGTCGTCCGTGGCGGCCATGCCCCGCAGCACGAACAGATGATGGCGGCGCGCGCGTCGTCAATCATCCTCGCCGTCTGCGCCATACTTCTGGGCATCGTGTTCGAAGGTCAGAACGTCGCCTACATGGTCGGTCTGACATTCTCCATCGCCGCATCGGCCAACTTTCCGGCCCTGGTGATGTCGGTGTTCTGGAAACGCTTCACCACCTGGGGAGCCGTCTGCAGCATCATGTTCGGCGCCCTCGCGACGCTACTCCTGATCTACTGCGGGCCGACGATCCAGATCGACCTGTTGGGGCCGAAGGCACCGCCGGCTGGTTCGGCACCGGAGTTGGTCGCCGCCTATCAGGCTGCAATCGCGGCCATCAAGGCACAGTGGTTCTACTTCCCGCTGAAGAATCCGTGCCTCTACACTATGACCGGCGCATTCCTCGTCGGAATCGTCGTCTCCCTGCTCGGGCCGGAGCGTGCGGCCCAGGAAGGCTTCGCGGAAGTCGAGCGGCGCGCCGTTCTCGGCGAGCCTCGGGGTGCGGCGGCCGAGTAACGGTCGCCGGGTTCCGCCCGGCCGAACTTCGGCCGGGTACATTGGCGACAGCGGGCCGGAGGAGCGATCCTCCGGCCCGTTCGCGTTTCCGATCGGCAATCGGCGTGCTACGGTGCTGACACAGGGCTTCGGCTCCCGCGGCGCTTCCGAAGACGCCGCTCGGGGTGTCGTCTTGCCCGGTGCCTGAAGATATGGGCCCGCATGAGCAATCCGGAGGCTGCACAGTTCCTGGGCGCCATCGCGCCGTTCGACCGGCTGGAGCGCGACGACTTCGCGCGCGCGGTGGATTCGCTGACGTCGGCGTCGTACACCCCGGGCGAGACGATCATCGACCGGCTGACGAACCCCGGCTCGCTCCACCTCGTCGCCCGTGGCGTTGTCGAGGAACTCGATCAGGCGGGACCGGTCGCGATCTACACCGCCGGCGCCTGTTTCGACTCGATGGGCCTGATCAACGGGCGCAGCGAGAACAACTTCGTCTCGCGCGATCGCAGCACCTGCTGGCTGCTGCCGTCGCAGTTGTTCCAGGCCTTGATCCGCAGGGACGCCCGCTTTCGCGACCACTTCCTCAAAGAAGTCTCGCGCCGGGTGGACGGACTGGTCGCGGTGCAGCAGCAGCGCGAGGCGTCCTCCTTCCTGCTGGCGCGGCTGGGGGAGGGGCATCTGCACGCGCCGGTGTTCGTCGGCCCGGAAACGACGATCAAGGAGGCGACGCGGCTGATGCGGGCGCGCGAAGTCTCGGCGGTGCTGGTGCGTCGGGACGCGGAGTTGGGGATCTTCACCGAGCGCGACGTGCGCGAGCGCTCGGTGCTGATGGGCATTCCGGACAGCACGCCGATCGGCGACCTCGCCTCCTACGAGCTCTATTCGCTGGATCGCGAGGACTTCCTGTTCAACGCGCTGGTGCTGATGACCGAGCGCGCGATCCGCCACGTCGTCGTCACCCGCAACGGCGAAGTCGAGGGTGTCTTCGAGCAGTCGGACCTGCTGGGGTACCTGTCCAATTCCTCGTACGTGATCGCCAGCCGGGTCGACCGCGCCACCACCCGAGCCGAACTCCAGGCGGCGGGCGCCGCCGTTCCGCGGCTGATCGGCTCGCTGTTTCATCGAGGCGTCAAACCGCGCTACATCGCCCGGATCGTCACCGACCTCAATCGGAAGGTCTTCCGCAAGGTCTTCGACGAAGTGGCCGAGCCGGGGCTGCGTGCCGCCTCGTGCCTGATGGTGATGGGCAGCGAAGGGCGGGGCGAGCAATTGCTGCGCACCGACCAGGACAACGGCCTGATCTTCGCCGATCAGGCGATGAACGGTGAGCGGGCGGCGACCGGGGCGGCGTTCACCCAGGCGCTGATCGAGTTGGGATATCCACCGTGCCCCGGCAACGTCATGGTCAGCAACGCCGAGTGGGCGAAGCCTCTCGCCGACTACCGGCGTGAGATGCGTTCCTGGATCGGCTCGGCGGACGGCGACGCGATGCTGAAGCTGGCGATCCTCTACGACGCGACGCCGATCGCCGGCGACGCCGGCCTGCTGACCGACATCAAGGCCTACCTGTTCGAACTGGTCGGCCGGGAGGACGCCTTCGCCGGCCATTTCGCGCGGGCGACGCTCGCCTTCCCGACGCCGCTGGGCCTGTTCAACCGCTTTGTCCTCGAAGACGGGCCGGACGACAGCCGGCGCCTCGACATCAAGAAAGGCGGCATCTTCCCGATCGTGCACGGCGTCCGCAGCCTAGCCCTCGAATACCGGGTGACGGAGACCAACACGATCTCGCGCATTCAGGCGCTGAGCGGCCGGGGACCCTTCAGCGAGGACTTCACCGCCGACCTGATCGAGGCGTTCGACTTCATGGCGATGCTCCGCCTGCGCGAGCAACTCTCGGCACTGGACCAGGGCCTGCCCTACGACAACAGCATCGACGTCCCCCGCCTGCGCAGCTTCGAGCGGAATCTCCTGCGGGACTCCCTCAAAATCGTCAAGCAGTTCAAGGCGGACGTCTCCAGCCATTTCCGGCTGGCGATGCTGGGGTAGGGGTCGCAGCCGCCAACGGGAGGCACGCCGGCAGTGGCGACTGGGTTTGCGGGCGGCGGACGAAGCCGATAGAGTGCGGGTCGGAGACGCGGGCGCACACACGACCGCGACGAACGGCAATTGCCGCAGCACAAGATCCGAGGAAAGGGGAGAGGGATGACGGCGACGTTGATATTGCTTCGCCACGGCGAGAGCGAGTGGAACCTGGCGAACCGCTTCACCGGCTGGGTCGACGTCGACCTCAGCGACAAGGGCCGGGAAGAAGCCAAGCGTGGCGGCCAGCAGATGAAGGACGAAGGCTACAAGATCGACATCTGCTTCACCTCCGTCCTCAAGCGGGCGATCCGCACGCAGGCGATCGCGCTCGACGAGATGGACCAGATGTGGGTCCCGGTGGTCCGCGCGTGGCAGCTCAACGAGCGGCACTACGGTAGCCTGCAAGGACTGAACAAGGCCGAGACGGCGAAGAAGTACGGCGAGGATCAGGTGAAGATCTGGCGCCGCAGCTACGACGTGCCGCCGCCGCCGCTGGACGTGAACGATCCCGGCCACCCGCGTTTCGAGCGACGCTATGCGCATCTCGATCCGGTGATTCTGCCGGCGACCGAGTCGCTGGCGATCACCCTGGACCGGGTGATGCCGTTCTGGGCGAACACGGTCGTTCCCTTCCTAAAGGATGGCAAGACGGTGCTGATCGCAGCCCACGGCAACAGCCTGCGCGCCCTGGTCAAGCACCTCAACCGCATCTCCAACGAGGACATCCTCGAGCTCAACATCCCCACGGGTATTCCGCGGGCATACGAACTCGACCACGACCTGAACGTTCTGAGCGACCGCTACCTGGGCGACGCCGCAGCGGCCGCGGCGGCCGCGGCCGCGGTGGCGGCGCAGGCTTCGGCGTCGCGCGGCTGAGGCGAAGCCGAAGGCACTGAAGGTCATCCGGCGTGGGCCGCGAGGGCGAAGATGCCGTCGCGGCCCGCATCGTCTCCGCCCTGCCCTTGAACATCGGTTGCAGCGAGGGCTATCATGCGACCATCGCGGGGCGTCGCCTCGGGTGAGTGCCGCCGTTCGTCTTCGCGCAACTGCGGGTACATCTCCCCCTCCCCATGACCGGGTCTGACCGAGACGAAGGATAGCGGATGACAACACGTGGACTTCTTGTTGCAGCCGCGGCGACGCTGTTGCTGGCGCAGCCGGTGGCCGCTGCCGATGCCGTCGACCCGAAGCCCGCCGACGAGAAGACCGACACCTACGAGCTGCTCAATCTGTTCGGCGACGTGTTCGAACGCGTCCGTGCCGACTACGTCGAGAAAACCAGCGACGAGGAGCTGATCGAGGCGGCGGTCAACGGCATGCTCTCGTCGCTCGATCCGCACTCCGGCTACATGAACGCCAAGCGCTTCGGCGAGATGAAGGTGCAGACGCAAGGCGCGTTCGGCGGCCTCGGCCTGGAAGTGACGATGGAGGGCGGCTTGGTGAAGGTCGTCTCGCCGATCGACGATACGCCGGCGTTCAAGGCCGGCATCGAGCCGGGTGACCTGATCACGCACATCGACGGCGAGCAGGTGCTCGGCCTGACGCTGCCGGACGCGGTGGAGAAGATGCGCGGCCCGGCCGGCAGCAGCATCAAGCTCACCATCCGCCGCGCCGACCGTGAGCCGTTCGACGTGACGTTGACCCGATCGGTGATCAAGATCAAATCGGTACGCTCCCGACTGGAGGGGAAGGTCGGCTACATCCGCATCAGTTCCTTCAGCGAGCAGACGGATACAGGCGTGCAGGAAGAGATCGAAAGCCTGAAGAAGCAGGCGAACGGCCAGCTGCAGGGCATCGTCCTCGACCTGCGCAACAACCCGGGTGGCCTGCTGTCACAGGCCGTCGCGGTCTCCGACGATTTTCTCGACCAGGGCGAGATCGTCTCGACGCGGGCGCGCAAACCGGAGGACGCCCAGCGCTTCAATGCCAAGCCGGGTGATCTGGCGGAGGGGCTGCCGATCGTCGTGCTGATCAACGGTGGCTCGGCGTCGGCCTCCGAGATCGTCGCCGGCGCGCTGCAGGACCAGAAGCGGGCGATCCTCCTGGGCTCCAAGTCGTTCGGCAAGGGCTCGGTGCAGACGATCATCCCGCTGTCCGGGCATGGCGCCATGCGCCTGACCACGGCGCGTTACTACACGCCGTCGGGACGATCGATCCAGGCGGTCGGCATCGAGCCGGACATTGCCGTCGACCAGGCGCGGATCGAGACGGTGAAGGAAACCGCAGGCCGCCACGAGTCCGACTTGCGCGGCGCCCTGGATAAACCGGCGGCGCCGAGCGCGCCCACGGTCGTACCGCCGGCGATCGGAACTCCAGGAGCGGGGGCCGGTGGCGAGGCGCCCGGGACCGATCCGACAACAACGGATTATCAGCTGCAGCGGGCACTGGACCTGGTGCGCGGGCTTTCCTTGTTCTCGGCGCGCAGCGGCACCGGGACACACTGAGCGGCGCCGTCCGCGAACATGGCCGAAGACGAAGACCGCGAAGAGGAGCACCCCGACCGCTCCAAAACGGCAGCGCGGCGCTCCTGGCTGGCGCGGCGGCTTCGGCGTGACCGGGCGCCGAAGGCCGGAACGACCGCGCCGCGCCGAAAATCGACTGGAACGATCGCCGCTCTGTCGGCAGCCGCGGCCGTGGCTATCCTGTTGCTCTGCGTCGCCGTGCTCTCGGTGGTCGCAGGGGGAAAGGGAGGCGACGAGCCACTGGCCGTCAGCGCCGAGCTGTCTACGGCAGAGCCGACGAGCGACGAGGACGCGGAGCGGGAGCCTGCGGCCGTGCCCGCGCCTCCCCCGCCGGCTCCCCCCGGGATCGGCATCGACGGTGGCATGACGGTGGTGCCGTACGCCCAGGCGGCTTTCACGGGCATGCCGGTGCTTCCGGCCGAGCCACCGCTGTCGGCGGCGCCGGATCCCGCGCTGATCGAAAACACGCCGGCGGGTGCGTTGCCGAGGATCGGTGCCGACGGCCGGCGACCGCGCGAAGTCTACGCGCGGGCCTTCGATCTCCGGGACGACCGTTCCCGCATCGTCGTCATCGTCCTGGACATCGGCCTGACACACGCGGCCAGCGAGGCGGCGATCCGGCGCCTGCCGGGTGCCGTCGTCGTCGCCGTCGACGCCTATGCCCCGGACCCGGCGGATTGGGCACGCGCCGCTCGGCAGGCCGGCCACGAGACCCTCGCCAGTGTGCCGCTGCAGGGGACGGGCGCCGCCGCGGCGGACGCGGGTCCACGGGCACTGATCCCACGAGCGGAAGCCGACGTCCGTCAACAGCTGACAGTGGCGCTCGGCCGCTTCCCCGGATTTACCGGCGTCCTGCTGCACGGCGGCAACGGGCTCGGTGACGCCGTCGGCCGCTTGGCCCCGGCGCTGGAGGTTCTTCGCGAGCGGGGCCTGCTGCTGATCGACGGCGTCACCGGTGCACCGGCTCCGCTGTTTGCGATGGCGGCGCGCATGGATCTGCCGCGCGCGCGGGTCGACGCTGCGATCGGCGAGGGCGACGCCGCGGCGATCGATCGGCAGCTGGCCGCGCTGGAGCAGACGGCGCGGGAGCAGTTCGTCGCCGTGGCGACCGTTCGGGCGACGCCCATCGCCCTCGAACGGCTGCGGTCCTGGATTGCGCGGCTCGATCCGGCACGTTATGTCCTGGCGCCGGTCTCGGCGGTGGCTGCGGGGGTGAGGTGACGACGCACGCGAAACTGGATCTCCCCTATCGCCGCGGCGTCGGCGCGGTGCTGTTCGCGCCCAGCGGCCTGGTATTCGTCGCCCGGCGCATCGACACACCGGGCGACGCGTGGCAGTTGCCGCAGGGCGGGATCGACGAGGGCGAGAAGCCGCGCCGGGCCGTGCTGCGCGAGCTGAAGGAGGAGATCGGCACCGACCGGGCGGAGATCATCGCCAGGTCGGCGGACTGGTACACCTACGACCTGCCCGAGACGCTGGTCGGCCGCGTGTGGGGGGGTAAGTACCGCGGCCAGCGCCAGCGCTGGTTCGCTCTCCGCTTCCTCGGCACCGACGCGGATATCGATCTGCGGGGTCAGGGAGCCCACGCCGAGTTCGACGACTGGAAGTGGGCGCCGATCGACAGCCTGCCGTCGATGGCGGTCGACTTCAAACGGGCGCTCTACGCCGGGCTCGCCGCCGAGTTCGCCCACCTCGCGCGCCCAGGCGCCGCCGCATGACCGTCGCGACCGGCCGGGTTGCCCTCGTCACCGGTGGCGCGCGCCGCATCGGTGCTGCCATCGTCCGTGAACTGGCCCGCGACGGCTGGACGATCGCGATCCACCATCGTCAATCGGGCGCGGATGCCGCGGCGCTGGTCGACGAGATCACAGCCTCGGGCGGGCAGGCGGGCGCGTTCGCCGCCGATCTGATGAGCGAGGCGGAGACGTCGGCCCTGGTGGGTCGTGTCGGCGGCGCGCTCGGTCCGGTCGAAGCGCTGATCAACAATGCCTCGGTGTTCGAACGGGACGAGGCCCTGACCGCCACCGCCGACAGTTGGGCGCAGCACATGCAGGTCAACCTGCGCGCACCCTTCTCGCTGACGCAAACATTCGCCCGACAGTTGCCGGACGGGGCGTGCGGCTGCGTCGTCAACTTGCTCGACCAGCGTGTCGGCAACCTGACCCCACATTTCACGTCATATACGGTGAGCAAGGCGGCCCTGTGGACGCTGACGCAGACGCTGGCGATGGCCCTCGCCCCCCGCATCCGGGTGAATGCCGTCGGCCCCGGTCCCACGCTGCCCAGCCCGCGGCAGAGCACCGAGCAATTCGCCCGGCAGTGGGCGCATGTGCCGCTGGCCCGTCCCGTCGCGCCGGAAGAAGTCGCCACAGCTGTGCGCTTCCTGCTTGACGCGCCGTCGGTGACCGGCCAGATGATCGCGGTGGACGGTGGCCAGCATCTCGGCTGGGCGAGTTCGCAGGCGCAGCATGCCTGTGACGAATGACTCCCGTCGATTGCCAGAGGAGGAGACATCGATGACGGCGGATCGCCGGGCGGCCGTCAACCCGTTGCGTATCGCCGATGCGCGCAACGCAATCCGTCACGTCTTCATTCGGGATTTCGTGCTGACCTGCCGGATCGGCGTTCATCGCCACGAGGAGACGCAGGCGCAGCGGGTGCGGATCAATCTGGATCTGGCCGTCCGCGAGGACCGGGCCCTGCAAGACGACCTGGCGAACGTCGTTTGTTACGAGCGCATCGCCGACGCGGTGCGCAGCGTCGTCACGGGTCGGCATATCAAGTTGCTGGAAACGCTGGCGGAAGAAATCGCCGGCATCTGCCTGCAGGACGACCGCGTCCGCTCCGTCCGCGCCCGCGTCGAGAAGCTCGACATCCTGGCGGACGCCGCCAGCGTCGGCGTCGAAATCGAGCGATTTTCCGGCTAAGTCTCTGGTTCGCCCGCGCGAATCGTGATCGTGCCGGGGGTCCGGCGAAGAGTTGTGCACAGCAGCGGAACGGACCCGCAGCATCACCCTCGTTCGGGTTCTTTTTTGCCCGAGGATGCAACCTCCACGCCTCTTGGCATATTAGCGTCGTAAAATCAAAGCCTTCTGGCTGCCACCTCTGAGGGACGATGGCCCGTGCACCTGCGCATGAGCAGCAGAACACGGGCGCACACACATTCATCAACAAAGTTTTCCACAGCCTGCGGCGGCGATTGGCAGCGACTTGGCGGGCGAGAGGGCTGTCGCGCCAATGGGGTGGTCGCCGGCTGGTTGACCCGCCGGCATGCCGCCGGCACATATGAGACATGTCCGAGCCGGAAGTTCCGATCGCAGATCCAGCCGCTGAAGCCGTGGCGCCCAGCGGCGCTGCCGTGGTCGCCGCGTGCCTCGCCGGGCTTCCGGCTTCGGCCGGCGTCTACCGGATGGTCGATGCGGCGGGCGAGCTGCTCTACGTCGGCAAGGCGCGCAATCTCCGCAAGCGGGTCGCTGCCTACGCCGCTCCTGGCCGGCTGGGTCCTCGTCTGCAGCGGATGGTGGCGGACACGGCGGCGATGGAGTTCGTCACCACCCACACCGAGGCCGAGGCGCTGCTGCTCGAGGCCAACCTCATCAAGCGCCTCCGCCCGCGCTACAACATCCTGCTGCGCGACGACAAGTCGTTCTCGTGCCTTCTCGTCACGGCCGACCACGCCTTTCCGCGCGTGCTCAAGCATCGCGGCGCGCGTACGCGCAAGGGCGAGTACTTCGGGCCGTTCGCCTCGACCTGGGCGGTAAACCGGACGCTGACGGCGCTGCAGCGCGCGTTCCTGCTGCGCAGTTGTTCCGACGCGGTGTTCGCCGGCCGCACCCGGCCCTGCCTCCTGTATCAGATCAAGCGCTGCTCGGCACCCTGTGTCGGCCGCATCGGCGAGGCCGATTACGCAGCACTGGTCGGCGAGGCCCGCGCATTCCTCGAGGGGGGGAGCCGCCGGGTGCAGGAGGCGCTGGCGCAACGCATGGAAGCGGCGAGCGAACGTCTCGACTTCGAAGAGGCGGCCCGGTTCCGCGACCGTATCCGCGCGCTCACCGCCGTGCAGTCGCACCAGGACATCAACCTCGAGGCGGTCGGCGACGCCGACGTGATCGCCATCGAGCAATCCGGCAGCTCCTCCTGCGTGCAGGTGTTCTTCTTCCGCGCCGGCTGTAACTACGGCAATCACGCGTATTTCCCGGACCATACCGCCGGCGAGCCGCCGGAAGCGGTACTGGAGGCGTTCGTCGCCCAGTTCTACGACGATCGTCCGACGCCGCCGCTGGTGTTGCTGAGCCACGCGCTGCCGAACATGGCGATCGTCGAGGAGGCGCTGAACCTGCGCGCCTCGCGCCGCGTCGTCGTCACGGCGCCGCAGCGCGGCCCCAAGCACAACCTCGTCCGCAATGCCGTCGACAACGCCCGTGAGGCGCTGGGGCGGCGCATCGGCGAGCGGGCGACGCAGCGCAATCTCCTGGAAGGGCTCGCCCGGTTGCTGGGACTGGACGCGGCACCGGAGCGGATCGAGGTCTACGACAACAGCCATATCGGCGGCACCGAGGCGATGGGGGCGATGATCGTCGCCGGCCCGGATGGCCCGATGAAGAGCGCCTACCGCAAGTTCAAGATCCGCAACCCGGCCGGCAGCGCGCCCGGCGACGACTACGCGATGATGCGCGAGGTGCTGACGCGCCGCTTCGCCCGCGCGCTCGACGAGGACCCGGACCGGACGCGCGGGCAGTGGCCGGATCTGGTGCTGATCGACGGCGGGGCGGGCCAGTTGGCCGCCGCCCGGCAAGTGCTGCAGGACCTGGGCGTCGAAGACGTGGCGATGGCGGCGATCGCCAAGGGCCCGGATCGCAACGCCGGGCGTGAGCGCATCTTCCTGCCCGATCGCCCGCCGCTGCAACCCGAGCCGCGGGACCCGGTGCTCTACTTGTTGCAGCGCCTGCGCGACGAGGCGCACCGCTTCGCCATCGGCAGCCATCGGGCGCGGCGCACGGCGAAGATCGCGACTTCGACCATCGACGAAATCCCCGGCATCGGCCCGCGCCGCAAGAAGGCGCTGCTGCACCATTTCGGCTCGGCCCGCGCCGTGGAGCGGGCCGGGCTGACGGACCTGGAGGTGGTTCCGGGCATCAGCCGGTCGATCGCCAAGAAGATCTATGACTGGTTTCACCCCGAGCGCTAGAATGCCGTTCCTGCGGCGTCGCACGCTCGGTCGATCGGTGGAAGCCAACCTTCCCAACGCACTCACTCTGTCTCGCATCCTGGCCACTCCCGTGGTCTGCCTGCTGTTGTTTCTCGGCACGCCGATGGGGAGCTGGCTGGCCCTCGGCCTGTGGGTCTACGCGTGTGTCACCGACTTCCTCGACGGCTATCTGGCGCGGAGCTGGCAGCAGCAGTCGAGCTTCGGCCGAATGCTGGACCCGATCGCCGACAAGCTGCTGGTCAGTTCGGTGCTGCTGGTACTGGTCGGCGTCGACCGCCTTGCCGGTGCCTCGATCCTCCCTGCCGCGATCATCCTCTGCCGCGAGATCCTCGTCTCTGGCCTGCGCGAATTCCTGGCCCAGGTTCAGGTGAGCGTCCCGGTGACGCGGCTGGCGAAGTGGAAGACGGCGCTGCAGATGGTGGCGATCGGCTTCCTCGTCGTCGGCGACGCCGGGCCGTACATAGGCTCCGTCGGTCCGCTGGAGGTCGGCGTCTGCGGGCTGTGGATCGCGGCCGCGCTCACCCTGGTGACCGGCTACGACTATCTGCGGGCGGGACTGCACCACATGGCCGCCGAAGTCCGCCCCGGCGACAGCGCGTATCGGCCGCCGCCGATCGAGCGGGTCGATCCGGCCGGCGACGCCGGCTGAGCGCCGGGACGGTGCCGATGCGCATTCTGTATTTCGCATGGGTCCGGGAGCGGGCCGGGACGGGCGAGGAGGCGGTGACGCCGCCGCCCGAGGTGACGGACGTGGCGGGCCTGGTCGAGTGGCTGCGCGGGCGCGGTGGTGGGCCGGCGACGGCGCTGGCCGACCCGAGCCGGGTGCGCGTCGCCGTCAACCAGGAACACGTCGGCCTCGATCACCCGGTGGCGGCCGGCGACGAGGTGGCGTTCTTCCCGCCGATGACCGGTGGCCGCGGCGGATGATCCGTGTTCAGCGGGAGGACTTCGACCCTGCCGCGGAACTGTCGCGGCTGAGTGCGGGCGGCGCCGGCGCGGTGTGCAGCTTCGCAGGGCTGGTGCGCGACAGCAACGATGGGCACCAGGTCGCGGCGATGACCCTCGAGCACTACCCCGGCATGACGGAGCGGGTGCTGCAGCGACTGGAGGACGAGGCGCGTGCCCGATGGCCGATCATCGACACGCTGATCGTCCACCGCTACGGCCGGCTCGAGCCCGGCGACCGCATCGTCCTGGTCGCCGTCGCCTCGCCCCATCGCGACGCCGCCTTCGACGCCTGTCGCTTCCTCATCGACCGCCTGAAGACCAACGCGCCGTTCTGGAAGAGCGAGGAGACGCCCGACGGTCCCCGCTGGGTCGAAGCGCGGGCGGAGGACGACGGCGCCGCCGCCGGGTGGGGGTGAGGCTCGACAGAAGGCTCCGATGTGTATAGTATTGTCTCAGAGTACACATCGAGCGTAGGCGAACACGGATGCGGACGAATATCGACATCGACAACGATCTGCTGACGGAGGCCATGCGCCTGAGCGGTCTGAACACGAAGAGAGCGGTGGTCGAAGAGGCTTTGCGGCAACTGGTCCGACTGGGGCGGCAAAGGGGGATTCGCGAACTGCGCGGGGCACTTCGCTGGGAGGGCGATCTCGAACAAAGCCGGCTCGGCCGAACCGCGGAGCCTGATCCGGCCACGTCGTGATCGTCGTCGACACCTCGGTCTGGGTGGACTACTTCAACGGGGTCGCATCTCCTGCCGCGGAAACGCTCGATCGACTGCTCGGCAGCGAGCCTATCCTGCTCGGCGACCTCGTCCTGACGGAGTTGCTGCAAGGCTTCGCCGATGATCGCGCCGTACAGATCGCTCTCGACCGCTTGAGCGCGTTGACCTTCGTCTCGATGGTCGGCTGGACCAATGCGGTGCAGGCGGCCGAACATTACCGGCGGCTCCGGAGCAAAGGCGTTACGATCCGCAAGACCGTCGACCTCTGGATCGGCACGTTCTGCATCGCCAATCGCTGTCGGTTGCTACACACCGATCGCGATTTCGAACCCATGGCGTTGCATCTGGGCTTGGTTTGCGTCGCGACGGCGCATTGATGCGATACCGACGGCATTGAACTTGCGCTTCGAGAGGGGACACTCGATGGACGCCACTCGCGCGCTGATCTTCGACTTCGACGGGGTGATCGTCGAGTCCGAGCACATCAAGTCGCGGGCGTTCGCGGGGATGTACCGCGGGCACGGGGAGGCGGTCGCCGCTGCTGCGGTCGCGCACCACGAGGCGAACGGCGGGATTTCGCGCCGCCAGAAGATCCGCCATCTGCACCGGACGCTGCTCGGCATCGAGCTGGGCGAGGGGGAACTGGAGGCGCTCTGCCGGCGGTTTTCGGTCTTGGTCGAGGACGAGGTCGTGGCCTGCGAGCGGGTGCCGGGCGCCTACGAGGTGCTGGAAGCGCAGCACGGCCAACGGCCGATGTTCATCGTCTCCGGCACGCCGCAGGAGGAACTCGTCCGCATCATCGCCGGGCGCGGACTCGACCGCTGGTTCACCGAGGTCTGGGGCTCGCCGCCGGAGAAGTCACCGACCATCCGCGACATCCTCGCCCGGCACGGCGTTGCACCGGACGAGGTGCTGTTCATCGGCGATGCCGCTGCCGATTGGCGGGCCGCCCAGGAGACCGGCGTACGGTTCCTGGGCCGCGTCGCCTCCGGCAAGCCGAGCCCGTTTCCCCCCGGCACGCCCGTAATCTCCGATCTGACGCAGTTCGCGATCTGACGGCCGCGCCGCCCGCTCGCTACGGCTGCTGCGCCAGCACCCGGCCGACTTTGGTGTTGTCGTTGTAGATCATGAACGCGGCGACGTCGCGCTTCTCAGCCCCCGCTACCATGCCGATGCCGGGTGCGACGAAGCGGGCTTGCGTATCCTCGACGGTCGCCGGGCCGATCTTGCCGTCGAACTTCCATGTCAGCAAAGCCGCGTCGTACGTGCCCGCCGGCACAGTCACCTGGTAGGCGCCGACGTAGGTCAGCGTCACGTCGAGCGAGCCCTGGTGTTCCAGGTCGCTCGGATCGCTCAGGTCGTAGACGTTGACCTTCAGCGTCATCTTCTTGCTGTCGCCCGCGTTCATGCCGGCGATCAGCAACGGCTCCGGCGGGCTGTACTGCGTGGTCACGCCCTGGTCGGTGTCCTGCTCGGTGACGATGTTCAGGCTGGTGCCGCGGACCTCCTGCAGGAAGACGACGCGATCGCCGACGCTGTAGCGCCAGCGCGTGCCCGAGGCGTCACCCGGTACCTTGGCGATGGTGTGCGTCTCGGTCGTCCCGGCGTTCGGACCGCTGACGAGTTTGTAGGAGCGTGAGCCGGCACTCAGCGACGCCAGCCCCGGGTCGATGGTGAACGCCGGCACCGGCTGGCCGACGACGCCCGGAAGATACTGCTGCGCCGCCGCCTGCATGCTCGCCGGCAACGGCACTACCGCGCCTGCTTGCGCCAGCACCGGCGCCGCTGCGCCGACGAGCAGGGCTGCGCCGAGAAAGGCCGAACCCACGGCTCGGCGGGCTGCGTGTTTGTCCATGAGTTTCCCCTCCGTACGATCGAGCTTCATCCAAGCTTCGCCTATCACGATTGTACCCGCTTCGCCCACTTGGAAAACGCCGCGCCGCCGCTCGCCGGGAAGGCGGCTGCAGGATCACACCGACGTGATGGAGCGGAGGCGGCAAGGGGTGGAACTTGCGTCTAAAGTGACGGCCTCTTCCGGCACCGCTGCCGGGTCCATCCCCTGTCCAACGAGGCGATGATGCGCGTTCAGGCGAAGCCGCTCGACCAGTATCCGTGGTACCTGCGGCCGTTCTTCTGGAATCAGCGCCGGAAGTACGGCGCGGTGCTCGAGCCGGCGCTGCTGTGGGCGCGCTCGCCGAAGCTGTTCGCCGCCGTGGCGCTGCTGTACGGCGCCATCGACCGGGACTCGTCGCCGGTCGAGCCGGCGCTGCGCTCGCTGCTGACGGTGCGGGTGTCGCAGATCAACGGCTGCCATTTTTGTGTCGACATCAACTCCGCGACGCTGCTGCGCCGGGGCGTGCCGGAGGCGAAGGTCCAGGCGCTGGCCGACTGGCGGAACAGCCGGCTGTTCGACGACCGCGAGGGCGTCGCCCTGGAGTATGCCGAGGCGATGACCGATTCGTCGCGGCGGGTCGGCGACGAGCTGATGGCGCGGCTGCGGCGGCACTTCGACGATGACGGGCTCGTCGAGCTGACCGGGCTGATCGCCTTCCAAAACCTGTCGAGCAAGTTCAATACCGCCCTGGACGTGCCGCCGCAGGGCTTCTGCGCGCTGCCGCCGGCGAAGCAGACGCTTCCGCCGGCGCCGACCGAGCCGGCCTGAGGCTGGTCCGCCTCAGCGGAAATCCCTGGTCCGCACGCTGAGCCCGGAGCGGCGGCGCGGGTCGGTGGGGGCGAGCGTTTTCCCCTCGCGCGCATCGCCGCCGCCGCCGCGGGCTTCGTCGCCCCGGCCGTGCGGCAGGGGGAACGGCGTCTCCCGCTCGCCGAGGCGATGCAGCAGCCCGGTCAGATCGGTCAGTGCGTCGGCGACGACGTGGATCACCTCGCCCTCGCGCTGCACGCGGCCGCGGCAGGCCAGCAGGCGGGCAGAAAGGATCGTCCGGCGCTCCTGGTGGAATAGCCGCTGCCAGATGATCAGGTTGGCGTGCCCGGTCTCGTCCTCGAGGGTGATGAAGACGACGCCCTTGGCCGAGCCCGGCCGCTGCCGCACCAGCACCAGGCCGGCGACGCTCAGCCATTGGCCGTTGCGGGCGCGGGCCAGCGCCGCCAGCGGCATGTTGCCGGCACGGGCGAGATCCGGGCGCAGGAACGACAGCGGGTGCGGCCGCAGGCTGAGGCCGGTGCCGGCGTAATCCTCCACCACCGTGCGCCCCGCCGTCATCGGCACGAGATCCACCGCCGGCTCGACGACTTCCGGGGCCATCGTCCGCGCGTGCGCATCGGCGGCGGCGAACAGCGGCAGCGGCGCGCCGGCCAGCGCGCGGATCGCCCACAGCGCCTCGCGCCGGCCGAGGCCGAGCGACTCCGCAAAGGCGTCGGCGCGGGCCAGGGACCGCAATGCTCCGACGGAGACGCCGGCGCGGCGCCACAGCTCCTCGATGCCGGCGAACGGGCGTTCGGCGCGGGCGGCGGTGATGCGGGCCGCATCCGCCTCGGCGAGGCCGTCGACCATCCGCAGGCCGAGGCGCACGGCGAACCGGCCGGCGGCCGCCATCGACTCCAGCGTGCAGGTCCACTCGGAGCGGCCGACGCACACCGGCCGCACCTCGACGCCGTGCGCACGCGCGTCGCGCACCAATTGCGCCGGTGCGTAGAAGCCCATCGGCTGCGCATCGAGGATGGCGCAGCAGAACACGTCCGGGTGCCAGCACTTCATCCACGAGGACGCATAGGCGATCAGCGCGAACGAGGCGGCGTGGCTCTCCGGGAAGCCGTAGCTGCCGAAGCCTTCGAGCTGGCGGAAGGTGCGTTCGGCGAAGTCGCGCTCGTAGCCGCGCTCGACCATGCCGGCCACCAGCTTATCGCGGAACTTGGAGACGCCGCCGGTGAACTTGAAGGTGGCCATCGAGCGGCGGAGTTGATCGGCCTCCGACGGGGTGAAGCCGGCGCACTCGATCGCCACCCGCATCGCCTGCTCCTGGAACAGCGGCACGCCCAGCGTCTTGCCCAGCACCTTCGCCAGCTCCGGCCGCGGGTACTCGACCGGCTCGCGGCCCTCCCGCCGTCGCAGGTAGGGATGCACCATGTCGCCCTGGATCGGCCCGGGGCGGACGATCGCCACCTCGACCACCAAGTCGTAGAAAGTCGTGGGCTTGATGCGCGGCAGCATCGCCATCTGTGCGCGGGACTCGATCTGGAAGACGCCGACGGTGTCCGCCTTGCGGATCATCGCGTAGGTGGCCGGGTCCTCCTGCGGGATCGAGGCGAGATCGAGGTCCTGGCCCTTGTGCCGGCGCAGCAGGTCGAAGGCGCGGCGCATGCAGCCCAGCATGCCGAGGCCGAGCACGTCCACCTTCATGAAGCGCAGCGCGTCGATGTCGTCCTTGTCCCATTCGATCACCTGGCGATCCTTCATCGCCGCCGGCTCGATCGGCACCAGTTCGTCCAGCCGGTCGTGGGTGAGGACGAAGCCGCCCGGATGCTGCGAGAGGTGCCGGGGGAAGCCGATCAGCCGGCGGGCCAGGCTCAGCGTCAGCCGCAGGCGGCGGTCGTGCAGGTCGAGGGCGAGGTCGGTGGCCTCCTTCTCGCCTACGCCCTCCAGGCTCCAGCCCCACACCTGGCCGGCGAGCGCCCCGGTCACGTCCTCGCCGAGCCCCATCGCCCTGCCGACGTCGCGGATGGCGCCGCGCGCGCGATAGCGGATCACCGTCGCCGTCAGTGCCGCGTGCGTGCGGCCGTAGGTTTGGTAGATCCACTGGATCACCTCCTCGCGGCGGTCGTGCTCGAAATCGACGTCGATATCGGGCGGCTCGTTGCGCTCCTGGCTGACGAAGCGCTCGAACAGCAGGTCGCTCTGCTCCGGGTCGATCGAGGTGATGCCGAGCACGAAGCACACCGCGCTGTTGGCGGCCGAGCCGCGGCCCTGGCAGAGGATGCCCTTCGCCCGCGCGAAGGCGACGATGGCGTTCACCGTCAGGAAGTAGGGCGCGTAGCCCAGCGTGGCGATCAGCCGGAGTTCGTGCTCGATCTGGCGCGCGACCTTGTCCGAGACCCCGCCCGGATAGCGCCGTGCCGCGCCCTCATGGGTGAGGCGTTCGAGCGCTTCTTGCGGGGAAAGGCCGGGAATGGGCGTTTCGGCGGGATACTGGTAGCGCAACTCGTCGAGCGAGAAGCGGCAGCGCTCGGCGATTTCGCCCGCGCGCGCGACCGCGCCCGGATGCCGCGCGAACCGGCGCGCGGTCTCCTCCGGCGGCAGCAGGAAACGGTCGGCGAAGCGCTCCCGGCGGAAGCCGGCGTCGTCGATGCTGCAGCCTTCGCGGATGCAGCCGAGCACATCCTGCAGGATACGGCGGCCGGGCGTGTGGTAGAGCACGTCGCTGGTGGCGACGGTCGGCACCCGCGCCGCCGCCGCCTCGGCCGCCAGGTCGTGCAGTCGCAGCGCGTCGTTCGGCCGGCGGCGGAGCGTCAGCGCTAGGTACGCCCGGTCGCCAAAGTCGGCGCGCAGCCGATCGAGCCGTCGGGCCAGGGCGGCGTCGGCGACATCGGGCAACAGCACGGCGATCAGCCCGGCACTCCACGCCGCGAGGTCGTCCGAGCCGAGACGGCAGGCGCCCTTGCCGGCGCGCGCCTTGCCGATCGTCAGCAGGCGGCAGAGCCCGGCGTAGGCGGCGCGGCTCGTCGGGTAGACCAGCACCGCAGCACCGTCGTCGAGATCGAGGCGGCAGCCGACCACCAGCCGAACGCCGGTCGTCTTCGCCGCCTGGTGCGCGCGGACGATGCCGGCCAGCGAGCCGCGGTCGACGACGCCGAGCGCCTCGATACCGAGGAGCGCAGCCTGGGCGAACAGTTCCTCCGGGTGCGAGGCGCCGCGCAGGAACGAGAAGTTGGTGGTGACCTGCAGTTCGGCCCGGGTCATCGGATGATCTCAGCCGAACAGCCCGTGCAGATACCAGCGCCGCGACCCGCTGGCCGGATCGACGCCGTCGCCGCTGCGGAACAGCCAGAAACGCGCGCCGGCCTCGTCCTCTACCCGGAAGTAGTCGCGTACCGCCGCGACCTCGTCGCCGCTGCGCCACCACTCGCCGAACACCCGCTCCGGGCCGTCGGCGCAGCGCACGCGATGCAAGGTATGCCGCCAGACGAACTGCACCGGCGGATGGTCCGGCAGCAGCGCCGTCGCCTCGACCCTCTCCGGCGGATCGAGCAGGCGGCCCGGCCGCGGCAGCTCCCCCGGCCAGCCGGTGCGGGACGCGGGCGCCAGAGGCGGGACGGCGCGCACCGAACGCTCCGGCCAGTCGCTCTCCACCGGGGCGGCGCGATAGAGCCGGTCTGCACCCAGGCGGTTGGAGAGGACATCGACGAGTTCCGAGAGATCGGCGGCCGGGCGCTCCTCGTCCGGCTCGGCGGCGATCTGCCGGGGGGCGAGCGGCTCGACCAGCGGTGCCGACAGCTCCATCGCCTCGATGCCGAAGCCGGGATCGAGCCCGTCCAGCCGTTCGACCAGCAGGCGGGCGAGGTGGCGCGGGTCGCGCGACGGCCGGGCGGTGCCGATCCGCATCCCCCGGCTGTCGCCGTCGAGCCGCCGGCAGACGAGATCGAGGCGCCGCGCGCCGAGGCCGGCCTCGCCGAGATCGGCGCACAGCGCGCGCACGAGGCGGCCGATCGCCGCGGTCAGGGCTTCGGCGCCGTTGATCGGCTCGGCGAAGGCGAGGCGGGCATGGTGCCGCTCCCGCGGGCGGACCGGCGCCAGCGGCTCGCTCATCCGGCCGAACGCCTGGTCGAGCCGGCGGGCGAGGGCGATGCCGAACCGGCGCACCAGCGGGGCGCGCGGCGTGCGGTCGAGCGGGCCGATGCGCTCGAACCCCAGCAGCCGCAGCCCGTCGACGATCTCCGCCGGCAGGCGCAGGGCTGCGATCGGCAGGGTCTCGAGCGCGCCGGCGACGCCGCCCGGCGGCACGACGGCGATCGCGCGATCCCCGAAGCGGGCGGCGGCATGCGCGGCACCCAGCGTCTCGGCGATCGCCGCTCGCGCCGTGATTCCCGCCGCGTCCAGACGGCCGACGACGTCGTCCAGCATCGGCGATTCGCCGCCGAACAGGTGCGAGACGCCGGTGGTGTCGATGCGGATGCCGTCCGGCGGATCGGCGGCGACCAGCGGGCTCCAGCGCCGGACGCACCATGCCGCCAGCGCGGCCAAGCCTTTCTCGTCGCCGGCCGGATCCGCAGCCGCGATGCGCAGGTGTGGTACGCGGGCGCGGGCGTGCGTCACGCCGAGGCCGGGATAGAGGCCCAGCGCGCGGGCGGCCGGGTCGGCGGCGGCGATCACCCGGCTCCGGCCATCGCGGATCGCCGTGACCAGCGGCTCAGACGGCGATTGCCGCCCGCTCCCCGTACCCCCGCCACCCGTCCGCCGCCGCAGCCGGTCGATCGGCCAGTTCGGCAGCCAGAGCGAGGCGACCCTGCGCATCGCACGCCTCCAAGTTCCAGGTCGCGGCTTCGGCGCCGCGACATCGCAAAAGGTCGACCTGCCAGCGTCCCCGGCCGACGCCCGGTGCCGGCAACGGCGCCGAGGGCAGGGTGGCGATGCGCCAGCGGCTCACCGCCGCCGTCGGCTCGTCCGGTGCCGACCCGTTCGCCGTCCTGGCCCGCCAGCGCCGCAGCGCCACGGCCGTCACCCCCGAGACTTCGGCCGCGAGTTGCAGGCGGCGCGCGGCGGGCATCGGCAGCCGGCCGACCTCGCCGACGACACCGCCCAGGCCGCCGTGGCGCAGCCCTTCCTCCATCACCAGCAGCACCGTCGCCGCGTCGCCGGCTTCGGCGTAGATCACCCTGTCCGGATCGAGGCCGGCGCCGGTGAGGCCGGGGGCGAACAGATCACGCGTGCCGAGGCACCAGAGCACCGGCCCCTGCAGCCGGGCCATGACGCCGGCGGTGAACAGGGTCGCGGCGGCGGCGTGCAGGACATCCCCGCCGCCGCCGATCACTTCGTGCAGCGCGCCTGTCGCCAGCCCGCCGCCCGGCAGGCGCCGGTCGACCTCCGCCACGCCGAACGGCAGCGCCGGCCGCCGCTCGGGCGCGTGGCTGCGTTCGAGCCGCCGAATGCGCTCACGGAGTTCGACGATGAGACGGCTGCGCTGTTCGGGAGGCATCGGCCACCTCGCACCTGTTTGTTCTATTTTTGTTCTGATTGCACAGCGAGTCAATGCGGGCGAATCGATTCGCGGGAATCGGGGCAGGAGCGGCCGATTTCAACGAATCGATTCGGAGCAGAGATCAGCGGCCGGCGGCGGCCTCGGCCCAGGCGGCGAACGCCGGATACGGCTGCCGCCCGGCGGTCAGCAGGCCCCAGTGGCCCTCGACCGGGTCTCGCAACTGCTCCGCCTTCCACGGCGCGTCGAACGCCTCGAAGGCGGCGGCAAAGGAGACGAACGTGCCGGGCCGCTCGATCCGCGTGATCCGCCCCTGCGCCAGCCATGCCGCCCAGAAGGCCCGCTGCCGCTGCGGCATGTGACGTTCGCCCCCGCCGTTCGGCAGCCCCGTCTCCTTCACCAGCACCGGCCGGCCGGCGGTTCGCGCGATGGCGTCGGCACGAGCGCGCACCCAGGCGACGGCGGCTTCCGGATCGAGCCGCTGCTGATCGATGGCTGGGTGGATGTTGGGCGCGAGGAAGTCGCCGAACGCGCGGAGCGGCGGCCAGCCGTAGTCGCCGGCCGGCTCGCTGGTCGTCACCGGCACCGCCGCCCCGGTCGCGCCCGCGAGTGCGCGCAGACGGTCGCGGGCGGAGGCGAGATCCTCGATCCGGTAGCGGGCGTCGTTGATGCCCTCGTTGCCGATGACCACGGCCAGCGCCAGCCGATCGCTCCAGCGACGGAGCAGTGCCGCGGTGCCGGCGATCTCCGCCTCCGAGTTCGGCTCCCAGATGCCGAGCAGGACGGCGCGATAGCCGAGATCGGCCGCCTGTTCCAGCGTGCCGGGCGTCACGTCTTCACGGAAGGCGTACAGCACGAGGCCGTCGAAGGCCGGGCGCAGCGCCATGAGGTCGGCGCGCAGCGCGTCCGCCGGCCAGGGTGCCGCCGGCGGCCGGCGCGGATCGAAGCCGGTGGGGACGTAGGCGATCATCGCCGGCCGATCGCCCTGCAGGTAGCCGAGGAACGACGGCGACCCGGCCGCCCGCACCGGCCGCGGCGCCATCGCTGCCACTGCGGCCGCCGCCAGGAAGTCCCGCCGCCTCATCGGCCCGTCTCCCAGCGGATGTCGGCGAGGAACACCGTCGCCCGGCCGGACGGGTTGTGCTTGTCGTTGGCGACGACCATGAACGACGTGACGACGCGCGACAGGTCCCGACCGTCGGTGTCGATGCGGTACTCGCGCCAGTCGCTGCCCAGCGTGATCCAGCCGGCGTCCACCGGCAGCGCCGCCTGATCGCCGAACGGCTGGTCGCCGGCCACCGCCGCCTTGACGCGGATGCTCTCGCCGCCCGCGAGGCCGCGCGCGCGGAAGGCCAGTACACGGTAGCGGGCGAGGTCGAAGCCCGGACCCGGCCGGTCGCCCCAGTAGCCGGGCTCGCTGGCGACGACGACGCCGGCCCACGGGCCGCGGCCGAAGTCGAACACCAAGCGGACCGCCGTGCCGCCCGCCGCTTGCGGGCTGGTCCGGTCGGCCGGGTCGATGCGCAGCACGTCGAACCCCCGCTCCGGCACGATGTTCGACCACGACCCGTGGTTGCCGACCGCGTCCGCGCTTTGGTAGACCCACCAGACGCCTGCCTCGGCCGCCGCCGCGGCGGCGACCGGCGTCACCGATGCCGCGGGCGCGTCGAGTGGGCGGTGGTGAGGGGGCTGGGGTAAGTTCAGGGTGATGCTCATGATACTCCCGCTCAGAGTCGATGGATGTGGCGACCGCGCACCGGCCACCAGCTGAATTCCGCCTCGTCGGCATCGCCGCACGGTTGGGTTTACCGCGCGCGGGTGCTAGACTCACGCCCGTGCGGCACGATGCCGCAACGGAAAGGACGCCACAGGGGAACGCTATAATGAAATGCGAAATCGCGCGTTCAGCGCCAAAATCGTCGTTCGTCGCCGCCGCCGTCTTCGCGGCCTGCGCCTGGTCCGGCGTCGCTTCGGCCGCCGAGGAGGTGGTGAGCTGGAAGCTCGACGTGCAGCCGATTCTGCAGGCCCGTTGTGCCGAGTGCCACTCGGCCGGTGGCGCGGGCTTCGAGGCCAGCGGCCTCGACCTCACCAGCTACGCCGGATTGATGAAGGGGACGAAGCACGGGCCGATCGTCGTCCCCGGCGAGCCGTTGACCAGCAATCTGCTGGTGCTGGTCGAGGGCCGGGCCGATCCGAAGATGCGGATGCCGCACGGCCAGCGCCCGCTGCTGAAGCAACAGACCGAGATTATCCGCCTGTGGATCAAGCAGGGCGCGAAAGACAACTGAGCCGAACTCCGGAACGACCTGCGGCCCCGGCGCCATCGACCGGGGCCGCGTCACGATGCGCTACGCCGAGACTCAGGCGATCGCCAGCCCGCGTTCCATCACCGCAGTCAGCCGCCGCGCAAACGCATTCGGGTCCGGCGGCGCGTCGCCCTCCAGGATGCGCGCCTGATCCAGCAGCAGCCAGCCCGCGTCCGCCAGTTCCGCCTCGTCGGCGCCCGCTGTCGCCCGCGCTGCCAATTGACGGATCAGCGCGTGGCCGGGGTTGATCTCCAGGATGCGCGGCGTCAGTGATTCCACCTCCAGGCGGCGGTGCTGGCGCAGCATCCGCTCCATGTACATGTCCATGTCGCCGTCCGCCGCCACCAGGCAGACGGCGCTTTCGGTGAGGCGGCCCGACGCGCGCACGTCCTTGACCGCATCCTTCAGCACCGACTTCAACACCTCCAGCAACCGATCCACCTCGGCCGCCGCCGGCTTCTCCTCGCCGTCCGCCTTCGCCGCGTCCGCCGGCGCCTCGATCTTGCCAAGGTCGGCGCCGGCCGAAGCCGCGGACTTGAACGGCTTGTCCTTGAAGGTGCGGACCATCGGCACCCAGAACTCGTCGATCGGGTCGGTCAGCAGCAGCACCTCCACGCCCTTGGCCTTGAAGCCTTCGAGCTGCGGGCTGCGGCGAAGCGACTCCACCTGCGGGCCGGAGATGGTGAAGATCGCCTCCTGCCCCGGCTTCATCCGCTCGACGTAGCTCTCCAGCGATGTCAGTTCGTCGCCGGCCGTGGAGCGGAAGCGGACCAGCGACAGCAGCCGGTCGCGATGCTCGAATTCCTCGTACAGACCTTCCTTCAGCACGGCGCCGAACGCCTCCCAGAACTCGGCGTACTCGGCCGGCGCGTCCGCCGCCTTCTTCGCCAGTTCGTCGAGCACGCGCTTGACCAGGCCGGCGCGGATCTTCGCCAGACGCGGGTCGCGCTGGAAGGTCTCGCGGCTGATGTTGAGCGGCAGGTCCTCGGAATCGACGACGCCGCGCAGGAACCGCAGCCAGGAGGGCACGAGGCCTTCGCAGTCGTCGGTGATGAACACGCGCTTGACGTAGAGCTTGAGGCGCGCCTTGCGCTCCGGATCGAACAGGTCGAACGGCGCGGTCTTCGGCACGAACAAGAGGTTGGTGTAGGAGACGACACCTTCGACGGTATTGTGCAGCGTCAGCCACGGGTCGTCGAAGGCATGGCCGACGTGGTGGTAGAACTCGGTGTACTGCTCGGGCGTGATATCCTTGCGTGGCAAGGTCCACAGCGACGAGGCGGCGTTGATCGTCTGCTCTTTCTCGCCCTCGCCCAGCACGATCGGAAAGCCGATGTGGTCGGAGTAGGTCTTGACGACGTGGCGCAGGCGGCTCTCTTCCAGGAACTCGTCGGCGTCGTCGGCGAGGTGCAGCGTCACCGTCGTGCCGCGGCCGGGCTTCTCCGCGTCGGCGATGGTGAACGCACCCTTGCCGTCCGACGACCACAGCCAGCCTTGCTCCTCGCCGGCCTTGCGCGTGAGTACGTCGACGCTCTTGGAGACCATGTAGGCCGAGTAGAAGCCGACGCCGAACTGGCCGATCAGAGTCAGGTCCTTCTTGGCGTCGCCGGTGAGCCGGGAGAGGAAGGCCTGGGTGCCGGACCGCGCGATCGTCCCCAGCGTTTCGATCAGGTCTTCCCGGTTCATGCCGATGCCGTTGTCGGCGATCGACAGCGAGCGCGCCTCACGATCGACGACGATGCGGATCTTCAGATCCTCGTCGCCCTCGGTGAGCTTCGGGTCGGTCAGCGCGGCGTATCGCAGGCGGTCGCACGCGTCCGAGGCGTTGGAGATCAACTCGCGGAGGAAGATCTCCTTATGCGAATACAGCGAATGCGCGACGATATCGAGCAGTCGCCCGACCTCGGTCTGAAAGGTGAAGTTCTCCTGGGCCATGACGCTCCTGCGTTCCCGGTGCCGCCGTGTCGCGGGCTTTTTCGCGCGCTGATATGTGCGGATGCCGCCGAAACCGCAAGCCCGGCGGTGGTGGTGGGAGCGCCGCCGCCCACACCACCAAACCGCCCGTGCGTTGACTTGCCGGGTGCAGGCACGATAATGATCGACAGGCGCTGGGCCACTCGGGCACGGCCGGACATGCGGATCACATGATCTCTGGGAAACGCTGGGCCGCCGCTGGAATCCTCGCCGTAGGCTTGGCGGGCTGCACCGAAGTCGGACCGGATTACACGCAGCCGCCCGTCTTGGTCGGTGAGCAGTGGATGGAGGCGGGGCGGGGGCCGGTCATCGCCCAGGGTGACATCGATCAAGCCTGGTGGACGGTTTTCAACGATCCCGTACTCGACCGGCTGATCGGCACGGCATATCGGCAGAACCTGACCTTGCTGGCGGCCGGCGTCCGCGTGCTGCAGGCCCGCGCGCAGCTCGGAATCGCCGTCGGCAACCTCTATCCGCAGACGCAGCAGGCCTTTGGTTCCTTCGATTACAACCGGCAGAGCGCGCGCGCGCCCTTTCAAGCCGGCGGTCCGTCGAGTCTGCTGAGCTTTTCGCAGGCACAGATCGGGCTGCAGGCGGCGTGGGAGCTGGATTTCTGGGGACGCTTCCGCCGGGCGATCGAATCGGCCGACGCGAGCATGCTCTCCTCGCTCGCCAGCTACGACGACGCGCTGGTGTCGCTGACCGGCGACGTGGCGACGACCTATGTGCAGTACCGCACGCTGGAGGCGCGGCTGCGGATCGCCCGCGCCAACGTCGAGGTGCAGCGCGAAAGCCTGAGCATCGCGCAGGCCCGCTTCACCGGCGGCACCACCAGCGAGCGCGACGTCGAGCAGGCGCGCACCGTGCTGGCGTCGACCGAGGCGACGATCCCGCAGCTCGACGCGGCGCTGCAACAGACGCGCAACGCGATGAGCGTCCTGCTCGGGCTGCCGCCGGGCCCGCTCGACGACCTGATGGGCGGACCGTCGACGATACCGGACGCACCGCTGCAGGTGGCGGTCGGCATCCCCGCCGACCTGCTGCGACGCCGGCCGGATATCCGGGTGGCGGAGCTGCGGGCGATCGCCCAGAGCGCACAGATCGGCGTCGCCCGGGCCGAGCTGTTTCCGGCGATCTCACTCACCGGCAACTTCGGTTTTCTCTCCAGCGACTGGCACCAATTCGACCTGTCGGACATCTTCCTCGCCAAGAGCCGGACATTTTCCGTCGGCCCGTCGTTCCAGTGGAACATCCTCAACTACGGGCAGATCACCAACAACGTGCGCGCGCAGGACGCGGCGTTCCAGGCGCTGGTCGCCGAGTATCAGAACACCGTGCTGCGCGCCCAGCAGGAGGTCGAGGACGGCCTCGTCGCGTTCCTGCGGGCGCAGCAGCGGACGGCTCTGCTGGAAATCAGCGCCGCGGCGGCGCAACGCTCGCAGGAACTGGCCGTGCTGCAGTACCGCGAAGGCATCACTGATTTCACCACCGTGCTGACCGCCGAACAGAACCTGCTCACCCAGCAGGACTCTCTCGTCGTCAGCCGGGGCGACATCCCGGCCGGGCTGATCCGCACCTATCGGGCGCTGGGCGGCGGCTGGCAGATCCGCGAAGGCCAGGAGGTCGTGCCGGCCGACGTCCGCGAGGCGATGGGGCGGCGCACCGATTGGGGTTCCCTGCTCACCCCGGGCGGCATCGAGCGCGCGAGCATGCAATCGCCGGACCGGCCGGTCCCGGCGCCCGCTTGGTAGGAGTGCTTCGTCGATGATCCCCGCTGCACCCACCATGTCCGCCCGCGGGACGCGGCTGCGGAAAGCGAACTCCCTGGCGGTCGGCGCGGTCGCCGCCGCACTTCTCCTGGCCGGCTGCGAGGAGAAGAACACCTTCGTCCCGCCGCCGCCGCCGAAAGTGACCGTGGCGAAACCAGTGCAGAAGGCTGTGACCGACTACCTGGATTTCACCGGCAACACCCAGGCGATCTACACGGTCAAGCTGGTGGCGCGGGTCGAGGGCTATCTCGAATCCCTGCATTTCCAGGACGGCGCCGACGTGCGCAAGGGCGACCTGCTGTTCACCATCCAGCCGCAGCAGTGGCAGGCGCAGTTGCAGCAGGCGGAATCACAGGTGCAGACGCAGCGCGCTGCCCTCGATCACGCCGAGACCGAGTTGACGCGATATTCCCGCCTCTACGATCAGAAAGCCGCGGCGGCGACCGACGTCGACAACTGGCGGTTCCAGCGGGACTCGGCGAAGGCGGCTTTGCTCGACGCCCAGGCGCAGGTCGATCTCGCCAAGCTGAACATCGGCTACACCCGCGTCACCGCGCCGTTCAACGGCCGGATGGGACGCCGGCTCGTCGATCCCGGCAACGTCGTCGGCGCGGGAGGCCAGGAGACGACATTGGCGGAGATCAACCAGATCGATCCAATCTACACGTACTTTACGATCAACGAGCGGGAACTGCTGCGCGTCCGCAAGCTGCAGCAGGAGGCCGGCGGCGGCGATTACCGCACGCGCCCGGTGCCCGCCTACCTCGGCCTCGCCAACGACAAGGGCTTTCCGCACGAAGGTCGTATCGACTTCGCCGCGATCAGCGTCGATCCCGGCACCGGCACGCTGCTGCTTCGGGCGATCTTCCCGAATCCCGATCGTGCGGTCCTGCCGGGGCTGTTCGCGCGCATCCGGGTGCCGGTCGGCCGCGAGTCGAAAGCGCTGCTGGTGCCGGAGGTGGCCCTCGGCGCCGATCAGGTCGGCCGGTTCGTGCTGATCGTCAACGACAAGAACGTGGTCGAGCGCCGCGGCGTCGAGACCGGAATTGCGGTCGACGAAATGCGGGTGATCGAAGGGGGGTTGAAGGGCGACGAGCGGGTGATCGTCAACGGGTTGCTGCGGGCGATCCCCGGACGCCAGGTCGACCCGCAGGTCCAGGCGGCCGCATCGCCGGCGCCCGCTGCTTCGCCCTCGACGGGCGGCTGACGGTCCGGGAGCTACGCCGCATGTCGAAGTTCTTCATCGAACACCCGATCTTCGCCAACGTCATCGCCATCATCACCATCCTGCTGGGTGGCGTGTGCCTGCTGACGTTGCCGATCGCGCAGTATCCGGACATTACCCCACCGACCATCCAGGTCACCACCAGCTATCCGGGCGCCAGCGCCGAGATCGTCGCCAACACAATCGGCGTGCCGATCGAACAGGCGGTCAACGGCGTCGAAGGCGCGCTGTATATGTCGTCCACCAGCGGTAGCGATGGCAGCTACACGCTGACGATCAGCTTCGCGGTCGGCACAGACCTCAATACTTCTTTGTCACTCGTGCAGAACTACGTGAATTCGGCGCTGTCGCAGCTGCCAGCCGGCGCCAACGCGCAGGGAATCACAGTCCGCAAAGTCAGCACCAATATCCTGCTCGTCGTCAATGTTTATTCGGAGGACGACACTTACGACGAAAAGTTCTTGGCCAACTACGCCATGATCAACATGCAGTATCCGCTGGCGCGCCTGCCCGGGGTCGGCCAACTCAGGGTCGTCGGCGCCGGCAAATACAGCATGCGCATATGGCTCGACCCCGACAAGCTGCAGTACTACGGCTTGACGACACTCGACGTGCAGCAGGCGATCCAGCGCCAGAACACCGAGGTGGTCGCCGGCCAGATCGGCGGCCCGCCGGTGCCGAGCGGGCAGGCGTTTCAGTTCACCGTCAATTCGTTGGGCCGGCTGTCCGATGTCACCGAGTTTGAGGAGATCATCGTCAAGTCCCAGCGAGATCAGGAAACCGCGCAACTCGTGCGGATTCGCGACCTCGCGCGTGTGGAACTCAGCCAGCAGACCTTCGCCAACTTCTCCCAGGTGTATGGCAAGAGCGCCGCCCACTTGGTGTTCTACACGCTGCCTGGCGCCAACGACCTCGACGTCGCCGACGAAGTGCTGAAGACCGTTGGCGAAATGGCAAAGCTGTTCCCACCCGGTATGAAGTGGGCCTCCGTCTACAACACCACCAAGTTCGTCAGCCAGGCGATCGAGTCCGTCTACCACACGCTGATCGAGGCGGCGGTCCTGGTACTGATCGTCATCATGGTGTTCTTGCAAAACTTCCGGGCGATGCTGGTGCCGGCGACGACAGTTCCGGTGACGATCATCGGCGCGTTCGGTGCGATGGCGCTGCTGGGCTTCAGCGTCAACCTGATGACCCTGTTCGCCCTGATCCTGGCGATCGGTATCGTCGTCGACGATGCCATCATCATCGTCGAGAACTCCACGCGATATATCGACAAGGGGCTATCGCCGAAGGACGCGGCAATCAAGGCGATGTCCGAACTGACCGGCCCGGTTATCGGCATCACGCTGGTGCTGACGGCCGTGTTCCTCCCGGCCGCTTTCCTGCCGGGTATCACTGGCCAATTGTTCCGCCAATTCGCTCTCGTCATCGCCGCGACCGCCATCATCAGCGCGCTGAACGCGCTGACGCTGAAGCCGACGCAATGCGCGCTGTACTTGCGGCCGAAGAAGCCGGGAAGTCGGCCGAACATGTTCTATCGCGGCTTCAACCGGGTCTACCAAGTGGTCGAGGATGCCTACATCGGCATCGTCTCCTGGATGGCGCACCGCATCGGGCTGATGCTGGCCATTTTCGTCGTCATCATCGGCGTCGCCGGTTGGCAGTTCAGTCGCGTGCCGGAAGGCTTTCTGCCGAACGAAGACCAGGGCTACTGCATCGTCGCCACCAAGCTGCCTGACGCCGCGGCGCAGCCTCGTGCACGCGCCGTGGTGGACAAGATCAACGCCATCGTCTCGCAGGAGCCGGGCACGGCCGGCTGGGTGACGATCGGCGGACTGTCGATCCTCGACGGCGCCAATCTCTCGACCGCCGTCACCACGTTCGTCGCCTACAAGGACTGGTCTGAACGCGGTCCGGAGCTGAGCCAGGAGCACATCGTCGCCAGCCTGCAGAAGAAGTTGGGCTCGATCGAGGAAGCATTCATCTTCGTGCTGGTCCCGCCACCGATCCGCGGGCTGGGCTCGGCGGGCGGCTTCCAGATGATGGTCCAGGACCGCAACAGCCTCGGCCTCAGCGAACTCGACAAGGCGACGCAGGAGTTGATCGGCGCAGCCCGCAGCCAGTCGGGCATCGCCAGTGCCGCCACGACGTTCAGCGCCCGCAGTCCGCAACTCTTTCTCGACATCGACCGGACCAAGGCCGAGTCGCTCGGCATCCCGCTCAACAGCGTCTTCGCCACGCTGCAGGGCTACCTGGGCTCGGCTTACGTCAACTTGTTCAACAAGTTCAATCAGGTGTTCCAGGTCTATGTGCAGGCCGACGCGCCCTACCGGCTGCAGCCGGAAGACATCCGCAGTCTCTACGTCCGCAACGACCGCGGCGACGTAGTTCCGCTCGGAACGCTGCTATCGGCGAGGCCGACGCTGAGTAGCGAGCTGATCACGCGCTATAATCTGTACCCTGCGGCCCCTGTGTTCGGCAGTGCCGCGCCTGGATTCAGCACGGGACAGGCGCTCACCCTGATGGAGGAGGTGGCGGATAACACGCTGCCGGCCGGTATGTCGTATGAGTGGACGGCGACGGCGTATCAGGAGAAGCAGCTCGGCAACACCGCCTACTTCATCTACGCCCTATCCCTGACCCTGGTGTTCCTGGTTCTCGCGGCTCAGTACGAAAGTTGGACTAGTCCGGCGGCGGTGATCCTGGTGGTGCCGATGGCGCTGGTGGGCGTGCTGCTGGCGCTGATAATCCGTGGCTTCGACAACAACCTCTACACCCAGGTCGGCTTGGTGCTGATGATTGCGCTGGCGGCGAAGAATGCCATCCTGATCGTCGAGTTCGCGCGAGAACTGCGTGCCGAGGGGATGCCGATCGTCGATGCGGCCGTCGAAGCGACGCGGCGGCGGTTCCGGCCGATCGTCATGACCTCCTTTGCCTTCATTCTCGGTGTGGTGCCGATGGCGTTCGCCAGCGGTGCGGGCGCCGCCAGCCAGCAGGCGCTCGGCACCGTGGTGTTCGGCGGCATGTTGGCATCGACGCTGCTGGCCATTCCGTTCGTGCCGGTGTTCTACATTTTGATGCAGCGAATCAGCGAGCGGAAGACGGCGAAGAAGGCCGGCACGGACACCGGGGCGCCGCCTCCGCCGCCTCCCGCACCCCCAGCACAAGCGGCACCGGTGACGCCTGCGACGCCTGCGGAGTAGCGGCGGTCACAGACGCCGGCCTCGGCGTCGATTACATCATGGATCGTGCACCGCAGGCGCTGCCCGCAGCCTTGCCGCATCGCGGGGCCGGTTGCTAAAAGCCTGCCGCGCATCCAACTCAATCGGGGACTGACGCCCCACCGCCGCCCGGGGCGTGAACCGGGGTGCCGAACCGCCCGGGCGCTGCCGGGGGTTCCGACGGAAAGGCCGGCGCACCGTGATCGAGCAAATTCTCTCTTTCCTCACCGGGATCATCGTCGACACCATTTCCGCGACCGGATACGTCGGCATCGCTTTGTTGATGGCGATCGAATCCGCCTGCATTCCGCTCCCCTCGGAAATCATCATGCCGTTCGCCGGCTATTTGGTGTCGCAAGGCGAGATGAATCTCTTTCTCGTCGCCACCGCCGGCGCGATCGGCTGCAACATCGGCTCCGCCATCGCCTATTTCGTCGGTATGTACGGCGGGCGGGCGTTCGTCGAGCGTTGGGGCCGCTACGTCCTGGTCGGCACGCATGAACTCGACATTGCGGAGAGGTTCTTCCGCCGTTGGGGTTCGGTCACGGTATTCATCGGCCGTCTGCTTCCGGTCATCCGCACGTTCATCGCCTTCCCGGCGGGAATGGCGCGGATGCCGCAGTTCAAATTTCACCTCTACACTTTCGTCGGCTCGTGGCTATGGTGTTACGCGCTGGCCTACATCGGCAAAGTTCTCGGCGACCGGTGGCACAGTGATCCGCGGATGCGCGAACTCTTGCACCAGTTCGACGCCGTGATCGTGGCCGTGCTGCTGCTGGGTGTGGCTTGGTATGTCTGGTCGCATCTGAAGGCTCTGCGCGCACGATCCGCCGAGAGGTGAGCGGGCCTTTCAAGCGCTTTTCCGCCGTTGCGTTCCAGGCCGGCGTCCGCGCCGCGCGTTTGCTTTTTGGCGTGATTTGCCGCCGATGCGGGAGTAATGGGAAGGGCTGCGAAAAGTCGCCAGTGGCGCCCGCGTCTCCACCCTGGTGGCGGCTGCGGTGTGCTCACCGGCCGAGGCGTGGAGGGATGATGAGCGGGAAAATCTACGATGTTCTCGACCGGCCGGAGGTCGTGAGCGTCCTGTTCTATCCGCGCCGCGACGTAGGCGTCTCGCGGCTGGCGGCTGGCACCTTCCCGGTGCGGATTCCCGTCTCCGAGGACGTCAGCCTGGGCGGAAAAATCTTCGCGGCGGAGCCCGGCGCGCCCGTCATTCTCTATTTCCACGGCAACGGAGAGATCGCCTCGGACTACGACACGATCGCGCCCTTCTACACTCGCATCGGCATCACGCTGTTCGTGGTCGACTACCGCGGATACGGCCTGAGCCAGGGTACCCCGAGTGCGACCGCGCTGGTCGACGACGCCTGGACCGCGTTCACACAGGTCCGCGACACCCTCGCGGAACAGGGTATCGAGGCCGGCGAGATCTTCGTCATGGGCCGGTCGCTCGGCAGCGCCGCGGCGCTGGAGATCGTCGACCGTGCGGACGAGGGCTTGGCCGGGCTGATCGTCGAGAGCGGATTCGCCCATACCTTCCCGCTGATCGAGCGAATCGGTTTTCTGCCGCTGGCCGATGCCTACGAGCACAAGGACGGCTTCGGCAACTTGGACAAGATCGCACGCGCGACGTTGCCGACGCTGATCATTCACGGCGAGCGGGACTGGATCGTTCCGATCGGCGACGCCGAAGCCCTTTATGAAGCGGCCGGCTCGCCGCGAAAGGCGCTGGTGCGCATCCCGGGTGCCGGCCACAACGACCTGATGATGGTCGGCCGGCAAACCTACTTCGATGCGGTGGCCGAATTCTGCGGAATCACCAAGGCCGCTTCGCCGATCCCCTGACGCCGGTTCAGGCGCCGTCCGGGCCGCGGTAGACGCACGACTGCCGGCACGACGGCCTGCGCACCGTCACCCGGCACAGCTGCGGGAACGGCCCGGCCAGCCGGTCCCAGACCCAGTGGGCGATGGTCTCCAGGCTCGGCACCTCGAGGCCGGGCACGTCGTTGAGCAGCGTGTGGTCGAGCGTCTTGCGCAGCTCGTCGCCGGCCGCCTCCAGAGCCGCGAAGTCGACGACGAAGCCGGTCTCCGCGTCCGGCTCCCCCGCCACCGCCACCTCGACGAAGAACGAATGGCCGTGCAGCCGGCGGTAGATGTGCCCCTCAGGCTCGTGGTGAAAGTGGTGCGCGGCATCGAAGCCGAATTCGTAGGCGATCTCCATGCGGGCGGGCATCAACGCAATCCCAGGATCTTGTGCAGCTGCAGGCTGAGGCGCCAGCGCGGCCGGCCGAGGCAGAAGGCCGTGGCGAGGCGAGTATTGCGCTCCCGCTCCGGCCCGTCCATCGGCTGCAGGAAGAAATGCGTGAACGCGAGGTGCTCGAACGCCTCGGGCGCGGCGCCGGCCTGCGGATAGATCAGCTTCAGTTCGTCGCCGCGGTCCAGCCGCAGTGGGGCGCCCGCCTTCGGGCTGACGCAAATCCAGTCGAGTCCCGAAGGCGGCGCCAGCGACCCGTTGGTCTCGACGGCGACGGTGAAGCCGCGCGCGTGCAGGCCCTCGATCAGCGGCTCGTCCAGTTGCAGCAGCGGCTCCCCGCCGGTGCAGACGACGAACGGCGCGCCGCCGCTGCAGGCCGGCCAGACCGCGGCGATCGCGTCCGCCAGCGCATCCGCGCCTGCGAACCGCCCGCCGCCCGCACCGTCCGTGCCGAAGAAATCCGTATCGCAGAACCGGCACACCGCCGCCGCCCGGTCCGCCTCCCGACCGCTCCACAGATTGCAACCGGCGAACCGGCAGAACACCGCAGGCCGCCCCGCCTGCGCGCCCTCGCCCTGCAGCGTGTAGAAGATTTCTTTGACGGCGTAGGTGCTCATTCCGTCCAACGCCCGTTCCGCCGACCTGGCGACCGATGGCGGGCCATCCAGAGGCCGGCAGTATAGCGACCCCGTCACTCCGCCGGGCGCTCGATTCTGACCTTCTGCATTTTTACCCCATAAGGATTGTTCATTACGGTTCGGTGACAGCGGAAGGTTGTATGGGCGCCCACGTCGCGACTATAACTCATTTGCATAAGGGCCTCGGCGGTCGTGAGACCACGACGATCTACTCGCCGACGCCGGAGATTTTCACCCGCGCGGGTACATGGAGAACCTTGCCGGGAGCGACCAGTGATCTGGCCTATGGCAACGTCGGTCTAAACTGGTCGTATCCGCACGCCTACCAGATGCTGAACAACGCAGAAAAAGTCTTCCTCCTCAGCCACGACGGTAACACTTTCGAAATCAATACCGTCGGCGACGGCATGATCACGAAGCTGACGAAAAAAACCTTCGCATCGAACCCCAAGTTGCCGTCGGTAATGTTTTCCCAAGGCAAGCTGCTTTCGCTTCGGAATGGCGCGAGAGCGGTTGTCGTCGATATCAATGGCTCGGCGCCAGTCATTTCGAATACTGCCACGATGAGTCAGCAGAGGCTGTACTCGAACGCGACGGTGCTGGCCGATGGAAAGGTGATGGTGAACGGCGGCTCGTCCGTGGGTAACGTATTGGACGGCGCGGCGTACGCTACGGAAATCTGGGATCCCCAGACGGGGCAGTGGACCCTCGGAGCGCTCGCGGCGAAGCCCCGCCGTTACCATTCCAATTCGCTGTTGCTGCAAGATGGGAGCGTGTTCACCGGTGGCGGGGGCGCCCCTGGTCCGGTGAGAAATATGAATGCCGAAATCTACTATCCGCGTACCTGTACGACGCGGACGGCAATCCCGCGGCTCGTCCGACCCTGGACGGCACGCCCGGTGCATTGACGCTGAGTAATCCTGCGGAACAGCAGTTCACGGCAACCGTCGGCGCGGCTGATCGCGTCACGCAGGTCACGCTGCTGCACACCGGCTCCGCCACCCATGGCGCCAACCTGGAACAGACGTTTCAAAAACTGCTGTTTGTCCAGGACGGCGCGACCTTGACGATCACGAGTCCGACGAACCCGAATTACACGGTTCCGGGCGATTATCTATTGTTCGTCTTCAACGAGAATGGCGTGCCTTCCGAGGCGAAGATCATCAGAATATTCGGCTGATCGTCGAGGCCGCTCTTGCGGGTGGGGGTGGGCACGCCGATGCCGCTCCTCACCCGCACTCCAGCAACGCCACCGCTTCGCATGTCGACGGGGGCGCCGAGAGCCCGGCGGCAAGGTCGCTTGCCGGCACCGGCCGGCCGAAGAAGTAGCCCTGCACCTCCTGGCAGCCCTCTTGTGTGAGAAGGCGTGCCTGCTCCGACGTTTCCACGCCCTCGGCGATCGATCGCATGCCGAGACTGCGGGTCAGCGCGACCACCGCGCGGATGATTGCCGTGGCATCGTCGGACCGCCCCAGATCGCGGACGAACGACTGGTCGATCTTCACCTTGTCGAACGGGAAGCGCCGCAGGTAGCTGAGGCTCGAATACCCGGTCCCGAAGTCGTCCATGGCGATGCGCACCCCCAACGCCTTGATCGCGCAGAGCGTCGCGAGGACGACATCGGTATCGGCGATGAGCACGGCTTCGGTGATTTCGAGCTCGAGACGCTTCGGATCGAAGGCGGTTTCTTTGAGGACCCTGGCGACCATGCCGGCCAGGCCGGCCAGGCCGGCGTTCCGGAACTGCGTCGGCGAGAGGTTGACCGCCACCTTCACCTGCTGCCAGTCCCGCGTCTCCTGACAGGCGCGGCGCAACACCCATTCCCCGAGCGGACCGATCAGCCCGGTCTCCTCGCACATCGGAATAAACTCGGCCGGTGGAACCAGCCCGCGCTCGGGATGATGCCAGCGCAGGAGGGCTTCTACGCCGACGACACTTCGGCTTATCAGGTTCAACTGCGGTTGATAGAAGACCGAGAACTGCTCTTCGGCGAACGCCCGCCGTAGTTCGCGCTCCAAAGTCTTTCGTTCGAGCAGTCGGCGGTTCATCTCCTCGTCAAAATAGCGATAGGTGGCGCGTCCATCGGCCTTGGCACGGTAAAGTGCGAGATCCGCTCTCCGCATCAACTCCTGCGGATTCGTCTCCGCGGAGTCCACGACCGCGATACCGATGCTGCAACCGATCACCACATCATGTCCGTCCAGAGAAAATGGCGGTTCTATCGCTTCGATGATGCGCTGAGCCGTGACGCCGGCCGATTCGCCTTCCTTCATGTTGTTCTGGATGATCGCAAACTCGTCGCCGCCGAGCCGCGCCAGAGTGTCGGTCTTGCGCAGATAGCCGCGAACCCGATCGACGACCTGGATGAGCAGCGCGTCCCCTGCCGGATGGCCCAAGGTGTCGTTGACTTCCTTGAAATGGTCCAGATCCATGATCAGGACAGCGGATTTCTCGTCAGTGCGTTCCGTCGCCGCGACCGTCCGCTCCAGCCGGTCGGCGAACAGGGCCCGATTGGGAAGCCCGGTCAGAGCGTCGTGGTTGGCGAGGTAGGTCGCTTGCTGTACAGCGTCACGGAGTGCGCGGAGTGGCCACGAACGCAACCCCGCGAAGGCAGCCACCGCAAACAGCAGGCACACGCCGAAGACTGCGCCCGTATCATAGACAATGCCGCGGACCGACACTTCGCCGCGCACCGCACCTGCGACGCGGCCCGATTCAAAGATGGGGGCGGAGCGGGAGACCGTCGGACCAGGCAGTGCCTCCTGAGGCGCAGCGCTGGCGATCACTCCGCCGGCGTGGTCGACGACGTCGTGTCGCGCCGAGTTGTGATCGAACGACGAACGGCTGATGATGGGCTCTATACGTAGCGTCTCGAAACCCCACATCTCAGGGTTGCGGGCAGCAACCTGGCCGATGAGGGATGCCTGCATCGCCACTTCGGATTCCAGCCGGCCGGCCTCGTGCCGGAAGTCGAACAGAAACCAGGCCAGTGGAAAACCGACGGCAAGGAACGCGGCGAACCCTGCCGCGATTCCGGTCGTCACACGAACCAGTTTTGCGTCGGGGCGGCGCATCACCGCGCCGAATGTTGGTCGTGAACCCAATACTCGTGGCGGGTCAGGATCGCACGGGCTTCCGGTGATTGCGCATACGCCACGAACTGGGCAACCAGCGGCGATGCGTCGCTTCGGACCACCAGGAACAACACCTTGAGGAACGGGTATCGTCCCGCAGCGGCCGCTGCGGCCCTCGGTTCCACACCATCGACGGCGAGCACCCGTAAGCTGCGGTTCTCGGCGATGATCTGCCCCAGCGTCGCGGTGCCGATCGAACCGGAAACGCTCTCCAATGCGTCGGCGTTGTCCTGGTCCGTCTGCACTTCGATGAATCCAGGCCGGGCATAGGCGCGATCGACGGCGCGGCTCATGTCTTCCGACATGGCGCGCAGGAGTTGCGTGTCACTGTCGGTGGTCGGGCGCAGAACCAAGCGCACCGGCGAGCCGTCCGGCCACTCGTCGACATCGCCCGCGTACATCTGAACGAGCTTCGACAGGCTGAAGCCGGACACAACCTTCGACCGCGTCGCGAACACGAACGGCGTTCGTGCGTACTCGACAGCGACCGCCCCTTTTGCGCATTCTTCGTCCTTCAGGCGTCGTGCGCTCACCGAAACGTCGAGCACGCCGGCCAATAGCGCCTTGATGCCGCCGCTCGACCCCAGGCTCGGCACGAACTTCACGCCGAGGCCAGGACGCGAGGCGGCAAAGGCTTCGGCCAGAGATTGGACGTTCGCGAGCCCGGCGCCGGTTCCACCGAGGCGAAGCTCCTCGGCGGTCGCGGTCCCGGCCCAGCACCCTGCGCCGCACAGCAGGAGCGCCGTCAGGATCAGCGTAGCACCCTGAGCGCGATGGAACTTCCGCACGAAAGATCGCAGAATGATGTGCAAGAGATTTCTGTCACCTCCTGGAGGCGATCGAGACCCAGGGCGACCGCAGGCCCGCCGCAGCTCGGCTGATGTCTCGGTTAAGGCGCAACCTTTGCAGAAACTCCTTAACATCCGGTGAAGCCGTGCTTGCTGTCCCCTTTCTTCGCGGAATGCCTCGGCGTGGATTCCCGTCGGCCGCGACCGCCGCCTGCACTCCGCGGTTGCCCGGGCGGCGCTCGCGGGGTAAGCCTCCCGATCGCACCCGGGCGAACACCGGGGCCGGGTAGGGGAGTTGCGCCGATGAACGAGATCTTCCACGCCCTGGTGCTGAACATGCACCAGCCGCCGAGCAATCTGGACGACCTGCTGGAGAACAACAGCTGGGAGGCGAAGGAGATCCTGTTCGCCTACGACCGCATGCCGCGGACGCTGTGGGCCTACGAAGATATCGCGCGCGTTCACCTCTCGATGTCCGGCACCTTGTTGGAGACGCTGTCGCACCCGGATTTCCAGCGCCGCGCCTACGGCATCGTCGATTGCGGGACGCTGCTCTGGTCACTGCAGAACTCGAAGATCTTCGACATTCTCGGCACCGGCTACTATCACCCGGTCCTGGCATTGACTCCCGAGGCCGACTGGGACGAGCAGATCGGCCGCTGGCAGGGCCTCGCACGGCACGTCTTCTGGCGGGAGCGGTTCGGTGGCTTCTGGCCGCCGGAGCTGGGATTCGACATGCGGATAATCCCACACCTGAAGAAGGCCGGCTACCGCTGGGTGATGGTCGACTGCGAATACGTCGATCCCGTCGACCAGATGAGCTGGCAGGAACTGCGCTACCGGCCGCACATCTGCGAGTACGAGGGCGAACAGATCGTCGTCGTCCTGCGGGATCGCGATCTCTCCAACGCGCAGCTGTCCGGCATGGAGTACGGCTGGTTCGCCAACGAACTGGTCGAACGCACCCGGTGGTGCGACTTCGCGCCGCTGGTGGTGACGGCGACCGACGGCGACAACGGCGGCTGGTTCCGCAACGTAAATCCGCAAGCCAACTTCTGGAACTACTTCTACCAGACGGCGCTCGACGAGATTCGCGCGGGGAACTCGCCCATACGGCCAACGTTCGTGGACGACTACCTCGACCGCTTCGGTGCGCACGGGCGGGTCACCGTCCGCCGCGGCGCATGGAACACCGACACGCACCACGGCTGGGACTTCCACCAGTGGCAGGGCGGTGAATTGCAGCGCGATGCGCTGTCGCGGGTGCACAACGTCTCCGCCGCCTATCATCGCCTCACCGAGCGCGCCTACGGCAATGGCAATCCGGAGCTTTGGCGGGTGCTGAACGAGGCGCACTGGCGGCTGCTGCGCGCCGAGACGAGCTGCAATCTGTACTGGGGCGACGCCTGGGTGTGGAAGACGCACAAGGACCTGGACGACGTGGCCTGGCATCTTGGTGAGGCGCGCGCCGTGCTGGGCCCCGAGCCGATGCGCGAGGCCCAGCCGGAGCCTGCTGCGACGCCTCCGGCCGCGCCCGTGGAGGATCCGTCACCGGATGCGGAGGTGAACGCCACGTCAAAAGAGCCCGCCGAGGTTCCCGAGCCGGCGACCGCGGACTGAGGGCGCCGCTTTCCGGCGCGGCGCAGACGAGGCGCCGCGACCGGACCGGGGAGGATCAGAACTCTTCGTCGGCGGCGAAGTCTTCGACCGGCTCATCCTCGGCCGGCGGCTCCGCGGCCGCGGCGGGTTCCGAGAACATGCTCATCACGGCGTTGCCGAGCAGCAGGCCACCGGCCACGCCCATCGCCGTCTGCATCGCACCGCCGAGAAAACCGCCGCCTCGACGCTGGTTCGGATCCATGTACCCGGCCACGCGCGGGTCGACCGCTTGGCGTGCCAGCCCCGGCTGCGCCGCAGTGCGCGCCGGTGTGCCGCCTCCGCCGAACAGCGAGCCGAGAAAGCCGCCACCGCCGGCAGGCCGCTCCGCCAACTGCTGCTCCAACTCGGCGACGCGTGCCTGCGTCGCGGCGAGCGCCTGTTCCTGGATGACGATCGCCTGCGCCATATAGTACGGCGCAGCCGGCTTCTGCACGACCTGTTCGCGAATATAGGCTTCGGCGGCTGGGTCGCGCGGCCCTGATTGCCCTTCTGCTTGGCTGATTTTCCCGAAAAGCTCGTCGATGATCTGCCGCTCGCTGTTGTCCATATGGCCGCTGGCTCCGGTCGTTTCGAACTCCAGCATATATGGGCCAGATGCGACAGCGTATCAATTGCAATGCGCGGATTTTGGTGGGTGTTCTGTGCTGGCGTGCGGCTCGCGACCTCGCCCGAGGCGCCATGGGCAAGCCGAAAGGGTATGTCAGGCACACCGCACTCGGCGGAGTTGCCATAGTCGCGCCATAAAGTACCCAATAAGAGATCAAAAATAACCGTGTAATATTGGAAACTTAGACACTTATGCGCGTTTCGTTGAAGCAGGCTTAGGGCAGAGCGGAAACTGCAACGCAGTTGCCCTGTCTTCTGCGGGACAGGCTCTATACAAAAGGAGTGTGACATGGCCGTTTTGATTGGAGACACCGGTGCGAACACGTTGGTCGGCACCAGGTTCGACGACACGATCACCGGGCGGGCCGGCGAGGATATGATCTTCGGAGGTAGCGGCAGCGACTCTCTCAGCGGTGGAGCCGACAACGATTTCCTGTACGCGAACGGTCTCGACGTACGTCCCGACGAACTTTCCCTCGATACGGTTTCGGGCGGTGGTGGCCACGACCGTCTGTTCGTCGGCAACGCGAGCGGCGGCGAATTCGACGGCGGCGACGGCAGCGACCTACTGATCTTTCGCCAGAGCGACGGCCCCACCATTGTCAATATGGTCGCCGGCACAGCCATGTTCGCGGGCGCGGCCGCCACGTTCACCGGCATCGAAGCCGTGGAAGGTTCTTCGTTCGCGGATATCATTCTCGGCGGCAACAGCGACGCCAGGGTCTGGGGTGGTGCCGGCAACGATCTGATCCGAGGACGTGCAGGTGACGACGTCCTTTGGGGCGACGACAGGCTGAACACCGCCATCGGCAACGATACGATCTTCGGCAGCTTTGGCGAAGATTCGATCTCCGGCGGCAAGGGGGCCGACTCGCTCGACGGCGGCGTCGGTGCCGATACGCTGCGAGGCGGGGAAGGCCAAGATACGCTCGTCGGCGGCGGCGCTGCCGACGTGTTCCAATACTCCGGCCCGAACGGCATCGACAGGGTGATCGGCTTCACCCTCGGCGTCGACCATATCGAAATCGCGGGCTATGGCGCGGCGCTGGACAGCTTCACGGATCTCAACATCTTCAACGATGCCAGCGGCAATGCCGTCATTCGGCTGAACGCCGATGTCGCCGGCGCGGGTGCCATCGTCCTCGAAGGCGTCGCCCGCGCAGACCTGGATGCCAACGACTTTCTCTTCGTTTGAACGCCCGCCCCGGTGCTGAGCCGGGCACCCACGCCGCCCCGCTCCAGGGGCGGCGGAAACGTACGAGCGTCGGGTAGACGGTCGCTCCTACTTGCTGCGGGTCTCCTCATAGACTCTGAGGTAATGCTCACCCGACTGTGCCCAGGAGTAGTCCGACGCCATCGCGTTGGTGATCAGCCGGCGGAACTCCTTCGGGTAATCGAACCAAAGGCTGATCGCGCGGCCGAGCGCCGACTCCACCCCGCGGAAGTCCGCGTCACGGAAGGTGTAGCCGTTGCGTTCCTCCGGCGGCTTGTCGGAGTTGTCCCGGTCGAACACGGTGTCGACCAGTCCGCCCACGGCACGCACCACCGGCACGGCGCCGTAGCGCATGGCGATGAGTTGCGCCAACCCGCATGGCTCGAACAGGCTGGGAACGACGATGATATCGGCGCCGGCGTAGATCAGGTGGGCGAGTTGCTCGTTGAAGCCGATCTCCATGTGGCAATCGGCGTTCTCGTTCAGGTAGTGCTTCAGGTGCCAGAAGTGATTGTTGATGCCTCGGTCGCCGCCGGCGCCGAGCATCACGAATTGCGCGCCGCGCTCCAATGCGTAGAACTGCGCGTGCTGGATCAAATGCACGCCCTTCTGCGCGTCGAGCCGCCCGACGTAGGCGACGATCGGCTTGTACTCCTTGCGCAACCACAGCCGGTCCCGCAGGGCGTCCTTGTTGCCGTACTTCGCCTCGACGTTCCACACGTTGTAGTGGGACGGAATGAAGCGGTCGGTCTCCGGATTCCACACGTCGTAGTCGACACCGTTGAGAATGCCGCCGAACTTGTGGTGATGGATCGCCAGCGTCTGGCCCAGGTCACATCCCTGCTCGGTGAACCGCGCCTCCCATGAGTGGTGCGGCGAGACGGTGTTGACGTAGTTCGAGTAGACGATCCCGCCCTTCATCAGGTTGATGGCGGTGTGGTTGAAGTTGTCCAGGAGCCGGTCGTGGTGGAAGTAATATTCCGGGCGACACAGGCCGGTCGCCCACAGCACCGCTTCGCCGGTGATGCCCTGGTGCTTGAAGTTGTGGATCGTATAGACCACGCGCTGCCGATCCATGCCGAGCCGGGCGTAGATTTCGTAGAGCAGCACCGGCACCAGCCCGGTCTGCCAATCGTGGCAATGGATGATGTCGGGGCGCTTGTTGCCCTTCAACATGAACTCCATCGCCGCCTTGCAGAAGAAGGCGAAGCGCAGCGGGTCGTCGTGGAAGCCGTAGAACGACCCACGATGGAAGAAGTTGTCGGGGCTGTGCGGTTCGATGAAGAAGCACTTCCGCCCCTGCACGAAACCGAACCACACGGAGCAGGAGATGCCCGAGCCGTACCAGGGCACCCACAGATTCTCCCAGATCTTGTGCAGGCCCCAGATCTCGTCATGCCACATGCAGTCGTACTTCGGCAGGATGATCTCGACCGTGTGGCCGCGGACTTCGAGCTCGCGGCTGAGCCCGAATACGACGTCGGCGAGCCCCCCGACCTTGGCCACCGGGGCCAGTTCCGCCGATACCATCACAATGTACATGGCAGACCGTCTGTTGGCGTTGCTGCAGTGTCTTCCGTCGACCGAAGTTCGAGAGTGCTTAGACGAGATTCGATCGGACGGGTACGGCGATTTTGGTGACCACCGGGAAAATCATGCCGGCAGGACCAGCAAACCCAGCAACCGGCAGTATGATTGTGCACTGCAGCCAAAGTCCACCCCGAAGATGCGTCGTGAACGACAAGGCGGCGTGCTGACCCGAAGACGGTGACGGGCGGTGCCTGTGACGCACCGCCCGATCCATCGCGAGGGCCGACGCGACGAAGCCACGTCGGCCCGGCTTGCTCAGGAAGGGCGCGCCTGCGGCTCGGCCGGCACGACATCGACTGGCTTGACGTGCCAGACTTCGGTCGCGTACTCGGCGATCGTCCGGTCGGAGCTGAACTTTCCCGACCGGGCGATGTTGAGGACCGCTTTCTCGCTCCAGCTCTTCTGATCGCGGTACACCGCCTCGACCTTGCCCTGCATCTCGATGAAGCTGCGCAGGTCGGCAAGGTTCATGTAAAAGTCGCCATGCTCCAGCAGGTTGGCGACGATCGGCCGGAAAATGCCGGGTTCCGTAAGACTGAAGAAGTCGTTGCGGATCAAATCGACCGCACGGTGGATTTCTTCATCCGAGTTGTAGAAGTGGCGCGGATCGTAATGGCCGCGCGACGCATCCACCTGCTCGGTCGTCAGGCCGAAGATGAAGATGTTGTCGTCGCCGATTTCCTCTTTCATTTCGACGTTGGCACCGTCGAGCGTGCCGATGGTCAGCGCTCCGTTCATCTGGAACTTCATGTTCCCGGTGCCCGAAGCCTCCATGCCGGCGGTAGAGATCTGGATGCTCAGATCGGCGGCCGGGATAATTTTCTCGGCCAGCGACACCCGGTAGTCGGGAAGGAAGACGACCTTGATCTTGTTGTTGATCTCCGGGTCGTGGTTGATCACGCCGCCGATCTGGTGGATCAGCTTGATGATCAGTTTCGCCATGTAATACCCCGGTGCCGCCTTACCCCCGAAAATGAAGGTGACCGGCACGATGTCGAGGTTCGGGTTGGCCTTCAGACGGTCGTAGAGGACGATGATGTACAGGCACTGCAGAAGCTGGCGCTTGTACTCGTGGATGCGCTTGACCTGCGCCTGGAACATCGAGTTGGGGTCGACGGTCAGGCCGAGCTCGCGCTTGATGTATTCGGCGAGCACCACCTTGTTGGCATGCTTGATTTCGCGGATCCGATCGAGGAAGGCGGCGTCGCCGACGAACTTCTCCAGGCCGCGGAGCTGCGTGAGATCGTTGATCCAGCCGTCCCCCAGCTTCTCGCGGATCAGCGAGGAGAGACGCGGGTTGGCCTTCAGCAGCCAGCGGCGCGGCGTCACGCCGTTGGTCTTGTTGTTGAACCGCTCCGGATAGAATTCGGCGAAGTCGCGCATCAGCCCGTCCTTCAGGAGGCGGGAATGCAGTGCCGCCACCCCGTTGGTCGAGCAGCTGCCGACGATGGCGAGGTTGGCCATGCGGACGGCCTTCTCGGGGTCCTCCTGCACCAGGCTCATTCGCTTGAGCCGGTCGAAGTCGCCGGGGAAGCGGGTCGCCACCTTGCGCAGGAAGCGGCTGTTGATTTCGTAGATGATCTGCAGATGCCGAGGGAGGAGCCGCTCGAACATGCTCACCGGCCAACGCTCCAGCGCTTCGGGAAGCAGGGTGTGGTTGGTGTAGCCGGTCGAGTTGACGGTGATCTCCCAGGCCTTGTCCCAGTCGACGTCTTCCTTGTCGAGGAGGATCCGCATGAGCTCGGGCACGACCATCGCCGGGTGGGTATCGTTCATCTGAATGAACACCTTGTCCGGAAAGGCCAGCCAGTCGTCGTTCTCGGTCTTGAAGCGGCGGACGATGTCCTGCACCGAGCAGGAGACGAAGAAGTACTGCTGGCGCAGCCGCAACTCACGGCCGGCATAGACGGCGTCGCTCGGGTAGAGCACCTTCGTCAGGTTCTCCGCCATCAGCTTGTCTTCGACGGCCTCGACATAGGAGCCGCGGCTGAAGTCGCCGAAATGGAACTCGTCCGTCGCCTTCGCCGACCACAGGCGCAGGTTGTTGACGTTGAACGAACCGTAACCGACGATCGGCGTGTCGTAGGCGACACCGATGATCGGCCGGGAGCCGATCCAATCCCAGTGGGTGACACCGTTGACACGGCGTGGCTCGGCGCGGCCCTCGAAGTTGACGATGAACGACAGCTCCGGATGCACCACCTCCCACGGGTTGCCCCAGCGCAGCCAGTTGTCCGGCTCTTCCAGCTGGTAGCCGTTGTCGATGTGCTGCTTGAAGATGCCGTAGTCGTAGCGGATGCCGTAGCCGATCGCCGGCAGTTTCAGCGTCGCCATCGATTCCAGGAAGCAGGCGGCGAGCCGGCCGAGGCCGCCGTTGCCGAGTGCTGCGTCCGGCTCGATGTCGCGCAGGATGTTCCAGTCGAGACCGAGCTGCCGCATCGCCTCGCGGCAGGTGTCTTCGAGCAGCAGGTTGATGACCTTGTTGCCCATCGCCCTGCCCATCAGGAACTCGAGCGACAGGTAGCAGATCCGCTTGACGTTCTGCTTGTGGTAACCCTGCTGCGTCTGAATCCAGCGGCCGACCAGTCGGTCGCGGACCGAAAGCGCCAGTGCCTGATAACGATCCTGATTGGTGGCGGTGTACTGGTCTTTCGCCAACGTGTACCCGAGGTGATATTGGAAGCTGCGGATCAGGCTCTCCACATCCATTCCGTCTTGCTGATTCGCCGCGACCAGTCCCATCTCGACAGACTTGCCGGGTTTCGCGCTACCCTCGAGTTTCATGCTTCTGCTCTCCCCTTTGGACATCTGGTCCGGCGCCGGCTGTTCTCGCTCTGCCGCCCATTGCCATGTCTCGGTGCCTCGTCGGGGAACAGCGTATAGCGCGACACCGGCGCGAGGTCCACGAAACACGATGCCTGCAGCCGCTTTTGCGAGTCGTCTGCAGCACGGCGAGGTGGCCGGGCTCAGCGATGCCGAGACCAGGCGGCGAGAAGTCCCGCGGCGACCAGGACCACGGCACCCGTGCGCCCGGCGAATCGAATCGTCGCAGGCGCGCTGAAGAGCCGGCGGAGCCGCCCGGACAGCCGCACGTAGAGCCCGAGAATCACGGTCGCCAGCAGGATATGAGTAACCCCCAGCAACAGCATCTGCGGCAGTGCGGGGCTGCCGGCATGGATGAATTGCGGCATCAGCGCCGCGACGAACAGCATGCCTTTCGGATTGAGGACGGTGACCATCCAGCCGCGGACGACCAGCGGGTGCTTCGGCGTGGCGGATGGACCATCGATGCAGAGGGTCTTCGCAGGCCCGCCGCCCGGCGCCGACCGTTCCTCCGGCAGGGCGATGGCCGGCGGCTGCCGCCACATTCGCACACCCAGCCAAATCAGGTAGCCCGCTCCCGCCCACGTCAGGGCGAGGAACAGCCCGGGCGAGGCGGTGAGAACCGCGCCGATGCCGGTGAAGGACAGGGTGATCGTGGTGACGTCGCCGGCGAGGACGCCGATCACCCCGAACATCGCCGCCCGTTCGCCTGCGGAGAGGGCGAGGCCGGCGATCATCATCACCGTCGGGCCGGGTAGGGCGATCACCGCAGCGGCGGTGAGGGCGAACGCGATCCACGTCTCCACCGGCACCGAGGCCCTCCGATCGCGGGCGAGAGGCGACAGCCGCCACAGCCGATTTGCCATTCTCGCGTTCGCGCCCTACTCTATGCCGAGTCGGTGCGAAGCGCCCGTGTTCGCGCGCCGGCCGTAGCGGAGTACCAGCGCGCAGTGGAGCCGTTGTCGTTCAGCAATTTCAGCGTTCGCCTCGCCGAGACGCCTGCCGAGATCGACGCGTCCCAGGCTCTCCGCTATCGCGTCTTCTACGACGAGATGCAGGCGTGCCCGTCGCCGGAGGCGAAAGCGCGTCGACGCGACTTCGACGCATTCGATGACATCTGCGATCACCTGCTGGTCATCGACGCGAACCGGATGAACGGTGGTGTCGGCGTCGTGGGCACGTATCGTCTGCTCCGCCGGTCGGTGGCGTTGCGTCATCACGGCTTTTACTCGGCGCAGGAGTACGATCTGTCGTCGCTGCTGGGGTTCGAGGGCGAGATCGTCGAACTCGGCCGCTCGTGCGTCGATTCCGACTATCGCAGCCGGAGCGTCATGCAGATGCTGTGGCGCGGGCTGTCGGAATATGTTCGAGAGCACGATCTGCATCTCATGTTCGGCTGCGCCAGCTTTCCGGGAATCGACCTGGGAGGATTGGGCGCTCAGCTTTCCTATTTGCATCACAATCACCTGGCCCCGGTGGCGCTTCGGCCGCGCGCGCTCCCGGAGCATTACGTCGCCATGGATATTCTGCCGCCCGCGGCGTTCGATGCGCAGGCGGTGCTGGCCGAACTGCCGCCGCTGATCAAGGGCTACCTCCGGGCGGGCGGCTTTTTCGGCGACGGTGCGGTGATCGATCGCCAGTTCAACACCACGGATGTGTGCGTCATCGTCAAGACCGACGAGTTGACGGACAAGTACGACCGGCGGTATCGGCGGCCGGCCGCGTCTCCGGAGAGCCTCTGATCTTGCATTCGGTCAAGAGTTCACGACTGCGGGCGTATGTCCGCCTCCTCGCCATGGTGTTCATCAACGTCGTGCTGATGGCGGCGTACGCGATCAGCCTCGGGCCGGCGCGCGTTTGGCGGCGGCCGCTGCAACGGACGTGGTGTCGCGCCCTGTGCTGGACGGCGGGGCTGCGGCTGCGGGTGAGCGGGGTGCCGCGCAACCAGGGGCCGACGCTGTTCGTCGCCAACCACTGCTCCTATCTGGATATTCCGGTGATCTCGCGAGAGGCGGACGGAACGTTCGTCGCCAAAGCGGACGTTTCGCGCTGGCCGCTGTTCGGCCAGGCGGCGCGGCTGACGCGGACCATCTTCATTCAGCGCGTCGGCGTCGAGGCGAAGGCGCAGGGACAGCAGTTGCTGGATCGGCTCGCGGGCGGTGACAACCTGATTCTGTTCCCCGAGGGCACCAGCGGCGACGGCGCCAGCGTCTGCACCTTCAAGTCGACGCTGTTCAGCATCGTCGGCGACCGGCCAGCTTCATCCACGGCCGGTGGCGCCGAGCCGGTGGTGCAGCCGGTGTCCATCACGTATGCGCGGGACTTCGACGGGACGCCGCTGATCGGCCCGCTACGCGAGCTCTACTGCTGGTTCGGCGACATGACGATGTTGCCGCACCTGATGCGGATGCTGAGCCTGCCGGGCTGCGAGGTCGAGTTGCGCTTCCTGGAGCCGATCGCCACCGTCGGGGTCAGCCGCAAGGAGCTGGCGCGGACCGCTCAGGCGGCCGTGGCCGCCAGCGTGGCGGACGTCAATGCGGCGCTGGGGGCGGCGCCGCCGCCGCCGCTTTTGCCGAAGTCCGTGGCGGAGTCTTCGTCGGCGGCGCATCCAGTTCCGCGCGAATTTTCCGCCTGAACCAGTCGATCGGCACGGACTCGCCGTCGACGCGGGTGAACCAGAACTGCCAGCCGTTGCACGCCGGCAGGTTCTGCACCCGGGCCGCCACCTGATGGATCGATCCACGCACGTCGGCGGCGACGATCGAGCCGTCGGCCGCAACCTTGGCGGTCCACCGCTTCGCCTGATCGAACAGCACATCGCCGGGGCGCAGCATCCCACGCTCCACCAGCCAGCCGAAGGGAATGCGCGGCTCCTCGCGTGCGTTGCGCGTCGCCAGCAGGGAAACCTCGGCGGCGTCCTGCGTCTCGATCGTGGCCATCCGTTCGCCCGCGATTCGCGCGTACTCCGGGTCCCGCTCGATGCCGAGGAACCGCCGCCCCAGCTTCAGCGCCACCGCGCCGGTGGTGCCCGTGCCGAAGAACGGATCGAGGACCAGGTCGCCCGGCGCCGTCGACGACAACAGCACCCGGTGCAGCAGCGCCTCTGGCTTCTGCGTCGAGTGCGCCTTGCGGCCGTCGTTACGCAGCCGCTCGGCGCCGCCACAGACGGGAATCAGCCAGTCGGAGCGCATCTGCAGGTCTTCGTTCAGGCTCTTCATCGCCCAGTGGTTGAAGCGATGCCGCGCCTCGCGGGAGTGCGAACACCAGATCAGCGTTTCGTGCGCGTTGGTGAAGCGCCGGCCGCGGAAGTTCGGCATCGGGTTGGTCTTGCGCCAAACGATGTCGTTGAGAATCCAGAAGCCCAGGTCCTGCAGGATCGTGCCGACGCGGAAGATGTTGTGGTAGCTGCCGATCACCCACAGCGTTCCGTCCGGCTTCAGCAGCCGGCGCGCCTGCGTGAGCCAGTCGCGTGTGAAGCGATCGTAGGCCTGCAGCGTCTCGAACCGGTCCCAGTCGTCGGCGACACCGTCGACGCGGCTGTGATTCGGCCGGAGCAACTCGCCCTCCAGCTGAAGGTTATAGGGAGGGTCGGCGAACACCGCGTCGATCGAGCCGGCCGGCAGGCGCGCCATCATCTCGATGCAGTCGCCGATCAGGATGCGGTTCGCCTCGGGGGCGGCTTTCGATTCAACCATGCCGCGCAGGATGATCGCGCGCGGACTCCGCGTCAATAGAAAGGAACGAAAGAGTCCAACAGAGTCAGTGCGCTGCGTCCGCGGGCTGGGTTTCGATCATCAGCGGCAGGGAAAGCTGGGCCAGCAGGGCGCGTACGGAGGGAAAGCCCATGCGATGATGCGCCGTCGGGCCGCAGCGCAGCAGGGCGGCGCGGTGCTCGCGGGTGCCGTAGCCCATGTGCCGCTCGAATCCGTACTCCGGGAACCGCTCCGCCATCTCCGCCATCATCCGGTCGCGCGCCACCTTGGCGACGATCGAGGCCGCGGCGATCGACAGGCTCAGCCCATCGCCGCCGACGATGCACCGAACCGGGCAGGGCAGGGGAGGGGCGCCCTTGCCGTCGACGAGGGCTGCTGCGGGCGGCGTCGGCAGCGCGGCCACGGCACGCTGCATCGCCAGCATCGACGCCCAGTAGATGTTCAGCCGCTCGATCTCGTCCACGTCCGCCATGCCGAGGCCGATCTGCGCGAACTGCGGCAATTCCCCGGCGATCCGCGCGCGCAGCGGCCGGGCGACCACCTTCGAATCGTCGATGACGGCGGCGAGTGCGGCCGGCAGGCGCGCGCCGTCGAGAATCACCGCAGCGGCGACGACGGGGCCCGCCCACGGGCCGCGACCCACTTCATCGATCCCGCAAACGAGTTCGTGACCGCAAGCCGCCTCGAAGGACATGTCCGGCATGCCCCCGCTTTAGGCCGAAACCCGCCGGGGCTCAAGCCTGGACAGCGGCTGGAGGAGTCCGGGCCGGCCCGGATCGGCCATCGGCTGAAATCAGTCGGCTGGACGCGCGGGCGCGGAGTATGGCATGCAGACCGACGCGAACTCCGGCGGGCGAGGGCGGCACGACAGGCATGCGGTACCGGAGTCTCCTGCTGCTGCTGTCGCTCGCTGCCGTCGCCGGCTGCGAAACGGCGATCGACCCCGCGACCGGACAGCGACAGACGGTGTGGACCCTGCCGGGGACCCAAGCCAACGCCGACGTGGCCGAGCGGCGATGGCGGCAATGCGTGCAGTTCGCCTCGCAAAGCTACTGCGACCGCACACTCCCCGGCGGCCGACCGCCGAACGTGCAGCCGGACAACTGGTCGCGCGGGAACGACCCGTAGGGCCGGATGTACCGGCCGGGTGATGCTGCTCAAGGTTGCTACGCGGTCTGTAAGCCTGCATGCAGCGAAGCGGAATGCCTGTATCCACGGCACCCTTCGCTGGATTTGCGAACGCACTAAAGCATTCTACGCGGTATTAGTATTGAGTCGGCGTTTGCAAAAGCTTGCCACCGCACTCGGTTGACAGCGATACCCCGCTCTGGGACGTTAAGGTGAATGGTCAAGTGCCGGAGCGGACACGCGTCGAAGGCAAGCCAACTTATAATAGTCCGTGTTTTCCACTTCAGATCCTTAGGTAAAGGCAACCATAGGCCGTTCGCCGGAGACATCGAACGAGTTCTTATCAATGAGCCGGCTGCACCGACTGCACCTGCAGCCAGATCTGGGATTGCGAGCATATCCTCAAGTGAGAAGGAACCGTCGTCTGATTTAGCAGTTCCGCAACGCACATGATTTAAATCATGGCTATCATAGTTAGACCAAACAATATTGAATAGATTTGTTAGCAATGTTAGCTGGTGAGTATTAGACGCAACCTCATCATCATCGATCAACCATATGAGATCTTGACCAGAAGTGGATAGTCCACTCAACAAAAACGAACTAAAATGTAATATACGCATTACTCGTTCAAATACGGGCGGCTTCCATGCGGATATCATAGTCTCTGTTTCGAGATCGATAGGATTGTCATCGTCTCTGAATAATGACCTAGCTTTTGATCCAGATGCAGAAATAGCAAAGGTTACAAGCATCCCATTTATTGTCTGAGCCATCTGAAGGAATGGAATTAGAGCCTGCCGTCTATTTTTATCGTTAAGATTCTTAAACGCCATCCTGCGCCTCAATAGAGGGCCGTATTCACGAAATTTTTTCTGAAGTAAGAACCACTTATTATTATTTTCACGGTCAAACAAGATAAAGGAGTAGGTGTCTAGTTTATGTTTTGGATCATAACCAAAATCTGCGCCGACAACTAGAGTTTGCCCGCGCTCTAGATTTGGGAAGGTGCTTGTGCGCTCCATCGCGAATTTATCGAGCAAAGCACCCAATACTGCGCCGATTCCACGTTTAGAAAATAACTGTGTATCCATCGCCACTCAAAGTCTTTCGGGTTGATCGGTAGGGCCTGCAGCAACTGTGGCCCGGATGAAAAGCGAGCAGACTCCGGCATCTAAGTCGCCGAAGCGTCTGTTTCCAGACGTGGCACGCGTCCCCATCCCGCGACTCGCCTTATATCACTTGGCGAGTCGTTCCCCGCCCGAAAGATCCGCGGCCGGCTGTTGCGGGGCGCGCCCCGCGGCAGTATTATCATGCACATGATCATGCGCATGGAGGAGACGCGGTGGCTGGATTGCGATCGCAGCGGATGACGATGTTGCTGACCCCCGAGGCGAAGGACGCGATCGACCGGCGGGCGGCGGCGCTGGGAATCACTGCCAGCGAGCTGGCGCGGCGCGCGATCGAGACTTACGACCCGGCGCGCGACGATGCGGCGCTCGACGTGCTCGCCTCGGAACTGGCGCGGGTGGTGGAGGCGACCGAGGTTCAAGTCGATGCGGCGCTGGCGGAGCTGGCGGCGATGCGGCGCGCGCTGGCGGCGCTGGACGAAGCTCGGCAACGGGACCACCGGTGAGCACGATCGACAGTCTGCTCGGCAGCATCCGCCGGGTGATCCTGATGGAGAGCAAGCTGCAGGATCTGGCGGTCGGAATGAAGGAGATCGGCGCGCGCGTCGTCGATCACGAGGGCCGGCTGATCCGCATCGAGACGATGATCGAGATCGCCCGCCAGCCGTCCGGGCCACGCCGGCTGGGGCACGACGAGTAACTCACCAGGCCCGGCGGCTTACTCCAGCCCGAGCACGTCGCGCATCGAATACAGGCCCGGCGCGCGGTCGCGGCACCACAGGGCGGCGCGGACGGCGCCGCGGGCGAAGACGGTGCGCGAGGTGGCCTTGTGCGTCAGTTCGATCCGCTCGCCGTCGGCGGCGAAGATCACCGTGTGTTCGCCGACGACGTCGCCGCCGC
>Ga0209573_1000373_pt1 | contig 99552 bp, 79 predicted proteins | sample TNRBio252014_DNA_FD_185870 | JGI IMG/M metagenome (GOLD analysis project Ga0209573, IMG submission 185870) | Wastewater treatment Type I Accumulibacter community from EBPR Bioreactor in Madison, WI, USA - TNR Reactor_6/25/2014_ DNA (SPAdes)... | ecosystem: Engineered > Bioreactor > EBPR >...
AGGAAAAACACGAATCCGGCGAGGGCCAGGGCCGTGCCGACGAGGGCGGTTTGCAGGAGCGGACTGGAGCCGACCGTGGCAAACCACGCGGTGGTGGAGAGGAGGTGGATACTGGTCATGGTGGTGTTGGTTGCGGGCACCCCAAGATATTGATTATTAACAAAGGCTCACGAAACAGATTCGCCACATTCATCCCTGCTTCCGGCCGATGAACATGCCGTACTGCCAGACGCCGAGATAGGCGGGAAGGCGCTCATCGAGCAGCGGGACGAATTTCTGAGCCAGACGCGGCCACAGGTGGCCCTCCATGCGCACATGATTGACGCCCATCCAACGGCGAAAGCTGCCGAACGCGGAGTGAGAGAAATCGACGACGGCGATGCTGCCGCCCTCGGCCAGATCCGCATGCGCGGCGTCGATCGCCTGCTCCCAGCCGGGATTGAACATGGACAGCGCGTATGAAAACAGCACGAGGTCGAAGCCAGCGCCGGATTCATGCACTGGAGCGGAGTAGCAGCGGCGCAGCAGCGTGGTGCGCTCATCACGCACCTTGCTGGCGGCGATGGCGAGCATCGGCTCGGACAAATCAACGCCGGTGATCTCCGCCTGTGGAAAACGGCGGCGCAGCGAGACGAGATTTCGCCCCGTGCCGCAGCCGACCTCGAGAATGCGGCGCGGCTGGGTCACACGGGCGGCGCGGCGCAGGATTTCCTCGCGCCCAAACAGGAAGCTCCAGCGCGTGGCGTCGTAGATGCGCGAATGAAACTGGTAGTAGCGCTCCAGCGCGGTGTTTGGAGCCGCCGCCGCATTCATCCGAGCACCTCCGCAAAGTGCAGGCTGCCGTAGGTGCCGACGCGGTCGAGCTGATGCAGTGCCTCGGTGCGTTCCGGGAAGAAGCGCAGGCGGGTGCGGATGTGCTCGGGCACAAAGCTGAGATCCAGACCGGCGGAACGCATCAGTATTTTCGCGCCAGGAGCGCTGTTGGCGAGGATCAGCTCCCATTCGTCGAGCAGCGCGGCGGTGTCGTGCGCGGCCAGCCAGTCCTGGTGGTCCAGCAGCACAAAGTGCGTGTAAGCGCCGGGATGCTCGCGCAGGAAATTCGACACAGTGGTCGTGTGCGTCTTCAGGCGGTCCACCCGCGTCTGGAGCACTGGCAGGTTTTCCTGCTTCAGGTAATTCGGGCAGCAGCCCAGCGTGTAGGAGCCGGTCATGTACACACGCCAGAAATAATTGTCCGCCATCGGCAGCTCGGTCATAACGTGGCGCAGCTTGTCCTTCACATAACCGGTGAGACCGCCGGGATACGAGTCCTGGATCAGCTTGATCTGCGGGCGCGGCACACCGAGCAGCGTCATCAGCGTGGGCTGGCGCAGCAGCCAGTGGCTGAACGGCCCCCACACCTCGCGCTCGAACAAAGCATAGGCCTCGCGCTGCTCATCGAGCGAGCGTGCGTCGAGGATGCAGGTGGCGAAGTTTTTGATGTTCGGCCGCAGCTTGAACAGCGCGTTGCCCATCACATACGCGGCGATGCCGGAGGTGCCGTGGTAGTAGAACGACTTTTTGAGGCTCGTGGGATTGAAGAAGCTGATGCGCTTGTCCCAAAATTTCTGCGCAGGCTCTGACAACGTGCCGCGCACGCTTCCATAAACAGCAGCGAACTCAGGATGCGAGCCGAGTCCGAACATCTCAAACAGCTCGTCGAAGCTGCCTTTGCGAATCAGCGCCTGCTTGAACTCCAGCAGCGCGTTTTGCCGATAGTTCATGTCCACCGCGTGAATCTCCGCCGGGTCATCGAGCAGATAATCCAGAGCGTTACAGCCAGCGCTGGTGATCATCACCACGCGGCTGTCGCGGTCCAGCTTCATCAACTGCCGGTCGAGCCGCGGGTCCTCCCACGCCGTGTTGTAGATGAGGTTGGAGTTGTGAACATGGCGGAAGACCATGTCATGGGCCGATTTCAGGAGTCGCGTCGGCCTAGGGCGCGTGGGTTCTTGCAGCGTGGGCATGAGCCGCATGTGTTCCACGCTCCGCAAATCTGGCGAGCAAAGGATTGTGCAGGTTTCGTCACACAGACGAGCGCGTCACGATTCCGGCACGCAAACAGCTCAGTAAAGCAGGAAGCCGATCTCGCTGTCGGTGAACTGGGTGGTGTCCTCCACGGCCAGCAGGGCCTCGGTTTGATAGGCGGTCTCCCAAGGCGTCTCCGCCGCAGGCAACAACGGCACTTCCGGCGCGGGAATCGTCTGCTCAACGATCTGTGGAGCCGCTTCCGGCTGCGTTTGCAACACGGCAAAGGTCAGCGCGATGGCCGCGGCAGCCCCGGCGACGAGCACCCAGCGTCCAGCGGCAGGCGCATACGAAAGATCTTCCCACCACGCACGCACAGCGGCCAGCCAGCCACGCTCCTGCGGGGTCTGGCGGGCGGCGCGAACCACGTTTTGCGTGAAATTGGAACGCGCCTCGATCTTGCGGGCCTGGGCCAGCAGCTTCGTGAGAGGGTCTTGGGGAGAAAACGGTTCCATGATGTCAAAAAAACAGCCTCAGCGGCCTGAAGTTGCAAAATTTCTCAGCCCGGCGGCCATTCAAGCCTGCGCCCGGCCAAAAGATGCACATGCAGGTGCGGCACCGACTCGCCCGCGTCCTTGCCGTGATTGATCACGAGGCGGAAACCCTTGCTGCGGTCTTTGATGCCCAGCTTGTCGGCGATCTTGCCCGCCGCGAGCAGCAAAGCCCCCAGCGTGGCCTGATCCTCCGGTTCAGCCTCGCCCACACGCGGAATTAGCTTCTTCGGCACGATCAGCACATGGATCGGAGCCTGGGGATTGACGTCATTGAAGGCCGCGACCAGCTCGTCCTCATAAACAAGCGGGGCGGGGATTTCGCGGTCGATGATTTTTTGGAAAATGGTCTTCTCTGACATGGCGGATTAACGGAAAAGTTCAGGCTGCCGCCCGTCGCGCGGACGGCGTTCGCCGAGGCTCTTGATCTCGTCGATGAACTCGCCCACGTCCTCAAACTGACGGTACACCGAGGCGTAGCGGACGTAGGCCACATGATCGATGGCCTCCAGACGACGCATCACCTTCGCGCCGATCACGGTCGATGGAATTTCGCGGTAGCCTTCTTCTTCCAGCTCGTTGGCGATGTCATCCACGAGCTGTTCGAGCTGCTCCATTTTGACAGGGCGCTTCTCGCAGGATTTGCGCACGCCGCCCAGCAGCTTGTCGCGGTTGAAGCTCTCGCGGGCGCCGTTGCGCTTCACCACCCGCAGTTCCTCGCGCTCGACGATCTCATAGGTCGTGAAGCGGAAATCGCACTTCATGCACTCGCGGCGGCGGCGGATGGCATGCCCTTCCCGCGCCTCGCGTGAGTCGATCACTTTATCCTGGGAGCTTCCGCATTTGGGGCAGCGCATTCAGTCGGGGGTGGGGTGCGTAATGTGCTTTCTCGCAGGCATTAAGGCAAGCGGCTTCATCACAGGTGCGCTTGCAGGCTTTGGAGCAGCTCTGCCACCTCCTGCTCCGGCAGTGGCACGCGAAATGGGTGTCTTCCGGCCTGACAATCCTCGATCTGCCGCAGCAGGCGCTCCGCATCCGATCGCGCGTCATACTCTGGCAGCGCCGTGAGCCGGACCTTCTCCAGAAAACGCGGGATCACCCGCGCCAGGATGCGCAGATGCTTCACGTCGTTGCTTGCGGCCTCCCCGGGCCGCGTGTTCGCCGCGTGCAGCTTGCAGATGAAAAGCGAGCACGGGTCCAGCAGCGAGACGCCCCGGCTCGTCGCCAAAGCGGTGCCGTGCGGCGGATCATTGATGCTGGTGTCCAGTCCTGGCAGCCGCTCCAGCACCTCAATGCTGGTTCGATGACCACGCCAGAAGAGCTGCACGGCAAACACCCGCCCCATGTGCGGGGCGTTTTTCCGGGTCGCCGTCACCAAACCGCGAATTTCCGCGCCATCAGCCTCCACTTCCTGGCTGAGCAAAGTGGAGATCACTTTGCCACCACGCAGGTCGATGTCCTTGCTGTAGATCGGCAAATCCAGCTCGGCAGACTCCGCCGCATTCAAAAACTCCTCCGCCCAGGCGGAGACCGCCAGTCCACCGATGAGCACATATCCCACCTCCTCGACACCCAGCCGGAGCAGGTGCTTCTCAAAGTCCGCAAAGGAAAACGGGCGGTCAGGCGTCGGCGACATGAAGGCTCCTCTGCAAACGTATGGGCGGCTTGTCGTAAACCGGAGTTTTTTTTGCCTCGGCCCCGTTCCATCCCCAGCCCGCTTCACCTGTGCGCATGCGGCGCAGCCATTCCCGCGCCTCATCGGAGCAGCCGAACGCCTCGCGGTCCTCCGCCTCCTGGCGTTTGAACTCCGCCATGGCCGGATCATCCCATTCTTCAATCAGGACGACCGACGGCATCGGGGGCTGGACAGGTTCACTCACGGCGGACATGTAACCGATGGTGGCGCTTCCCGCAATGCCCGCCTATCCTCCCTATCATGTCCCGCATCATCCTCGGCGTCACCGGTTCCATCGCAGCCTACAAGGCGGCGGACCTCGCCAGCCAGCTCACCAAGGCCGGCCATAATGTGACATGCGTGCTGACCCAATCCGCGCTCGAATTCGTCACGCCGCTGACCTTGAGCACGCTGAGCAAAAATCCAGTCATCACCGATCTCTTTGCCGAAAAAGAAGGCTGGCAGCCCGGCCACATCCAGCTCGCTGATGAGGCCGACCTGCTTCTCATCGCCCCCGCCACGGCCAACATCCTCGCCTCCATGGCCCACGGCTTTGCCAACGACGCCCTCACCGCCATCGCGCTCGCCACGCGTGCCCCCATTTTGATCGCCCCGGCCATGAACGGCAAAATGTGGCAGCATCCGGCCACTTTGAAGAACGTCGAGACCCTGCGCGGCTACGGCGCTCAGTTCGTCGAACCCGCCGAAGGCATGCTCGCTTGCGGTTACGAAGGCGTCGGACGGCTGGCCGAGGTCGAAACGATTCTCCGAGCCGTCGAATCGGTGCTCAGCGCGAAGAAGTGAACTTTTTACCGCTCATGGAGCTTTTCGTTGACGAGAGCCTGAGAGACGCATTCAACAAGTCATCGAAAGTTGTTCATTATGGTTTCGACTGTAACTACCACGCTTTGGTGTTCTTTGATGAAGCCAAGCGAGCTTGGAAAGTGATCAAATATTAATTCATGACCTCACAACGCTCCTCCCTCTGGAAATGGTATCTCTGCGGCCTGCTGCTGCTGGCGACGACGATCAATTACATGGACCGGCAGACGCTCGCGAACGCGGCGGTGCGGGTGACGAAGGAGTTCAATCTGTCGCAGGAGCAGTATGGAGACATGGAGCTGGCGTTTGGCTGGGCATTTGCGGTAGGATCGCTGGTGTTTGGGTTTCTGGCGGACCGGTTTCGCGTTTACTGGTTGTATCCGATTGTTTTGAGCGGGTGGTCGCTGATGGGGATCGCCTCGGCGCACACCGATGGCTACTGGCCGCTGCTGACGTGCCGGGTGTTGCTGGGATTTTTTGAGGCGGGGCACTGGCCGTGCGCGCTGAAAACGACGTTTGCGCTGCTGGACCCGAAGGATCGCACGATGGGCAACAGCGTGCTGCAAAGCGGCGCGTCCATCGGCGCGGTGGTGACGCCGCCGATGATGCTGTGGCTGATGACGGACGACATCAAGAGCTGGCGTTTCGCCTTTGAGGTGATCGGCGGCATCGGATTGCTCTGGGTGGTGGTTTGGTTCCTCTCCATTCGCAAAACGGAGCTGGATGTGGTGGTGCCAGATGATCCCTCCAAGCGTGAAGGCATGTGGGACATCCTGCTGGGCCGCCGGTTCTGGGCGCTGGCGGCGCTGATCTTTGGGGCGCAGACATGCTGGCATCTTTTCCGTGTGTGGCTGCCGAAGTTCATGCAGGAAGGACGCGGTTACTCAGAGACAGAGGCGCTGACGTTCAACTCGGCCTACTACATCGGCACGGACATCGGCTGCATCGCAGCGGGGATCATCTCGCTGTGGCTGGCGCGACGATTTGCCATCTCGGCGCATGGTGCGCGCCGCTGGGTGTATGCAGGCGCGTGCGTGATGACGTCGTTCAGCGTGCTGCTGCTGTGGCTGCCGAAGGGCTGGCCGCTGATGGGCGCGATTCTTGTTGTGGGGGCCGGGGCGCTGGCCTTGTTTCCGTGTTACTACAGCTTTGTGCAGGAGCTTTCAGACCGGCATGTGGGACGGCTCACGGGTTTGCTGAGCACCTGGGTGTGGGCGGTGTCATCGCCGATGCACAAGCTCTTCGGTCGAATGGTCGATGAGACGAAGTCCTTCGACATGGGCATGGCGATGGCCGGTCTGGCCCCGTGGCTCGGTGTGATCGCGATGAAGCTGCTGTGGGATAGAAAAGCGCAGTAAAGGGACGCTTCAGCGCGTTGAAAACGCATGACTCGTCTTTTCATCCTTCTGCTCAGTTTTTCTGCCACGCTCAACGCCGCCGAACCCTACGAGATCAAGCTCGAAACCGTCACGCGTGGCTACGATGGCAAGACCTGCTGGGTGCATCCACGCGCGGGTGCGATTCCCGGGCCAACACCGCAGGTGGTGCTGACCATGCAAAAGCTGCTGCTCACCGGCAGCGATGTGTTTTACGCGCTCAACCACGTCAGCAGCAACGACTTCGGCCAGACGTGGACCAAGCCGGTCGAGCACGGCGAAACGCTGGGGCGTCGCGAGGAGCCGGGCGGCGTGATCGTGGCCGCGTGCGACTTCACACCGAAGTGGCATGCGAAAACCGGCAAACTGCTCGGCATCGGGCACACGGTGCGCTATCTCGGCGACAAAGTGATCCATGACCGACCACGCGAGACCTGTTTCTCGGTCTATGATCCGCCAAGCGCCACCTGGACGCCGTGGCAGATGCTGGACATGCCGAAGGAGGCGAAATTCTTCAGCGCGGGCGCGGGAAGCGTGCAGCGCTTCGATTTGGAGAACGGCGAGATCCTGCTGCCGATCTACTTCAAGGCGAAGGGTGACAAATATTACCGCGTGACGGTGCTGCGTTGCAGTTTCGACGGCAGCACCCTGCGCTACCTCGAACAAGGCAAAGATCTGGGCCTCGAATCCGGGCGCGGCGTGTATGAGCCATCGCTGACCCGTTGCGCGGGACGGTTTTACCTGACGCTGCGCAACGACACCGCCGGCTACGTCAGCGTGAGCGATGACGGCCTGAATTTCTCCGAGCCGAAGAAGTGGTGCTGGACCGACGGCACGGACCTAGGGAACTACAACACGCAGCAGCACTGGGTGACGCACAAAGATCACCTTTACCTCGTCTATACCCGTAGAGGCGCGAACAACGATCATGTCTTCCGCCACCGCGCCCCGTTGTTCATGGCGGAGGTGGATCAGGCCACGCTGACGGTGAAGCGCGACACCGAGCGCGTCCTTGTGCCGGAGCGCGGCGCACGGCTCGGCAACTTCGCCGTGTGCGAGGTGAGCGAGAACGAAACCTGGGTCACTGTGGCCGAGTGGATGCAGAAAAACGGGCCGGACATCGTCATCAAGCCCGACAACAAGCTTGGCGCGGACAACAGCGTGTATGCCGCGCGCATTTTGTGGAAGGATGCCAAATAGTGGTTAGAGAGCGGCATGAGCATCACGTCATCTGCCGGGACAGACAGCCCTCAGTTTCACGCCGCCGACTTTGAGTTCGCGCAGGACCTGCTGGCGGGAGATGACATCGCCTGGCGGCGGTTTGACGCGGAGTTTGTGCCCGCCATCGCCCAACGACTGCGCGGCATGGGCGCGTCCGATGCGGATGCGGACGAGGCGCAGGGTCTGGTGATCGAGCGGCTGTGGACGCGGCAGAAACTGGCGTCTTACACGGGCAACGGGCCGCTGATGGGCTTTGTGCGCACGACGGCGTCGAACGCGTGGCTGGAGTATCTGCGCAAACATCGTCGTGAGGTGAGCGCAAGCTCCATGGCGGGCGAGGATGAGGAAGGCGACGCCATGGACCGGCTGGCGCGTGACGAAGGTGACGCGCCGCAGGAGACACCGCTGGCCGAGCTGCTGCGTGATGCGCTGAAATTCGCCATGGAACGCGCCGACGCGGAAGCGCTGCTCATTCTGCGGCTCTCGTTGCTCCAAGACATCAAGCAGCGTGATCTGTGCGACCTCTGGGGCGGCGTGCATGAGGGCACGATCTCGGCCAAGAAGAAGCAAGTCATGACGCAGATCCGCGATGACACGCTGGCCTTTGTGGCGGAGCGGGAGCCGACGCTGCAAATCACCTGGCAGGAGCTGCTGGAGGCCTGCGGCGAGGGCGCGGAGGCCATCCTGGGACCGGCGGGCTGACGGGGGAGGGAGCGATGGATTACTGGAGTGGTGGAGTATTGGAAATACAAAACTCCATCTCTCCGTCACTCCGCCGCTCAAGGCTCCCGCGAAACTTTCTGCACAAGTTCCGCCCGTCTCGCGCATCCATGGCTGCAACCTCTCACCGATCACGATCATGAATGACGACCAAGACCTCCTCACCCTCACGCGCTTTCTCAATCACTTCGACCCGGATGTCGAGGGTCGCGCCGCTGAACCGCCGCCAGCGGATGTGGCGGAGCGTTTGAACCGTTTCGCCGCCGGTGAGGCCGATGCCACCGAGCGTGGCCATGTGGCGGGCATGCTCAAGGAGCACCCAGAGTGGGTGCGGTATCTCGCCGGGGCGATTCGGAAGCGGGGGTGATGCTGCAAGTAAGAGGTCAGAAGTTAGAGGTGAGATGTTTCACATCTGACTTCTGACCTCTCACCTCTCACGCTTGCTCCGAAGCCAGCCGCCGCAGCAGAGCTTTCGCTTCCTCGACCCGCATCTCGGGATACGCGGAGATCAAACGCGCGAGCCAGCCGGTGAGCCGTGGCGCGGCGTAGCTGCTGCCGCTGACGACGCGGGCGCCGCCTTTCCAGGGCACGCGAACATCATGGCCGTGGGCGCTGAATTCGACGAGGCTGCCGCCACGACGCTGCCATACATCCGGCGGCAGGCTGGCGAGGTTCACGGTGATGACGGTGGGGAACCAGCCGGGCCACTCGCGCACTGAGACGTCGTGGTTGTTACAGCCCGCGACGATGTGAACGTTCCGCAGGTAGGCGAGATCGGTCCATTCCTTGTAGGGCATGACGAATCGCGCGTCTCCGGGGCTGCCGAAGCTGCAATTGAGGATGTGATAGCCGCGCTCGATGGCATGACGCGCGGCCTCCCACACGATGGTGCTGCGCGATTTCAAATCGCCATCAAGCACGCGGAAGCTTCCAATTTCCGCCTTTGGTGCGATGGAGCGGATGATCCACGCGATGGCCGTCCCGTGGCCCATGGCATCGCCACTAGTGTTTTCAATGGCGCGAATGAAGGAGCCGTCGATTTCAAACGCGGTGTCATCGGCGAGTTTGAGTCCGGCAAGGTCGGGATGCGACGTGTCGATGCCGGAATCCAGCACAGCGACGCGGACACCGCTGCCATCGGCGGCGGCGAGTGCGGCGCGGGCTTCGTCGAGATGCGGGGCGGCGATCCAGGAGGCAGTCTGCATGGTCTATTCCTCAATGCGCATAAGCCAGCAATGAACGCGGTGGTCGATGAGCCTGCCGATCACGGCGGCGGAGGTTTCCATGGCTCCCAGATCCTGCACGCTGAAGGACGGCGGCGGCTCAAAGCCGTCTGGAAAGTCCGCACGGCTGCGCGGCATGGTTTTGAGGTCGCCGAGGTCCGCGCGGCGGATGAGGCGCACGGCGGTGATCACGCCGCAGACCTGTCCGGCGAGTCGCAATGGCACGGCGAGCATGGCCCAGGTGAAAACACCGAGCGATTCGTCGAGCGCGCGGTTTTGAAGCTGGCTGAAGCACACCTCGCTCTCGCTGGAGGCCAGGCTGCTGCTGAAAGCGAGGCCGGTGAGACCTTCCTGCGCCGGAAGTTGGAAGCGCCCGACGAAACTCGCCGCCTGCGGCCCGTTGTTCCAGCACGGCGTCAGTGTGCGGCCGCCATCCGGTGTCAGCCACACGGTGCCTTCATCCGCATGGATGCCGCACAGCGCGGAGAGCATCACATTCGAGGGCAGACCTTCCAGCAGCGCCGCCGTGTGATCTTTGAGCGCGTGGAGCAGCCATTCATCACGCGCATCGGCCAGTTTGACGGCCAGCGCGGAGAGTTCGGCATCAGGGAGGACAGGAAAAGGACTCGGCATGCGTGCGCGGAGTGTAGCGGCGGCTTTCGGCGGCGTGAAGCAGGTTTTTCGCGCCGCACTTGGCAGACGGGCGGATTTCCTTCATGGTCGAGATGAATCCCGTTTCCCCATGCATCGCACACTCTTGGTTTTCATCTTGCTCGGCACAAACGCTTTTGCCGGAGGCACCGTGCAGGGCACGCTGACGGTGGAAGCGATGAAGCCCGCGCCAACGCGGCCCGGCTATGTGGCGCCGCAGACGAAGAAGCCCGTGCAGAAGCCGGAGAACGCGCCGGCCATTGTGTATCTCGAACGTGATGATGAAAAGTATCCGCGCACGCGCGTCGGCGAGACGGTCGAAATCCGCCAGGAGGGGTATCAATTCCGTCCGTCGATGGTGGCGGTGCAGGCGGGTGCGAAGGTGTTGTTTCCGAACATGGACGACGAGTTTCACAACGTGTTCTCCTACTCCAAGGCGAAGCGCTTTGACCTGGGCCGCTTCCGCAAAGAAGAGGGCAGCCCGGAGGTGCTCTTTGACAAGCCAGGCGTGGTGAAGATCTACTGCGAGATCCACCAGCACATGCGCTGCTTTGTTGTCGTGCTGGACACGCCCTGGTTCGCCACCACGGACGCAGGCAAATTCACGCTCAAGAACGTGCCGTCTGGCGAATACTGGCTGCGGGTGTTTCAGCCCTCGGAAAAACTGCTGCAGGAGCGAGTGACAGTCACAGAAGGCAAAACAACAACGGTCAATCTCTCACGCTGATCCCCGCATGACGTTCCGCGCGAAGCTGCTGCAGGCGATCCTGGCCATCGTGGTGATCACCACGGCAGCGAGCCTGTTCATCGCGCAGCGGCAGAACGCGGCGCTGTTTCAGAGCGTGGTGGACCAGTTGTTCGCGGAGCAGATGAAGGCGTTTCAACAAGCGCAGGAGCTGCCGATCCAGGCCGCGAAGGCCGAGGTCAGACGGCTGGCGAAGTCCGTGCGCCTGTTCGCCGTGCTGGAGGAGGGCGATCCCGAGGAAGTGTATCAAATCGCCAGTGACGAGCTGCGGCTGGGCGAGTTCGCGTTTTTTCGCTTGCTGGACGCGGAGGGAAAGCTCATTCCACCCGGACCCGACAGCCGCGCGGGTGTGTTTGATGCCGCAGGATTGCAGGGCGAGTGGATGCCGCATAGCAAGGCAGGCGCGGAGGTGGATTTCGGCTTCGTGGCGACTCAACACGGCGCGGTTTACCGCCTGCTGGCCTGCCCGATCACGAACACGAACTTCGACGAAACGGTGGGCACGCTCATCATGGGACAGCCGATGCCACGTGAGACAGCGATCCTCCTTGGCGGCCAGTTTATCGGCGAGGGCGTGCCTGCGGCCCTGCGTGCCGCCTTGATGACGCAGAAAGAAAAATCGGGCCGGTTTGAGGTGGACGGCGTTGAGCATCGCTTCACACGCTTTGTTTTGAACGAGGGATCCGCTTATCCAGCGGCGGACTGGGTGTCCGTCTTCTCGATGGCGGAGCTGGCGGCGCAGCAGCGCGTGCTGACGCTGCGCATCGTGCTGATCGGCCTCGCGGCGCTGGTGCTGGCAGCGCTGGTCGCGGGGGTGCTATCGCGGCAGCTTGCGCAGCCGGTGGCGAATCTCGTCAAAGCCGCGCAAAGCGTGCGTGAAGGCGACTATGCGGTGAATCTGCCGCAGACACGCACGCTGGAGCTGAACCACCTGGGCAGCGCCTTCAACGAAATGGCCGCCGGGCTGGCGCTGCGGGACCGCTACCACTCCGTGCTGCAAAAGGTGACCGATCCGCGCGTGGCGGCGGAGATGGTGGCGGGCAACATCAAGCTGGGCGGCGAGCTGCGCAAGGTAACGGTGATCTTTTGCGACATCCGCGGCTACACAGCGCTGAGCGAGGGCCGTGATCCGGTGGAGGTGATCCATCTTTTGAATGATCACATGACCGCGCTGGCCGGCATCGTGCAGAGAAATCTCGGCGTGATCAACCAGTTCGCCGGAGATGCGATCATGGTGCTCTTTGGCGCACCAAAAAGTTATGGCAACGACGCGGAGCATGCCGTGCGCTGCGCGTGGGAGATGATGCAGGAGCGTGAACGGCTGAATCGGGACGCGGTGGAGCCGCTGCGCATCGGCATCGGCATCGCCACGGGCAAGGTCGTGGCCGGCTGCATCGGCGCGGAGAACCGCAGCGATTACACCGTCGTCGGCGAAAAAGTGAACCTGGCCGCGCGACTTTGCAGCACGGCGGCGGCAGGCCAGATCCTCGTGGATGCGGAGACGCAGGCCAAAACGAGCGCGCTGGGAGCATTTGAGACGCTGGAGCCGCTGACGCTGAAAGGCTTCGCGCAGCCCGTGCCTGCGTTTCGTGTCACTTCGCTCCACTCAAACATAGAAAGAAAGTCATGATGTTTGCGATGCCTCCCCTCACCCTAACCCTCTCCCCCAAGGGGCGAGGGAATGGGCTTTGTGCCGTCATCATGCTGCTAGCGACGCTGAATCTGTCGGCGCAGGAGTTCCTCGATTCGTTGGGCGAGAAGATGCGCTTTGAATCGGAGGCGTGGGGCATTCGCGCGGATGTGTCCTTCATGGCGGATGCCACCGTGTTTGCGGCCGAGCAACCAGCGCAGGGGTTGCTGTTTGAAGATGATGACGTGTTCTTCGCGCCGAGGCTGATCTCGTTTCTGAATGTGCATCTCGGCGAACGCGTGAGCCTGCACGGCCAGGTGCGTTTGGATCGGGGCTTTGACCCCGGCTCCGCGCCGGACGGGCAGACGCGGCTGGATGAATACTACCTCCAGGCGCGGCTGTGGCGGCAGGATGAGGTGAATGTGCGACTTGGGAAGTTTGCGACCGCGTTTGGTTCGTGGGCAAAGCGCAGCCTGAGCTGGGACAATCCGCTCATCACCGCGCCGATGGCGTATGAGGATATGCTGCCGATGACGGACGTTTCAGCGCCAGGAGGTCTGGCAGGCTTCGCGGCGCGGCGTGACATGGCGGACAGCAAGCCGACCTGGGTGCCCATCCTCTGGGGGCCGTCGTATGCCACGGGCGTGTCGCTGTTTGGCCGGGTGGATGTGTTTGAGTATGCCTTTGAGGTGAAGAACGCGGGCATTTCGTCCCGTCCGCAGGTCTGGGACGGCGTGCAGGATGGTTTTCAGACGAACCCCACCTTCACCGGTCGTGTGGGCCTGCGCCCGGCGCCGGAGTGGACGCTGGGCACCTCGTTCAGCCATGGACCCTACATGCAGGACAGTGCCACGCTGAGCCTGCCAGTGGGAACGAGCGTGAATGACTTCACGCAGACGACGTGGGGCGTGGACGCGGGCTACACGCATGGAAAATGGCAGATTTGGAGCGAAATCATCGCCGCCCGCTTCGAGGTGCCGCGTGTGGGGGATGTGGATGTGCTCAGCGGCTTTGTGGAGGCGAAGTACAAGCTTACGCCGCAGCTCTGGACCGCCATGCGTTGGAACCAGGCCGCTTTCAGCGATGTGCCCGGCCTCACGACGGAATGGGATCGCAACGCCTGGCGCATGGATCTCGCGCTGGGCTATCGTTTAACCGAGCATGTGCAGGTGAAGCTGCAATACAGCTTTGGCGACAAACGGGGCAACGACGCCGAGGGCAATCACCTCGGCGCGATGCAGGTGACGGTGCGGTTTTGAGAAGGCGAGCTCCATTACACGCCCAAGCATGGAAGCTGGCCGAACAGGGCTGAACTCAAAAAACAAATCGAGCTCATGGCCGTTCACCACGGCGGGTTCTCGCCTTAAACTCAAACGGCTACACCCAGCTTTTGAAGCCTGACTCACCACTAGGCCAGCAAATCCTTCACCACATGCCCGTGGATGTCGGTGAGACGGTAATCGCGACCTTGGAAACGATACGTCAGCCGCTCGTGGTCGAAGCCGAGCAAATGCATGACCGTGGCCTGGAAGTCGTGAACGTGGACTTTGTTTTCGGCGACGCTGAAGCCGAGTTCGTCGGTGCTGCCGTAGTCGAAGCCAGCCTTCACACCGCCACCGGCCATGAAAAGCGTGTAGCAGTCGGGATAATGGTCGCGGCCCAGCACTTTGCTCGCGGCTGTGCGGCCTTCACGGAAGGGCGTTCGACCAAATTCACCGCCCCAAATGACGAGTGTGTCCTCCAGCAGGCCGCGCTGCTTCAGGTCTTTGATCAAAGCGGCCACCGGCTTGTCCGTGGAGGCCATTTTCTTCGTGAGGCCGTCTTCGATGCCGTTGTCAGGCCCCGTGCCGTGGAAATCCCAGCCCCAGTCGAAGAGGTTCACAAAGCGCACGCCTTTTTCGATGAGACGACGCGCCAGCAGGCAGTTGTTCGCGAAACTGGCTTCGCCGGGCTTCACACCGTAGGCTTCGATGACGTTTTGCGGTTCCTTCGAGATGTCCATGACCTCCGGCACGCTGGTTTGCATGCGGAAGGCCAGCTCATACTGCGCGATGCGCGTGACCGTCTCAGGATGACCAAACTCCGCGACTTGCTGCTGATTCAGCGCCTGCAAAGTATCGAGCGTTTTGCGGCGCATCTCTCGGTTCATACCCGCCGGATCGCTCACGAACAAAACCGGATCGCCTTTGCTGCGACATTGCACGCCTTGATACACACTCGGGATGAAGCCGCTGCCCCAGCAGCCCTGCCCGCCGCTCGGCTGTGTGCCGCTGGAGATGAGGCTGACAAAACCCGGCAGATCCTGATTCTCCGTGCCGAGGCCATAAGTCGCCCACGACCCCATCGACGGCCGCCCCTGCCGCGCATGACCCGTGAACAGCAGCAACTCCGCAGGCGCATGATTGAACTGGTCCGTCGTCATCGAGCGGATCATGCACATCTCATCTGCGATGGTGTGGAAGTTCGGGCACGCATCACTCATCCACAGGCCACCTTTGCCGTATTGTGCAAAGGTGCGCGGCGTGCCCATCAGCTTCGGCACGCCCGTGGTAAAGGCGAAGCGCCGTCCCTTCAAAATCGAATCTGGGCAATCCTGCCCGCTGCGCTTCACCAGCTCCGGCTTGTAATCAAACAGATCGAGATGCGGCGGCGCTCCTGACATGTGCAGATAGATCACCCGCTTCGCCTTCGCCGCGTGATGTCCGTGTTTCGGAATCATCGGATTGGATGATTGCGGCATCGCAGCAGCCTCCTGCTGCATCGCATGCATCGCGATGGCCCCGAGGCTGAACTGGCCGGTCGCGCCAAGGAACTGGCGACGTGTGGTGAGCTGGAGTTGGTCGTGAAGGACTGGGTTCATGGGAAAATGGGGTTGCGGGCTTTTGATGTCGCAAATTGTGACTTCAAGTTTGGCGGGTGTTCAGGGATGAAATCCGATCTGTTTGCGGGGCGCTGAAGGCGGTGGAGCCAGAAGGGGCATCAACTTCTTGTAGATGTCACGCAGCGAGGCGTCATGGATCAGCAGCGTGTTGTCGATTTCCGCCAGACGCTTGAGGATCGTGGCATTGGCAGCGATCTGCTCACGGATTTCGATGAAGGCACGGATGACATAGACGCTCATTGAGATGGCTCGGTCACTATTGAGCACCGAGGCGGCCATGAGTGCGCCGTGCTCGGTAAAGACTCGCGGTGGTTTGCGGCGGCCACCGTGCCCGGAACTTGATATCACAGATTGTGATATCAAGATCAGGAACTCTTCACTGCTGACCACGTAGGAAAAATCTTCCGGGAACCGTTTCAGATTGCGCTTGATGGCCTGATTGAAGACCATTGTCGTGACACCATAAAGCGCCGCCAGATCGGAATCCAACACGACACGCTGGCCGCGCACGGTGTGGATGGGGATGTCGATGGATTTCTTGGTGGCCATGGCTTCGGATTGAATCACCTCCGCATCAAAAACTCATCCAAATTCATGACCACATTCGCCACAGCGGTCCAGGCGGCGAGTTCGGGGAGGTTCGCATCCTTGTCCGCAGGTCCCAGCGGCTCGGTGGCCATCTTGGTTGCGGCGGCGGCGTCTTTTTGATAAGCGGCAAGGCTCTCGGCATGCAGTAGGGTCAACGCCGTCAACTCATGTGCGACGGGTTCGCGGCTGAGGCAGAGCTTGAAGAGATGGGTGAGGCGTTCGGGCGTGGATTTGGCCTCACGCACAATCCGCCGCGCCATCGCCTGATGCGTTTCGATGAAGACGGGATCATTCAGCGTCACGAAGGCCTGGAGCGGTGTGTTCGTGCGGCTGCGGCGGATCAGGCAGACCTCGCGGTTGCCGGCGTCGAAGGTGGTGAAGCTCGCGTAGGGGCTGTTGCGCCGCACTTCGGTGTAGAGGCTGCGGCGATGGGCGTCCTCGCCTGTGCTCACGGTCCAGTCGTTGCTGCGACCGAAGGCGGTGCTGAGACCCATGTTGGGTGTGACGGGACGCACGGGCATGCCGAACATTTTTTCGCTGAGCAGGCCGCTTACGGCGAGCGCTTGATCGCGCAGCAGTTCGCCGGTCGGGCGGAAGCGCGGACCGCGTGCGAGGAGGCGGTTGTCAGGATCGCGTTCGTTGAGTTCAGGCGTGGATTTGGAGCTTTGCCGATACGCCTGGCTCGTGAGCATCAGCTTGAGCAAGTGCTTGATGTCCCAGCCGCTGTCCATCAGCTCAGCAGCGAGCCAGTCGAGCAATTCCGGATGAAATGGCAGATCACCCTGGCTGCCGAACTCCTCGCTGCTGCGCACGATGCCGGTGCCGAAGATGCTTTCCCATAAACGATTCACCGTCACGCGGGCAGTGAGCGGATTGTCGCGGCTCACGAGCCATTTTGCCATCGTGAGGCGATTCTTCGGCTCGTTTGCGGGCAGCGGATTGAAAACTGCGGGCGTCGCTTCATTCACCTCGTCACCAAGCGACTGCCAGTTGCCGCGGAGCTGCACTCTCGTCACGCGACGCTGCTTCGGATCGAGATCACGCATGATCGGCACCGTCACCGGTTTGATGGCAGCGAGTTCCTTGTTCGCGGCGGCGAGGCGTGTGCGCTCGGCAGCGGATTCTTTGGCGATGTTTCGCACAAAGTAATCGGTGACGACCTTCTGCTGCTCCGGCGCGCGTTTCGGCTGCGCGAGCGCGGCGATGACACTCGCGGGAATCTTCGCCGCCTGCTGCACGCGGGCGTCCCCGGTGAAGCTGAGGCGGAAGTTGCCGAGCGTGTGCTGCTTGAACTCGCTCTTTTGCTCAAGCGTCACGCGCAGCTTTGCGCCTGCGGGCACGACGATGGGCGCGTTCGTCAAAAGCGTCAGCGTGTGCGGTTTGTCCACCGCTCCACCGACGGCCCAGCCCTTGCTTTTCGGCTGGAGGAACTTCGCGGCCTCAAAACCACCCTGCTCATAATCTGCCAGCGCTGTGGTGAAGCCAACGGCGACGGGTCCGCTGATGGCGAAGGCTTTTTCTTTCTCCGGTGCCGGAGTGGCTTCGCTTTTCCAGACGATTTGACGTTTGTCATCCAGCAGCAAGACGCGGAAGCCTTCGAGGCGCTTGTGAACGTTGCCGTCCGTGCGGTTCCACACCACCACGCGGTCCACGGGCTTCGCGGCCTTCAGATCGACCTCCCACCACGGATCGTTGTCCGTTCCGGCAGTGTGAGCGACGCTGAGTTTGGCGTAAACGCCGTCCGTGTTGCCGTCGATGGCACGTTTCGCGGCGGCGTCGGTGTACAGGCTGCTTTGCTTCGCCACGCCTTTGAGCGCGATGTTCTCCGGGCCGCTGAAAACCTGCACCTCGGCGAGTTGCAGCATCTTTTTCTCACCGGGCAGCTCCACACGGACAAAGCGTGCCTGCGGTGCCGCTTTCGCATCCGGCGGCACGACCTCGGCCTTGAGGCTGGAGAGCACAAAATTGCCGAATCCGGCCTGCGGAGCTGTTTCGAGCCGCAACGCGCTCAGTTTGTCGCCTGTGAGCGGCAGTTCGACCGTGTAGCTCGCGGTGTCCTTGTTCTTCGCGATCACCACGCGGCCATCATTTTCGATCTTCGCGTCGCTTTCACTGACTTTGGACGGCTTGGGGTTCTGCCAGCCCAAATCCCGCGCAAAGCCGCGATCCCATGTGTCGAGTCCCGCGAGCCATTTCGCGTCGGGACTCGTGAATTTCTTCTCCAGCGCTTCGATCTCGCCCTTCAGTCGCTCGCGCTGCTGTTTCAGCTCCGGTGTGTCGAAGCTGTGGAGCGGCACCTCGTCTTTTTTGTCGCTGTCGGCGCTTTGGTTGAGGAAGGCGTAGAACTGGAAGTACTCGTTGATGGTGAGCGGATCGTATTTGTGTGTGTGGCACTGCGCGCAGGCCATCGTGGTGCCCATAAAGACGGCAAAAGTCGTGTTCACGCGGTCGATGACGGCGGCGTTGCGGAATTCCTCGTCATCGGTGCCGCCTTCGTTCTGCGTCATCGTGTTGCGATGAAACGCCGTCGCGATGAGCTGGGCGTCGGTGGGGTTTGGCAGCAGGTCACCCGCGTTTTGCTCGATGGTGAACTGATCAAACGGCATGTTCGAGTTCAGCGCACGGATGACCCAGTCGCGGTAGGCCCAGATTTCGCGTGGCTGGTCGCTCGGGTAACCGGAGGAGTCGGCGTAGCGTGCGAGATCGAGCCACTGGCGGGCCCAGTGTTCGCCGTAGCTCGGCTTGGCGAGGTAGTGCGTCACGATGTCGGACTGGTCAGACGAATCTGACTTGTCCGACCTGAAGCGGGCGAGTTCCTCCAGCGTGGGCGGCAGGCCGGTGAGATCCAGCGCCACCCGGCGAATGAGCGTGGCACGATCCGCCGCAGGAGAAAACGACAGCCCCTCCTTCTCCAACCGGGCCGCCAGAAACGCGTCGATGGGATTTAACTTGGAACCTGAAACCTGAAACTTGGAACCCGGCGTCGGCACCGCCGGCCTCACGACTTTCTCATAGCTCCAATGCTTCCCCCACTTCGCGCCTTGTTTGATCCACTCTTTCAGCAGCGCCACCTGCGCGGGGGAGATCGTCTTGTGCTGCTTCGGCGGCGGCATGACCTCGTCGGGGTCTTTCGACACGATGCGCTCGATCAGGGCACTCTTTTCGGGATTTCCAGGCACCACGGCGATGACGCCCTCGTTGCTCTTCTTGGAGCTCGTTTCGTCATCGAGGCGCAGCCCGGCCTCGCGCTTTTTTTCATCGGGGCCGTGGCAGAAGAAGCAGTTCTCGCTCAGGATCGGGCGGATCTGCTTCGAGAAGTCGATGGGTTCCGCGAGCGCGGACGTGGCGAGGGCAAAGGTGATGAGGGATCGGATCACGGGTGTGATACGTCTGAAAAGGCCTGATCTTGAGCTTGAGCGGAATTCTTCATGAGTCTGCCAAACCCATGCCGCATACGTCGATGACGGGAATGCAGAACCTACTGAGTGCCGTCCAGCCGGTATTGCAGCTCGGTATCATTCAAGGCCAGAAAACGCATGGCTCCCGAAATCTCAGGTTCAGCAAGACTGGGCACCCTGAATACTCGGCCTTTGAACGCACCGTGGCTGGGAGCGCAGCCGTCGCGGAGATTTTCGATCGTGGCTCTTTCATCGCCTGGCACGACAAATTGAGCGCCAGCGGCGTTGGCAATGGCTGCTGTGCTGGCGATTTCTTGAGCGTTCCGCTTGTCCTTCTGATCCACCGCACCCTGGCGAGCACCGCCGAAGGCACCGACCGCGACGGATGCCATGATCCCCATGAGGGCAATGACCGTCAGCAACTCGATCAGGCTAAACCCACGTTGGGTTCGCTCTGATCTTGAGGGGTTATATTTCCTAGTTCGCATACTCGATCTAAATAATCCTTTAATTACAGTAATTTTACAACTGGAATTTTGGCTGATGAGGCCGCTGGATTATTTGTTGGGCCGAGTGGTATCAAGCATCCGGCCAAGGCGGTCACTTTGCCCCGGTCATCTCCTGTGCTGACCCTCTCAATCGAGCGCGATGGATGTCCGCGCGGAAAGCTGCGCTCTGAAACCGCCCGTTTAACCCGTTTATTGAACTCCTGCGGAGTTGTAAATCAGGTCCGTGTCGTTCAAAAAGAGGAAACTCCCGGCCCGTTGGACCTCTTCATCACTCATCGTGGGGGTTTTGAAGACGCGGTGTTTGAAGACGCCGTGGCTTGGAGCGCCGCCAGCGCGCAGGTTGTCCATCGTGGCCTCCTTGTCATCTGCCACGAAATACAGCACCCCGGCGGACCCGGCCATGGCGGCCGTGCTGGCGATTTCCTGGGCGTTGCGCTTGTCCTGCTGTTTTTCGGCCGCCTGGGTGAGATCGCTGCCGAACTTCATCATGGCGAGGCCGCCGATGATGCCGATAATCATGATGGTCATCAGCATCTCAACCAGGCTGATCCCGGAGTCGGGCCTGCGGAGCGGGTGTCGGGCGAGGGCGATCTTCTGCATTGTAGAATATTCGGCACAGGCAGATTCTCTCAATAGTTCGAATATTTAGTTTTATGTAAACATCGCTTGGCGCGGCGGCTGGGGGTCAAGCGGGCAGGGCTTGACCGCGGGCGGGATATTTCATGCTGTGGAACGTGGTCAAGGCCGGGTCAAGAGGTCAAGGATTCGTCAAGGTGGTCAAGCAGGCACGAGCTTGATCGGCACCGCCTGGACCCCTCTTGACCTTTGACGGCGTAGCCCTCCGCTCCATACTCCGCGCTCCCTTTCCCCAGCCCATGTCCGCCATTCCGACCGCCGCCCAGATCCGCGCCACCTTCCTCGACTTCTTCAAGTCGAAGCAGCACACCATCGTCCCCAGTGACAACGTGGGCTACACCAGCCGCGACGGTGCGCGCATCTTCACGAATGCGGGCATGAACCAGTTCGTGCCGATCTTCCTCGGCGAGCGCAGCGCGGATGTGGACACCTGGCCCGGCGTGCTGAGCAAAGGCCTGCCCACCCGCGCCGCCGACACGCAAAAGTGCATCCGCGCCGGCGGCAAGCACAACGACCTTGAAGACGTGGGCCTCGACACCTACCACCACACCTTCTTCGAGATGCTGGGGAACTGGTCCTTCGGCGACTACTTCAAAAAGGAAGCCATCTCGTGGTCCTGGGAGCTCATCGTCGAGCGCTTCAAGTTCCCCCCGAGCCGCGTCTTCGCCACCATCTACCAGCCGAACAAAGACAAAGGCGACCCCGCTGACCGCGACGAAGAAAGCTGGAACCTTTGGGCCGAAAAATTCCGCTCAGTCGGCCTCGATCCCGACATCCACATCGTCAACGGCAACAAGAAGGACAACTTCTGGATGATGGCCGATACCGGCCCCTGCGGCCCCTGCACCGAAATCCACATCGACCTCACCCCCGGCCCCATCGAACTGAGCGAGGACCGCCAACGCGAAGGCGCCAAGCTCGTCAACGGCAGCGACGCGAGCTGCATCGAGATTTGGAACAACGTCTTCATCCAATACAACGCCAACCCGGACGGTACCTTCACCCCGCTGCCCGCGCAGCATGTGGACACTGGCATGGGCTTCGAGCGCCTCACCAGCATCATCCAGGGCACGAAAAACTTCACCGACTTCGAAAACGCGAAGATCAGCAACTACGACACGGATGTCTTCAAACCCATCTTCGACGAACTGACCAAGCTCAGCGGCAAGCACTACCAGAGCACGCTGCCGAAGGCCAACGAGCAGGGCCACGTCATCCCCGTCACTGAGCAGGAAAAAATCGACGTCGCCTTCCGCGTTATTGCCGACCACCTGCGCACCCTCAGTTTCTCCATCGCCGACGGCATCCAGCCGAGCAATACTGGACGAAATTACACGCTCCGCCGCATTCTCCGCCGTGCAGCGGCTCTTTATGGCCGTGTTTATCTTGGGTTCAAAGAACCCTTCATTTACAAGCTGGTTGATGTGCTCGCGGATCAAACTGCGCATGTGTTCCCCGAGCTTGCTGCTCGCAAAGAACAGGTCAAAGCAGTCATCAAGCTTGAGGAAGAGGTGTTTAACCGGACGCTTGATCGTGGGCTAATTCTTTTTGAGTGCTGGGTTCAGCGCTGGCTTCGTCATATCGAGTGCGTGCCAGAGGTGCGAAAGCATTTCTCCAACATCGTTACACTTTTGCGCGAATGGGATCCAAGTGGCACGCCTCAAAAATTTGCGGCAATACAGAGAGAAGCCCAAGAGTTGCATGGAGACGCATTCGCTCTTTATCAGTCTCTGCCGACCGTTGAATTCCCGGTTGATCAACGACTATGTGACTTGGCGTGCAGGCTCTCCAACCGAATCCAAGGTGTTAATGTCCAGGAATTCGTTAGCGGCACTTCTGGTATAACTAAGCGGTTTGAATTCGATATTCAACAATGCCTGAATGCTCTTGAGGCGTCGGAACAACTTCAACCCGTGATTGGCGGAGACTTTGTCTTCAAGCTCTATGACGAACAAGGCTTTCCGCTCGACCTCACTGAACTTCTCGCCCGCGAACGTGGCTTGAACGTTGATACGGTTGGCTTCGAGACACGCATGGCCGAGCAGAAGGCCCGCAGCACGGCTGACAGCCAGAAGCGCAAGCAAGTAGTCGCTTTGACTGAACTCGAAACCAAGGACGCCACCAAGTTCATCGGTTACGACACGCTCGAAACCGACGCCAAAGTGCTCGAAGTCGTCTCCATGAAGGACAAGACGGCGGTGGTGCTCGACTCCAGCGTTTGCTACGCGGAAATGGGCGGCCAGATCGGCGACAGCGGCCAGATCATCCTCGGCGCGAACGCTTTCCCCATCGCCAGCACGACGAAGGTCGGCAACACCTGGCTGCACTTCATCGAAGGTGAAGAAGCACCCGCCGTCGGCTCGCAGGTCCGCGTGGCCGTCGATGCGACGCGTCGTCACGCCATCGAGCGACACCACACCGTCACGCACATCCTGCATTGGGCGTTGCACGAGGTCGTCAGCCAGGATGCCACGCAGAAAGGCTCCAACGTCACGCCGGACAAGCTCACCTTCGACTTCAACAGCGCCGCTTTGACCGCCACGCAGCTCGCCGACATCGAAAAACTCGTCAACGAGCGCATCGTGGCCAACGATGTCGTTTCCTGGACAGAAGTGCCCTACACCGAGGCGAAGGCGAACAGCGGCATCATGCAGCTCTTTGGCGAAAAATACCCCGAGAACGTCCGCGTCGTGCAGATCGGCGGCAAAGCGCATGCGCTCGATGGTTGGAGCATGGAACTCTGCGGCGGCACCCACACCCGCCACACCGGCGAAATCGGCCTTTTCCGCCTCGTCGCTGAAGGCGCTGTCGCCGCCGGCGTGCGCCGCATCGAAGCCATCGCCGGCCTCGAAGCCTACCACGCCGCCAAAGCCGATGCCGACCTCCTGAAGCTCCTCGCTGGCAAAGTCAGCGCCCAAGGCGCCGCCGACCTCGAGAAGAAGCTCGATCAACTGCTCACGCAGCAAAAAGAGCTCGAAAAAGCCCTCAACTCCGCCCAGCAGCGCGAAGCCTCCGCCAAAGCCAAAGACCTGCTCACCAACGCCGAAGGCAACCTCATCCTCGCCAACCTCGGCGACGTGGACGCCGATTACGCCATGGCCGTGAACGACGCCCTCAAAGGCCAGTTCAACGGCATCATCGTTTTGGCGGCCACAGGCGGCGGAAACGTCACCCTCATGGCCAATGTCGGCAAAGAGCACCAATCCAAAGTCCAGGCTGGCAAGATCATCCAAGCCATCGCCCCCATCGTCGGCGGCAAAGGCGGCGGTAAGCCGGATTTTGCCCGCGGCGGAGGCAAAGATGTGAGCAAGGTCGATGCGGCGCTCGCGGAAGCCCGGAAGCTGATCGGGTAATGTACTCCCGCCTTCAGGCGGTTCTGGGCGAGGGGTCAATACGCGCCCTTCCCAGAACCGGCTGAAGCCGGGACTACAATGCGAAGAAGAACAGACTTGCGTCATTCGAAGGCTTAAGCTGAAATCATGGCATGTATGCTTGGCGGAAATGGACGCCGGAGATGCGTGACGAGGTGCTGGCCTTTCGGAAACGACAGCATCGTCCCTGGCATGGTCCGCCGCATTTTGCGGGTCAGCAGACGGACCAGTATTTGATCACCGGTGCTTGCTATGAGCACGCGCCGATTCTCGGAGCCACGGACGAGCGCCTGGACACGTTCGTTGGGCTGCTGCATCAGGCGTTTGAAGAAGCCGCCGCCATCATTCATGCGTGGTGCCTGCTTCCCAATCACTACCATGTGCTGACGACGACCTCTCATCTTCCTGCGCTTCTTGCACGACTGGGAAAACTGGATGGTAGCACCTCCTTCACCTGGAATGGCGAGGACAATGCCCGTGGTCGCCAGTGCTGGCACCGCGCGACAGATCGCGCCATGCGCAGCGAGGCGCACGCCTGGGCCACAGTGAATGATGTCCATCACAATGCGGTTAAACATGGCCACGTCGCGAAATGGACGGACTGGCCGTGGTCGAGCGCGCATGATTACCTGCGTGAGAAGGGGGGCGGGATGAAGCGGCGCGCATCTGGAAGGCCTATCCCCTCGGAGATTACGGCGCCGGGTGGGATGATTGAAGCTTGAGCACTGTACTCCCGCCTTCAGGCGGTTCTGGACGTTGATCGAGGTAGGGACGGCGCATTGAATCGCGCCGCCACCCCTACTCTGCAGGACTTTGCCTTTCGCTTGAAGGCTCGTCGTTTTGCCCAGGCCAAATCGTGTTCACTTCCGTTGCAGTCGCCCGGACTCACTTCGTTGCCATCCTCCCCGCCTCGTGGTGACGCAGTCACTCCAAGTTCTCACCCGGCGGTCATGCATGAATTCTGCTTCACCGAACGAACGATGCGCATGGTTGTGCCGTCTGACAATCCCGCCTATCCTCCCGAGCAGCACATGATCCTCCCCGTCCTCTTTCGAACCGCTTTTCTGGCACTGCCCGCGCTTTTGATCAGTTGCAGCGCCCCCGCTTACAAGGAGCGCGGCTATGCCTCCTACATCGCGGATCAATACGCGGGCCGCATGACCAGCTCCGGCCAGCCCTATTATGCGCAGGGATGGACTGCCGCGCACAACACCCTGCCCTTCGGCACCGAGGTGAAGGTCAAAAACAGCTACAACGGGCGCTCGGTGAAGGTCGTCGTCAACGACCGCTTCCCGCACTACCCCGGCCGGGTCATCAATCTCTCCCGTGCGGCAGCCGAGCATATTCAAATCCCTTACCACCAGCTCGCTGATGTGACGGTGACGGCCAAAACCATCCCCGGCGCCCAGCAGCAGGGCACATTCAGCCAGAACGCTCCAGCGCCCCCCGTCAGCTACGGCGCACCGCCCGCCAGTTATGGGGCACCACCTCCTGCAAACTACAGCGCGCCTCCGCCCTCAAACTACGGCGCACCGCCTCCTGGCTACGGCACCACAGCGCCACCCGCAGGCATTCCGCCGCCTCCGCCGGGCTATCGTTAACGCGTCAGGTTGGCGAGCTTTCGCTTGAGCTTGCGCAGAAGCTCCGGGTTGCCCTCCAGCTCCTCCATTAGCAGCGTCAGCACCTCCAGGGTCTGGCGGCTGATGTGATGCTCCATGCCTTCCACATCCTCGTGAACGGTTTTGGGATCAAGACCGAAGCTGGCGAGCAAACGCGTGAGCACCTCATGCCGACGGGCGATCTCCGCGCCCACCTTGCTGCCTTCCTCGGTCAAAACAACGCCGCGATAGCGCTCGTAAACGACGAAACCCTCCGCATCGAGCTTCTGGATCATGTTCGTCACGCTGGCCTGCGAGATGCCGAGGTTTTGCGCGATGTCCACCACGCGCGCGTAGCCCTTCGAGCCGATCAGATTGTGAATCTGCTCAAGATAATCCTCAATGGCGGGAGAACCGAGGTGGCTGGTGTGTTCCTGGCGTTTGGCGGGCATGCGTCGGCGCAAAATGGCCGGGGAGACGGCTTGTTCAACGCGGAAAGCAATATTCGCCCTTGCAAAGAAAGTTAGCCCAGACTAATTCCGCGCCATGACTCGCAAACGACTGCTTCCATTCCTTCTACTGGCAGCCACCGCCGTCCTCTGCGGCTGCAAACCGTCCTCAACGCCTGATGCAAAGCCCGCCAAACCCGCCGTTGTGGCCACCACCACGATGATCGCCGACATGGTGCGCGACATCGGCGGTGATGACATCGCCGTGACCGCCCTGATGGGGCCGGGTGTTGATCCCCACCTCTACAAGGCCTCCGCCGAGGACGCGCTGAAGCTGCGCGAGGCCGACGTCATCTTCTACAACGGTCTCATGCTCGAAGGTCGCATGGGCGAACTGCTCGACCGCCTGCGTGGTGATGGCCGCGCCGTTTACGCCGTGACGGAAAAAATCGACCAAGCCGAGCTGCTTCAGTCTGACGACGGCTCGAACCACCCTGACCCGCACGTCTGGGGCGATGCCGCGCTGTGGATGCGCTGCATTGATGTGGTGGTCGGAGGCTTGTCTAAAGCGATGCCAGAAAAAGCTGCCGTCTTCGCCGAACGAGGCACCAAGGTGAAAGCAGACTACACCGCCCTGCATGAGTGGGCGAAGGCCGAGATCGGCAAGCTGCCCGCAGAATCCCGCATCCTCATCACCAGCCATGACGCCTTCAATTACTTCGGCCGCGCCTACGGCTTCAAAGTCGTCGGCGTCCAGGGTATCTCGACCGTGAGCGAGGCAGGTCTGGCCGATGTTGCCAAGACCGTTGATTTCATCAAGGCCAACAAGGTGAAGGCCATCTTCGTCGAGAGCAGCGTGCCGCATGCGACCATCGAGCGCATCGCGAAGGACAGCGGCGCGAAGATCGGCGGGGAACTCTACTCCGACGCCCTCGGCACACCGGGTGAGAAGGTCGAGATCGACGGTCAGTCCTACGACTGCGGCACCTACCCTGGCATGCTGCGCAGCAATGTCTCCTCAGTCGTGAAAGCACTGAAATAACGCTTTGTTTATTAATTTTCATCATAAGTAAAATTTCAACACTCCCAAGTTGACACCATCTGCTTAGAAAGCGGATGGTACCTTCCGAATCCTCCTTGCACTGCACTCTCCATGAAATCGCTCCCACACCTCCTTCTCGCCGCCGGACTCGTCTCGGCGTCCTTCGCCGCAGAACCGGCCAGCTTCGGCTCCGCACCGTCCACCATCCGAGAAATGTCCACCGACCGGCCGGATCAGACGGAAGGTGCCTTCACCGTGCCGAAAGGGATGTACCAGTTTGAGTTCGGCTTCTTGAACTACTCCCGCCGCCTCGACACCGACCACCGCAACGAAACTTTCATCTGGGGCGAAGTGAACGCCAAGTACGGCCTCACCAACGACATCGACATCCAGCTCATCTGGCAGCCTTGGACCGAGCAGCGGTTCAAAGGCAATCCCGACCAAGGTGAGGATGGTTTCTACCGCGAGGGCGTCAGCGACTTGGTGGCACGACTCAAGTGGAACGTCGTCGGCAATGACGGCGGCCCTTTTGCGATGTCACTGCTTCCCTTTGTCAAAGTGCCCACGGCAAAGCACCGCATCGGCAACGATCTGTGGGAAGGTGGCCTCGCCATGAACACGGAGATCGACCTCGGCGGCGGCTTCTCGCTGGGCAACAGCATTTTTGGCACCATCGTGGGAGATAGCGACGACACGCTGTACTTCCGCCCGGCTATGACCGCCGTGCTCGGTTATGACATCACGGATCGCTTCAGTTGCTTCGTCGAAATCTTTGCCGCCAGCCAGATGGACACCGAACGCTACTGGCAGACCTCGCTGGACGCCGGCATCGGTTACGCGATCACCGAAAATATGATCTTTGACGCTGGCGTCTTCTGGTTCTTCCGTGGTGATGAGGCGATCAATCCCTTCGTCGGCCTCAGCGTCCGTTTTTGATGATGAATTCCCCCGCGCTTGAACTCCACGACCTCACGGTCAGCTATGCCAAGAAGCCGGTGCTTTATGGCGTGGACGTCCAGGTGCCGCAGGGGGCGCTCGTCGGCATCATCGGCCCTAATGGCGCGGGCAAGAGCACCATGATCCGCGCCATCATGGGCCTGCTGCCGCTCAGCAGCGGCTGGGTGAAGATCTTTGACGAAACCTTCGAGAAGGCCCGCCACCGTGTCGGTTATGTGCCGCAGCGTGAGCAGGTGGACTGGGACTTTCCGGTCAATGTCATGGATGTCGTCATGATGGGCCGCTACGGCCGCCTCGGCTGGCTGAAACGCCCCACGCGCGAAGACCGCCGCATCGCCGAAGAAAGCCTCGAAAAAGTCGGCATGCTGCCGTTTCGGAACCGCCAGATCGCCAACCTCAGCGGCGGCCAGCAACAGCGCGTCTTCCTGGCCCGCGCCCTCGCTCAGCAGAGCGATCTCTACCTCATGGACGAGCCCTTCGCCGGCGTCGATGCCACCACCGAGCGCGCCATCATCGCCCTGCTGCGTGATTTGAAGGAGCAGGGCAAGACCATCCTCGTCGTCCACCACGACCTCACCACCGCGAAAGAGTACTTTGATCACCTCATGCTGCTGAACATGCGCCTCGTCGCCTTCGGCAAAACCGAGGACATCTTCACCGTGGACTTGCTGCAGAAGACGTATGGTGGGAGGTTGACGATCTTGAGCGATGTCGCCCGGCAGGTAGCAAAAGAGGATGGTGAATAGAGGAAAGAGGATAGACTGCGGCCCACCATCCAACTCATCCTATGCCCGCCATTCGTTCATTCCGTGATCTTATTGGTTATCAAAAAGCCCGTGCTGGAGCCAAGCAGGTGTTCCAGTTGACCAAACGTTTCCCAAAAGATGAGCGCTACTCACTCACTGATCAGATTCGTCGATCTTCACGAGCAGTGGGAGCGATGATCGCCGAGGCTTGGGCCAAAAGGCGCTACATTGCCGTTTGGGAAAACAAGCTTGATGAAGCGCTTGCCGAAGCCGCAGAAACTCAAGCCTGGCTGGATTCGGCTCTCGACTCCGAATACATCACCGAGGCAGAACACCGCCAGTTCGACGGAGAATATCAGCAGATGGGCGCCATCCTTCATACCTTGATCGAAAAATCCGACACCTTCTGCCTCCCGCCACGACGCAGATGAAGCCGCTTTCCCACGTCTCCAGCGCACGAGCAGGAAGATTCTTTCTTCTCTCCTCTCTCTTCTATCTTCTCTCCTCTTCCGCCACTTCCGCTGCTCGAATTGGCGATTTGACAGACACCACCGTCACCGAGCAAGCCCTGCGCTTCTTCACCTTCAGCGATCCCTCGCTGCGTCTCGCGCTCATCGGTTGCATCCTGCTTGGCCTCAATTGCGGCCTGCTGGGCGGCTTCATCGTCGTGCGCCGCATGTCATTGGTGGGAGACACGCTTTCTCACGCTGTGCTGCCCGGCGTGGCGCTCGGCTTTCTTTGGAACATGACCAAAGACCCCGTGGCAATCTTGATCGGGGCCACGCTGGTCGGCGGATTGTCCATGCTGACGGTCAACGCCATCACGCGCACCACACGGCTGAAGGAAGACGCGGCCATGGGGCTCGTGCTCTCGTCCTTCTACGCCGTCGGCGTCTGCCTCATCGGCATGATCCAAAAACTGCCCACCGGGAACAAAAGCGGCATCGACAAATTTCTTTTCGGCCAGGCGGCGGCGCTCAATGGCGGCGACATAGCCCTGCTCGCGGTCACAGCAGTGATCACGCTGCTGTTTGTCACGCTCGGCTATCGCGGACTGCTCACGCTGAGCTTTCATCGCGCGTTTGGCGAGACCCTGGGCATCCCCACCAACCTGCTGCATCACGCCATGATGCTGCTCACGGCCTTTGCCGTCGTCACCGCCATGCAGGCCGTCGGTGTCGTGCTCGTGTCAGCCATGCTCATCATTCCGCCCGCCACGGCCTGCCTCATCACCGACCGCATGCATCGCGTGCTGCTGTGGTCCGCGCTCATCGGCATGAGCACCGCCGCGCTGGGCGCGTTTTTCTCCTTCCTCGGCAACAACCTGCCCACCGGTCCCTTCATGGTGCTCGCCGGGGCCGTTCTCTTTGCCGCCGCCTTCCTGTTCAGCCCGCAGCAGGGCTGGCTCACGCGCCTTTGGCGTCAGCGCTCGCAGCGTGAGCGCATCGAGCGCGAAAACACGCTCAAGGCCATGTATCACCTCGCCGAGCGCCGTGAGTTTCGCGAAGAAGGCATCTCCCTCCTCGAACTCGCCGAGCTGCGCCGCGAACCGCTCGAAACCGAACGCCTCAACGCCGGCAAGCTCGTCCACCAGCGCCTCGCCACGCTCGCCGACGACGCCAGCATGCTGCACTTCACCCCCGAGGGCTGGCGCAAGGCCTGCGCCGTCGTGCGCAACCACCGCCTTTGGGAGCTTTACCTCACCAACGTCATGCAATACGGCGCGGACCACGTCCACGACGACGCCGAGAAGATCGAGCACGTCCTCGGCGAGGACACCGTGCGCCAGCTCGAACGCCGCCTCGACTTCCCTCAAACCGACCCGCACGGCAAGCCGATCCCAGGCGCACGCGACGTGCATGGCACAGCCCTCACACGCCCCAACGAACCCACCGGATACACGCGTTAAAATGACGAATGACGAAATCAGAGCCGAGCGAAGCGAGACAGACTGCCAAAGGCAGCCCGTAGGGAAGCGCAGCGTATCAATGAGGAATGAATGCCTCATGACGAGGCGCTCAGAGCCCCTTCGTCATTCCGGCTTCGGGCTTCATTCGTCATTCAAAAATTCGTCATTCGTCATTTCATGACCTCCCTCCTCCCGCCCTTCGATTTCGAGAGCATGATCCTGGCCCCCTGGACCACGGCGCTCGATACCTATGGCTGGATGACGCTCATGGCTTTCCTCGTCACGGCGACGTGCGGGTTGATCGGCAACTACCTCATCCTTCGCCGCATGGCCCTTGTGGGGGATGCCATCAGCCACAGCGTGCTGCCCGGACTCGCCGTCGCCTACCTCGTCTCCGGCCAGCTCACGCTGCCTGCCATGATCGCCGGGGCCGTCGGAGCCGGCCTGCTCACCACCTTCCTCATCGAGTTCCTCCACACACGCAGCCGCATCAAGGCCGACGCCGCCATCGGCATCACCTTCTGCTCGCTGTTCGCCTTCGGAGTCGTGCTCATCAATCTCTTCGCCTCCAAGATCCACCTCGACGCCGAATGTGTCCTCTACGGCGAGCTCAGCTACCTGCCCAGCGAGCCGATGGTCGCCCTGCTCGGTCACGATCTCGCCCCGCAGCCCGTGCTTGTGATGTCCTGCGTGGCCATTCTCGTCGCCCTGCTCGTCATCTTTTTCTACAAGGAGCTGCTGCTCACCTCTTTCGACGCCCTGCTGGCCGGATCTCAGGGCTTCCGCCCTGGACTCGTGCATCTCCTGCTCATGGGCGTGCTGTCCGTCGTCATCGTCGCCGCCTTTGAAAGCGTCGGCGCCATCCTCGTCATCGCCATGCTCATTCTGCCCGGTGCCACTTCGCAGTTACTCAGCACCCGTCTGCCCGTCTGTCTCTGGCTCAGCCTCCTGCACGCCCTCCTCAGCGCCATCGGCGGTCTGCACCTCAGCCTCATCCTCGGCTGCTCCATGGCCGCCTGCGTCGTCGTCGCGGGCGCGGTGCTGTTTGGCGGCGCGTGGCTTTACACGGTGATCGTGAACGCCTTGCACAAAAAGGCCGAGCTGAGCGCCCCGGTTGAGGTTTGAACGACCCGGCATGCCAGCCTCATTCGGCATTACACCAACCTGCTCCACTCCATGCAGCTGTGCCTGCTGGCGGCCACCATCGCAGCCTCCATCCAGGCCGTCGGCATCATCCTGGTCGTGGCCATGCTCATCAGCCCTGCTGCTCACCGATCGCTTCGACCACATGCTGCACATCGCCGCCGGCTTTTGCGTACTGACAAGCTGCCTTGGTGTCTATGTCAGTTTCTTCATCAATGGTGCCTGCATCGTGCTTGCGCAGACCGTGTTGTTCGTCCTGGCCTTTGTCTTTGGCCCGAAGCACGGCCTCATCGCCGCGCGCCAACGGCTGGCTTGAGGACTTTGGCAGTCTTTGCCGCCTTTTCGATTGCCACAAACACGTGCCATGACCTAAAAGCATGCGCGTATGATTTTTAACACACTCGCGGACGCCCGTTCGGCTGCCTACCAGTCGGGACAAGCCGTTGGACTTTTCATCATCGTGCTTCCCACGCTGATCGGTATCGTCAAATGCCTCAGCCTGCTCAAGCGCCCGACCACCAGCAAACTCTGCATCATCGCGCTGACACTCATGCTGACCGGCTGGCTCACTGCGGCGCTCGGTCAAGCTGTGGGCCTCTTTATGCCTGCCTGGGCAGGCATCGCGGGAACCATCGCGGGACTGATCGCCGCAGTCTTGTTTCTCTCTGCCTTCGTGCTCGCGATTGTCGGTCTGGCCTGCTATGACAGCACCCGTCTCACACAAGGACGCGCCCAGGCCGTCTGGACGCTGGTCATCGGCGGCATTTTTTTACTGATTGCCGTCTCTGGTGCCGTGATGGCGCTGCGCACACGGATTCTGGCGGAGCAACTGGCGCAAAAGAATTCACCCGGACAGACCGTCACCAGCGAGGAGTTCAATTGCTCGCTGACCTGCCCGCCACGCTGGGTGAAGATGAACGCCACCTCGATCAACAAGCTCGCCTGCATCGCTTTCCGTCGTTCCGCGCCCGAGGGCTATGCCATGGTGCTCGGCGAGCATCTGGACTCAGACATTGCCATCGAGGATCTGATGGACGCGGTGAAGGCGAACCTCGCCTCCGTCGCCACCAGCGTTGAGGATGACAAGACGGAAAAACTCACCCTCAACGGGACCGACTTCATGCGCCGTACCTGCATCGTGCGCACGGTGGAATCACTGGGCATTCCGATGTATTTCGATCAATGGGTCACGACACGTCCTGGCTTTTCCTGGCAGATCACCTGCTGGGGGCCGTCCGCAGGTCGGGAACGGCTCGCGCCGGAGTTCCGCACGTTGATGGAATCGTTCAAGGTGCTCGACGAAAAACGCATCGGTTCCCCCAGTGCGGTCATTGCGAATGTGTCACGGCCCGCCTGGGGTTACCGCACGCAACTTCCGGTCAACGACTGGAAACAATGGCCCGCCCATGGTCAGGCTCTCGCCGATTTCGCCGCGCTGCGCCCGATGGAGGCGCTGCTGGTCATCCCCGTCGATCTTGGTGAAAAAGCCCCGGACCTCGAATCCGTCGCCACCGCTCTGCTGGAACGCCTGGACATTCCCTATCCTTCTGATGAAGGCTGGGTCGCCAAACCCTGGCCTTGCGCCTGGGGTGAGGGATTGGAAATCACCGGCAGCCGAACCGTTGAGGATGCCGAGTACGACTATGTCCTGCGTGTGACCGTGAAGGATCGTTTGGCTCACCTGCACGCCGGCTGGGCGACAAAAAAGAAAGGTGACCTCTCTCGCGTCCGCGCTTCGCTTGATGCCATCGAGCTGCTGCCGCCCCAGAGCCAGCCGCCCGCGCTACAGTCATCCCAGCGTCAGGATGCTGGACTCGTCTTCAATGACATCGGCATCGCCCTCTACCAGCGCGACCAGTTCAAGGAAGCCGTTTCGTGGTTCAAACGCGGCTTCGAGCAGACTTCCAAGGACGCCGCCATTCTCGGCAACGTCGCCGACGCCATGGAGCAGGCCGGACAGTTCAAGGAGGCGCTGCAATTTCTCACACCGCACCTGCCGGCCTTTCCCAAGAGTCCCACCCTGCACCTGCGCCACGCTTACATTCTCTCAAGCAACAACGATGACGATTCCGCCAACACCGCCTTCCAGCAGGCCGTCAGCACCGGCCTCAAAGATGAAAACAAAGTCCTCGAATGGCTCCAGCACCTCAATACGAAGGAAAAGTACCAGCTTGCGATGCAGGCTGCCGAAGCGTGGATGAAAAAGTCTCCCAGCGTCATCTCTCGCCGCTGGCATGCACAAACCGTCGTTTCCGCTGGTGATGAAAAACGCGGCATCCAGTTGTTCGAAGAACTCACTGCCGAGTTCCCCGACGACCGCCGTGTCAGCTACGACCTCGGCGAAGCGCTCAACGACACCGACGAGCATGCGCGTGCCGCCGCCATGGCTGAAAAACTCCTCGCCGATGGCAAAGAGGCGCCACGCGCCCTCATGATCCTTGGCTGGAGCCAGATGGGTCGGAAATGGTACCGCGAAGCCAAGCTCACCTTTGAAAAAGTCGCCAAGAAAGACCCTGACAACGAAACCGTGCAGGACGCCGTGCGCCGCGCCTCCGCCATGCTCGGCCAGGGCAACAACTCCGACATCAAAACGCCCGTCGAGGCCGTCTCCCTGCCCGCTGCTGTGCAGCAGGCGCTCACGGCGCATCCCGCCGCAAAAGATTACGGGAGTGATAAGCCCTATGCGTGGCTGCTCACCGCCAAGGGTTATCACTTCGATCCCGCCAAACCCATGCGCCACACCTGGCACCGCCGGGCACGCATCTACACCACCGAAGGCGCCAATGACCTCAGCAGCATCGAATTTGCCTTTGATCCTCTGAGCGAGCGTATCTTCATCAACCGCGTCGAGGTGCGCGATGAGAACGGCAAGATCATCGGTTCCGCGCCCGGTGACGCCTATGTGATGGACATCAACAATGGCAGCGCCTCTCACCGCAAGAAGCTTCATTTCCAGATTCCCGGCCTGCGCCCAGGCTGTACTGTCGAATATCAGGTGAGCATCGAAGATTTCGGCAAAACCGAGGCGTTCACCTTTGAACGAAAGCTCTTTGGCGACAGCGCGGCGGACATCGTCTTCGTCACCGGTGCCATCGACAAAGTACAAACCGCCACCGCTCGAACCGAAACGCTGCAAACCGTGCGGGAGAAAAACCTGCTCGCCTGGATGGGCTTCAACCTGCCCTTCGACCCCGATGAGCCCATGAGCGGATTCTACGAGGATCGTGTCCCCGGAGTGTGCCTCGGCGGCATGGAGGGCACCTGGGCTGAAATCGGCGAAAAGTTTCTCAAAGACCTTCAGGAACGCTTCAAGCCGGAGACCCCAGTGACTGAACTCGCCGCACAACTCACCGACGGCCTGAAAACTTCGCGCGAAAAAATCGCCGTCCTCGCGGGCCATGTGCAGAAAGAGATCAGCTACACCGCCATTGAGTTCGGCACTCGCGCACGCCGCCCGAATCCCGCCGCCCAGACACTTCAGCAGCAGTATGGCGACTGCAAAGACCAAGCGCTGCTCCTGCATCAGCTTCTCACTGCCGCCGGCATCGAAAGCCATCTCACCCTCGTGAACACCAACTGGCGCATCCAGCCCGCGCTGCCCACACTCGACCAGTTCAACCACATGGTCGTGCATGTTCCCTCCCTCGGTTCCGGATGGTTGATCGACACCACAAACAAAAACCTCCCGCCTGACGCCTGGCATGCCGACGACCTGTGGCATTCGCACGCCCTGATCCTTCAGCCCGGCAAGGTGCGTCTCGACGCGCCGCAGGCAGAACCTGCGGCGGACAGTTGCCGCGTGGCCAGCCGCCGCATCATCCGCCCGGAAGGCGACGCATGGCATGTCGAGGAAACGCTCACCCTGCATGGCTACTACGCCGCGGGGATGCGCAGCGCCTTTACCGGCCTGGATGCCGCCGCGCAGTTACGCAAGGCTCAGAGCATTCTCGAAAAAAATGCGCGCGTGCAGGTGCACAGCTTCACCTTTGACACCCTCGCCAGCAATACCGACCCGGCCCGCCTCACCATCAACTACGACGTGCCAGGCCGCCTGCATGATGAAGGCGGTCTCCACCGCGCTGTCCTGCCCGCCCTGTGGGAAAACGACTACCTCGTCACCACCTTCGTCAAAGCACGCGAGACGCCCTTCCTCGTGCGTTATCCATTCCGTTTTCGCTCGGAAGTCATTGTTGAAAACATTCAGGGTATCACCCCCGCCTCCATGCAAACCCTGAACCAGTCTGCTACCGGCTCTTTCACGCGATGGCAGCTCAGCACCGCCGCTGACAGCAAAACCACCACCATTCGTTTTGAGTTCGCCTCCACTCCCGGCACACATCCCGCTGCCAGCTACCAAAAGTGGCACGACGAATGGAATGCCGCCCTCAAGGCCTGGGATCGCCCACTGGTCTGGAAACCGTAGGTGCATGCATTCACGCACTCATTTATCCTTGGCCAGAAGCACGGCCTGATCGCTGCCCGCAGACGGCTGGTGTGACCCGTGACGTGGGAAAAGGACTGGAAGCCAGCCTCATTCGGCATTCGACATTCCGCATTCGTCATTCAAACTCCGCCTCCATCTTCCAGCAGCCTTCCCCCCATGCGCATCCTTTCCGGCCTTCAACCCAGCGGCAGACTTCACATCGGTAATTACTTCGGCATGATGAAGCCTGCGCTCAAGCTGCAGCATGAGGGCGACGCCTACTACTTCATTGCCGACTACCATTCCCTCACCTCAGTGCAGGATGGCAAGGCGTTGCGCGAGTACGTCCGCGAACTCGCGGTCGATTTCCTCGCTTGCGGCCTCGATCCCACGAAATGCGTCTTCTTCCGCCAAAGCGATGTGCCGGAGCACTGCGAGCTCTCCTGGATCCTCAGCACCGTCACACCGATGGGCCTGCTAGAGCGCTGCCACAGCTACAAAGACAAGGTCGCCCGCGGCCTTCATGCCTCGCACGGCCTCTTTGCCTATCCCGTGCTCATGGCGGCGGACATTTTGATGTACGACAGCGATGTCGTCCCCGTGGGCAAGGATCAGAAGCAGCACGTCGAGGTCACCCGCGACATCGCCATCAAGATGAACGAGACCTTCGGCGAAGGCCTCTTCAAATTGCCACAGCCGCGCATCCAGGAGGCCACCGCCGTTGTTCCAGGTCTCGACGGCCAGAAGATGAGCAAGAGCTACGACAACACGATCCCGTTGTTTGAGGAACCCGGACCGCTCAAAAAGAAGATCATGGGCATCAAGACCGACTCCACGCCTGTCGAAGCCCCGAAACCCGTCGAAGGCAGCAGCATCCTCGCCCTTTACAAGCTCGTCGCCTCCGAGGCCGATTACGACACCATGGTGAACGACCACCTCAACGGCGGCGTCGGCTACGGCGACTTCAAAAAGCGCCTCCTGCAAGGCGTCACCGACTACTTCGCCCCCTACCGCGCCCGCCGCGATGAAATCCTCGCCGACAAAGGCTATGTGGACAAAGTCCTCGCCGAAGGAGCCGAGAAAGCCCGCGCCGTCGCCCGCAAGACGCTCAGTCGTGTGCGTGATGCGGTGGGCTTGGGTTAAGGAAACACTGATTTACACCGCAGAGTCGGGCACGCCGCAGAGGTGGACCCGCTAAATCAAGCCTCTGCGGCGTTCAAAACTGCGGTGTGGCTTTCATCAGCGGTTCCTTTAAGGCGAAGCACAGACCGGGTGGCCGTGACGGGATTTGGGCCGGAGAGGACTCACACAACCGGACGTGCGGTTTTCCGCATCCGGCGGTTGGATGCGCCGCGGGGCTTATCCCGCGAGATCGGGCGGTGTGATGAACCCATGGCTATTGAGCACGCGGTTGTTGAGCGGAAGATCACACCGTCGTGATTCGTCTCTCTGGCATGACGTTTCTTCCGCGCCTGATTGCCTGCCTCACCCTTGCCTCGCCATTCGCTCAAGCCGCAGAGCCAGGCTTTGAGGCGATCTTTGACGGCGAGTCGCTCGATGGCTGGAAGCACGGTGGTAACTGGGCAGTGGTAGATGGTGAGATCGCCTGCGTGAAGAAAGGTGGATCGCTGGTGTATGAGAAGGCGAAGGTACCGGATGATTTTGAGCTGCGCTTTGACTGGAAAGTTTCGAAGGGCTGCAACAGCGGCGTGTATTACAGGCCTGGGCAGTATGAGTATCAACTGCTCGACAACGCCAACAGCCCCTATGGCGAGAATCCGCGCCAGGCGGCGGCTTCGCTGTTCTTTGGCATGGCTCCGACGAAAGATGTCGTGAAGCCGCATGGTGAATGGAACGAAGGCCGCATTGTCTGCAAAGGCACGGTGATCCAGCACTGGCTGAATGGCGAGAAGGTCATCGACTTCGATTACACCGACCCACGCTGGCTTAATGAGATCGAGGTGCTGCGTATCCGTGGCGGCGATTTGACGAAACGCGGCGCGAACATCTCGCTCCAGTATCATGGCGCGGAGGTGTGGTTCAAAAACCTGCGCTGGCGGGCGATCCCGGCGGATGAAAAGCTGGTGAGCGAGAACCTGACACCGATGCCGATACCGGACGGTGCATTGCGCAAGGAGCAGGGCCGTGTGAACGGCATGCTGGCGAGCCAAAAGGGCGAGTGGCGGCATGAGGAGCTGAAGCGCTTCAAGGCGGACGAGGCGCATCAAGGTGTCGCCGTGGATGCGGAGCACTTTTATGCGATCACGAATGCCGCCATCGGCAAGTATCGCAAAGACACGGGCGAGCGCGTCGGTGGCTGGAAAGATGACAAGGACGGTCACATCAAGCATCTCAACGCTGGATTGATCCTCGATGGCAAGCTCTGGTGTGCGCACTCGAACTACCCCGAGATGCCGATGAAAAGCTCCGTGGAGGTCTTTGATCCAAAAACGATGCAGCACCTCGGAAGCATCGACCTCACGAGCCTGGGCGGGTCGCTGACGTGGGTGGATCGTCGCGATGGCTGGTGGTATGCGTGCTTCGCGCAGTATGCCAAGACGGGTGATCCGGCGCGGACGCGCGTCGTGCGCTTCGATTCGAATTGGAAGCCCATCGCCGAGATCCGCTTCCCCGTCGAGATGGTGGCAAAGTTTGGCAAGAACAGCAGCTCCGGCGGCAGCTTTGGTCCTGACCGCCATCTCTTCATCACCGGGCACGATGCGCAGGAGCTGTATGTGCTCGATTTGCCCGTCGAAGGCGATGTTTGGACCTGGAAGACGGCAATTCCGATCTCGGCTCACGGGCAAGCCTTCGCGTGGGATCGCAGCGCTCCAGGACTCCTTTACTCCATCGACCGGAAGACGAAGGAAGTGATTTTCTCGCGAATTTTGAATCCCTGAGCTCAAGCCGTGCCGAGCGCGGCCTCTGTGCCCGGCTCCCATTTGAGGCCCCAGTCGCGCATGGCGCGGAGGACGGGGCGTATGGCGAGGCCTTTGTCGGTGAGTTCGTAGGCGAGGCGTTTGCTGCCGTCGGCAGCGGGGATGCGGCGGATGACGCCGCCTTCGAGCAGGCGCTCCAGGCGGTCGCTGAGGATGTTGGTGGGGATGCCTTCGGGGGAGCCGATGAAGTCTTTGAAGCGGTTGCGGCCGAGCACGAGATCGCGAATGACGAGAAGCGTCCACTTATCGCCGAAAAGATCGAGCGCACAGGCCACGGGGCAGGGGGAACGGCGCGTGGGTGTGGCGGCGGCTTTGGGCTTCGTGGTATTCGGCATGGGGGGGGAAGATGCAGGCGATATGCTTGCATTTCAAAAGTAATTTAGATTGCAAAAAGCAAGTAACTTGGAAGATTGGCGGCGAATGAACGTCACTACCGAACCCCAACTGGCCCCGCCTGGCGCGGGATTGCCTGCCATTGAGCTTTTCATCGGAGGACGGCTGTTTGCGCTGAAACGGCTGCTCGGCAGTCACGAGTCATTCACGGCGAAGTTCGAGCAGGAGCGCCTGGCGATCCGCGATCTGGTGAACTCCTGCGCGGAAACGAAGCGCGGCGAGCGCGTGCTGATCCCGCGTCTGCGCGGACTGGAGGACAGCAGCCGGTTTTGGTCGGTGTGGATGACGCTGGATCATCTGCGCATCACGAACTCGGTCTTTGCCATGGTCATCACCTCGCTGGCGCATGGCAAGGTGCCGCAAAAGAAGGCCAGCACGGCGGATGTGAAGCCTGATCCCACGGTGACAGCGGCGGTGGAGGGCTCTTATGAGGAGTCGTGTGACAAACTGCTCGCCGTGGTGGCTGCGGTGCCGGATTTGAAGACTGCCGTGCGTTATGCGCATCCGTGGTTCGGCCCGTTGGATGCCTTCGGCTGGCATGCCATCTCCGCGACGCACATGGGCATCCACCGGGCGCAGATCGCGAGGATCATTGCAGGACTCGGAAAATAATTTTAGCGGAATGTCGATTCAACGCGTTCTCGCCCGACAACCCAGTGTGCGCCGATGATTCGCCGCACGATCAACAACATCAAACAAACACACTCCTATGGAATACATGCTCATCTTCACTGAAACGCAGGCGGACTTTGCCAAACGCAATGACCCAGCCGAAGCCCCGGCTTACTGGGGTGCCTGGTCGGCCTACTGCAAGGCGCTGGCCGAGTCTGGCATCATGGTCAGCGGCGCGGGCCTCCAGCCGCCTGACACGGCCACCACGGTGCGCATTCGCGAGGGCAAACGCACGCTGCACGACGGCCCCTACGCAGAGGCAAAGGAAATGCTCGGCGGCTTCTTCGTCATCAACGTGCCGGATCTCGATGCCGCGCTGGAGTGGGCGGCGCGAAGTCCTTCATCGAGCTACGGCTCCACGGAAGTGCGTCCCGTGCTGCCGCCGCCGCCGAATGAATGAAGGCTCGCTCAATGACGAACCGTTGATGCCAGGCCCCTCGACTCAGGAACTTCGTCATTCGTGAATTCGTCATTCGACATTCCCTCCACCGCCCCTGCTGCGGAGACGCTGGATGCCACGGTGCGCCGATCTTATGCGACACTGCTCGGCTATCTCGCGTCACGCGCAGGTGGCGATCTGGCCGCCGCCGAGGACGCGCTGAGCGAGGCGTTGCTCTCCGCCGTGCAGCAATGGCCCGTGCAAGGCATCCCTGACAAACCCGAGGCTTGGCTGCTGGCGGTAGCACGACGCAGACTCACCGATGAACAGCGCCGCCATGCCGTGCGCGAGCGATTCTCCGATGCCATGCAGCACGCTCTCGAAAGCGCCGAGCAACTGGCCGTGAGCGGGGATGAGTTTCCTGATGAGCGATTGAAGCTGCTGTTTGTCTGCGCGCATCCGGCCATCGACGAATCCATGCGCACGCCGCTCATGCTGCAAACGGTGCTGGGTCTCGATGCACAGGCCATCGCCTCCGCCTTCCTCGTGGCGCCTGCCGCGATGGCGCAGCGGCTCGTGCGCGCCAAGGCGAAGATCAAGGCTGCGGCGATTCCTTTTGAAGTTCCGGAGCGCTGGCGCTGGGATGAGCGATTCAGCTTTGTGCTGGATGCCATCTACGCCGCCTTCACTCGCGGCTGGCAGTCATCGCCTGAGGATCAAACGGGCCGTGACATGGCGCGCGAAGCCATTCGCCTAGGCGATGTGACCGCCAAGCTCGTGCCGGATGAGCCTGAAGCCCTCGGTTTGCTCGCGCTCATGCTGCACTGTCATGCCCGGCGCTCAGCGCGGATGGATGCCTCAGGCCGCTATGTGCCGCTGGATGAGCAAGATCCCACCGCATGGGACCACCCGATGACCGACCATGCCGAGAGTCTGCTCCAAACAGCAGGCGGAATGGGCAGCCCCGGACGCTTTCAAATCGAGGCAGCCATCCAGTCCGCTCACGCGCAGCGGCGTGTGACCGGGCGTGTCGAATGGCCCGTCGTCGCGGCGCTTTACCAACTGCTCATGACATTCACTCCCGCGCTGGGCGCGCGCATCGGCCATGCCATCGCCACGGCGCATGCGTTTGGTCCAGAGCAAGGTTGGGCGCTGCTGGAGTCTTTGCCAAAGGAACGACTGGCCGATCATCAGCCCTACTGGGCCGCCCGCGCTCACTTGCTCGCACAAATCGGCCGAACCAAGGAAGCGAAGGAAGCCTTCGAACGCGCCATCGGCCTCTGCGATGATCCAGCGGTGCGTGCTTATTTGTGGGAGCGAAAAAACACGATCTAGGCCCAGGCAGGGTGACAATACATGACCAACTTCGTCACGGCTTCGCTCCCGGAAACCACTCCGTGTGCTGATCGCCTTGGCGGCCGAAGTAGGTGACGCGTTGGCCCCGAAGGAAGGCGAAGTAGCCTTGCACGCCGCCGTTCATCGCACGGAGGGTGAAGTCGCGCCACGACTGGCCGTTTTGCTGGCTGTCGCGGATGTTGGCGCGGAGTGCCTCGGCATCGAAGTCGGCGGCGACGAGGGGAAGTCCTTCGAGCGGGATCGGCATGCTCACGATGGCGCCTTCGCCGCTGTAAAAGGTCTTTCGCAGGGCGAGGTAATCGACGTGATAAAACTCGACGCCGGCCTCGATGAGCATCCCGACGATCTGCGGGAAGGGTTTCTCGGCATGAATGGTGGCATGGGCGGCGGCGGTGATGAGCTGGGTGTTCATGGCGGGCTATCGGTTGGGTTTCATATCCCCCGACTGGGCGAGCGAGACAAGTGTTTCATCCGTGGGATTGGCGGTGGTCATTCGTGAAGGCTGTCGGCTTTGAAAGGAGCGCCGACGCCGGTCTCGACATACTGTTTCAGGCTGCCGAGGAAACGTGTCCAACCTCGAAAACAGTCGCTGTAGCAGTCCAGCGCGGGAAGGAGGCCGACATGCTGGAAGCGCAGCGCGGTGGTTTGATCGGAGAGGGGCTTGAGCTGGAAAAGGCACTCGGTGCCGATCCACTCGCTGGACGTGCTGCCGTCTTCGAGGTCGATGGAGGAATCCACGCAGTGCCAGCGCACTTCGGTGGCGGGTGCGAGCTTGTCGATCCGAACCGTCTTCCATGTGTCATCAAAGCGGAAGGTGGACTGGCCACCCTCGGTGGTGCCGATCTCGCAGGTTTCCGTCCACCAGCCTTTCACGCCCTCGGAGGTGGTGAGCGCCTCGTAAACCTTCGCGGCGGGGGCTTCGATATAAAGCGCCGCGCAGAAGCCGAGGTCGGGGTCCATGTCGGCGAGGTCAAAGGTGGCGGCGTAATCGTTCCCCAGCTTTTCCATCGTGCTCCAGAACGGCGGCTGCGGGGTGCCGGTGAGCTTTGAAACGAGCATGGTGAGGTGGATGTGCCAGCCGCCGGAGACGCTGAGCAGCTCTTTGTGATCGGGCAGTTTGCGATGCGTGAGCACGAGCTTCACTTCCTCGCCCTCGGGCGTGAGTTCAAAGATCACCTCGCCGCCGCCCCAGACGAAGGAGTAAAGGCTCATCGGCTCGTGGCGTGTGAGGGTCGCCTCAGAGCCGATGCTGCAGGCGTGCTCTTTGTATTTCTCCGGCACGGTTTCGCCCGGTGTCTCGTGGCGGCGATTTTCAAACTCGAGCTGGAACTTGTCACCGGGCTGGGTGGCGGTGGTGCCGCCTGCGAGCCAGAGCTGGCGCTTCGCGGGATCGGTGATGAAGGCCCACACGCGCTCGATGGGGCCGGGCAGCAGGCGGACGAAGCGGACTTCGGCGGCGTTGAGGAGGGTTCCGTGGTCGTTGAGTTTCATGTTTTTTTCTTGGGGGTGGATGGGGTGGCGGTGTCGGCGCGCAGCGCGGCTTCGAGCGCGTCGAGGCGCTGATTCCAGAAGTTCATCGTGGAGACGAGCCAGCTCTGGATCTGCTGCAAGCCCTCGGGGTTCAGCGACTGAATGCGCGACTGGCCCACGACGCGGGAGTTCACCAGCCCGGCCTCGCGCAGGACTTTCAGATGCTGTGAGATGGCCGGGGTGCTCATGTCGAATTCTTCGACGATCTCACCCACCGTGAGATCACGCGCGGCCAGCATCTCGACGATGCGGCGGCGTGTGGGATCAGCGATGGCTTCCAGACTGTGCATGAGATATATTTAAGTAACTGCTTAAATAAGCAAGCGCAAAAAAGCCGGTGATGCGTTTTCATGTGTGAATCCGAGCGACTCGAAGTCGGCAAGTAGAACGAACTTCCAAGTCCGGTTTCATGTTTAGCAATTCATTCAGAGAACGAACTGGAAAGTTCGTTCTACGTCCCGCTCAAACTCATGCGCTTCATCCTGCTTTCTCTCCTGCTCACTTTTGCCGCCAATGCGGCCACGCTCAAACAAGCCACGCCCAAAGACTACCGCCGCTTGCTGACCACGCTGGAGCCTGGGGACATACTCGTGCTCGCTGCCGGTGTGTATGAGCGCGGATTGCCGATCAGCAATTGCCACGGCACATCCGAGGCATGGATCACGATCCAAGGACCGGACAGTGGCGTGGCGGAGATTCGTCAGACGCAGGTGGCGAATTGCGTCGAGCTGAAACAGTGCAGCCATGTGGCCTTGAAGAAGCTCTCCATCCTCGGCGGTGGTCCGCAGGGCATTTCCGGCCTGTTTGGCATCAGTGCGCAGGGTGGGCTGAAAAACTCGGTGCATCACATCCTCATCGAGGACTGCATCATCAGCGATTGGAACACCTCGCAGCAGGCCGTGGGCATCTCCACGAAGACGCCCACTTGGGACTGGACCATCCGGCGAAACATCATCCGCAACTGCGGCACGGGTCTCTATCTCGGTAACTCGAACGGCGCGGACCCTTTTGTTCGCGGCGTCATTGAGCACAACCTCGTTCAAGACCCCATCGGCTACTGCATGGAGATCAAATTTCAAAAGCCGCGCCCCGAACTGCCGGACATGCCGAACACCACCAGCCGCACGCTCATCCGGCACAACGTCTTCATCAAAAACGACGCCCCCAGCCCCGATGGCGACCGTGCAAACCTGCTCGTCGGCGGTTTTCCTGATAGCGGTCCCGGCTCCGACGACCTCTACGAGATCTACGGCAACTTCTTCTGGCACAACCCGCGCGAATCGCTGCTGCAAGCCTCCGGTCGTGTCTCCATCCACGACAATGTCTTTGCCGACTGCCCTACTCATGCCGCCATCACGCTGCAAGATCACGATCTGCCCGTGAAGCTCGCGCATGTTTACAACAACACCATCAGCGCCGCTGTTTGCGGTATTCGCATCCCCGCCGCGCCTGCACAGGGTCATGCGATCATTGGCAATGTTGTGTTTGCGGCGGAGCCACTGAGACTGCATCGCTCGATTTCATCCGTGGTGGAAAATGTCACCGGAACAGTCGCCGATGCCGCGCTGTATCTGGTGAATCCTCAATTGGCGCTGGGCACTCTCGATCTTCGTCCAAAGGCGGGAAGATGTGAAGGCGCTTCGTTGGATTTAACCGCCTTCGTCACCGAGACAGCGTTTGATCTGGATTTCAATGGAGCATCCAAAGGGGAACGACGTTTTAGAGGAGCCTATGCAGGCGTTGCCACGAATGCTGGCTGGCTGATCCAATCCGGGATCAAACCGTCATCGGATCTAAAGTCGAAGTTCTGAAAGCCGCCCTTCATCTTCACGGCGCACACCTGTGGAGCTGTCAGTGTGCAACATGAAGCGAGGCAATCTCATGGCATGAGCGATTGCAAGGCATGACGTCCCGCACAAGGCTCCTGCAATGAAAGGCCTGATCTCAGTAACCACCGCCATTCTCCATGATCGCACGAGCAGGTCGAAGCTGAAGTCGCTTCTGCGCCTGCTCGGCGTGCTCGCCGCGCTGGTCGTGTTGTTCTCCGTGCTTTTTCATGGGTTGATGGCCCTGGAGGGGCAGGATCATTCGTGGATCACCGGGTTTTACTGGACGCTCACGGTGATGACGACGCTGGGCTTTGGCGACATCACCTTCCATGGAGATATGGGCAGATTTTTCTCCATCATCGTGCTGCTCACCGGGGTGATCTTCATGCTCGTGCTGCTGCCCTTCACATTCATCGAGTTCTTTTACGCCCCGTGGATGCGGGCGCAGGCGGCGGCAAGGGCGCCGCGGGAGCTGCCGAAAGACACGCATCAGCATGTCATCCTGACGGCCTACGATGCGGTCACTGCGGCGCTGATTCCCATGCTGAAGCATTACGGCCATCCCTATGTCGTGCTCTGCCCCACCGTGGCCGAGGCGCTAGAGCTGGCCGACCGCGATCTCCAGGTGGCCGTGGGTGATCTCGACGATCCTGAAACCTATCGAAAAATGCGGCTGGAGAATGCCTCGATGCTGGTGACCACGCGCACCGACGCGGTGAACACCAACGTCACCTTCACCGCGCGGGCGCTGGCAGAGCATGTGCCTGTGGTGGCCTCCGCCAGCAGCGCTGCCGCGCGTGATGTGCTCGAACTCGCCGGTGCCACGGACGTGCTGCGCCTGGAGGACATGATGGGCCATGCGCTGGCGCGGCGTGTGAGCATTCGCGACTCGGACGCGCATGTCATCGGCCGGCTGGAGGGCCTCATGATCGCGGAGGCCTCGGCGGCTGGCACCAGCCTCGTCGGGCTGCGGCTGGCGGACAGCCAGATCCGTGCGCGCAGCGGTGTCAGCGTCATCGGCACCTGGGAGCAGGGCACTCTCGTGCTCGCGCCGCCGGATTTGCAGATCACCGAGCGCACGATCTTCGTCCTGGCGGGCACGGAGGCGCAGATCCAGCGGTTCAATGAATCCTTCACCACCCAGGCGCAGGATCAGCCGCGGGTTGTGATCATCGGCGGCGGGCGCGTGGGCCGCGCCACCTACCGTGCGCTGAAGGAACTCGGCGTCTGTACGACGGGGCTTATCGAGCGCTCGGCAGAGCGGGTCAAAGATTTCCCGGAGGCCATCATTGGCGACGCCATGGACATGAATGTGCTCAAGCAGGCCGCCGCACGCGAGGCCACCACGCTCATCATCACCACGCACGATGATGACATGAACGTGGCACTCACCATCTTTTTCCGCCGCCTGCGCTCCTCGTGGCAGATCCTGACGCGTGCCACGCATGACCGGAACGTGCCCACCTTGCTGCGAGCAGGCGCGGACCTCGTGCTCTCCTATGCCGCCATGGGCGCGAACACACTGCTCAATGTGCTGCGTGGTTCGGATCACCTGCTGCTGGCCGAGGGCGTGAATGTCTTCCCTGCCGTGATTCCCGCCGCCATGGCCGGCAGGACGCTCGCGGAGCTGCATGTGCGCTCACAGACCGGTTGCAGCATCATCGCCGTGGAAAGCGGCGGGCAGCGTGTGGTGAATCCTCCGGCGGATCATCGTCTGCCGGCCTCAGGCCGCATTTTTCTCGTCGGAACCATCCAGGCGGAGGAGCGCTTCCTCCGCCAGTTCACGCCCGCGCTGGAGCCTGCGGGAAAGAAAAGGAAACGTCCGAAATCCGCGGCGTGACTGTCAACGTGACGTTTGAGTGGAATTGATTGCCAAGCGGACCAGTCGCGATCAAATGCGCCGCATGTCCGTCAAACCTGATCCCGCCACGCTGCCTTGCAGTCCTCTCGATGAAACCGCCGGCCTGAAATACTTCCCGCGCATGCTGGGGAAGATCCGGCTGCATGCCGCTGGCAAGCTGTGGGAAGATCTGCACGCGAATCTCGGCAAGGGCAGCGATGGAGCGTTGGTGGACTTTCTGCATATCAACTACGACGATTTGAAAGCTCGTGTGCTGCAAGGCGGCACGGATGAGGAAATCCTGCAATGGTGCCAGGAGCAAACGCGCTCGTTGAATGACACGGACAAGCTCGTCTGGAACTACTACACGACGAAACTCGGCTGGAATGACCACATCACGGCCATTTTGGCGAAACGGAAGGCCGATGGCGGTCTCGGTGATCGCGATGACATCCAGACCATCGCTCATTACATCGACGTGGATGAGGGAAGGCTGCCGTGAATGAGTGAGGAGGCTTCCCAGCCGGTTTCGTTCTGGCGCAGCGTGAGACAGTCGCTGCGCGGGGAGGAGCATGATTACACGTCACTGCCGCTGAACCGCGCGGTCATCCTGCTCGCGGTGCCGATGGTGCTGGAGATGATCATGGAGTCGCTGTTTGCCGTGGCGGATGTGTTTTGGGTATCGCGGCTTGGAAAAGAAGCAGTGGCTGTCGTCGGCATCACGGAGTCGATCATGACGCTGATCTATGCGGTGGCGATTGGCATCTCGATTGCCGCCACGGCGATTGTGTCGCGTCGCATCGGTGAAAAAGAGCCTGAACTCGCCGCACAGGCCGCAGGGCAGATCGTGCTGCTCGGCGTGCTTGTCTCGGCGGGCATCGGCATCGTGCTGGGCATCTTTGCACCGGATATTCTGCGGTTCATGGGCGCGGGGGAGGACATCGTGACCCTCGGCACCGGCTACGCACAAGTGATGCTCGGCGGCAATGTGACGGTCTTCATGATCTTCCTCATCAATGCTGTCTTTCGCGGCGCGGGCGATGCGGTGATCGCCATGCGCACGCTGTGGCTGGCAAACGGACTGAACATCGTGCTGGACCCGTGTTTCATCTTTGGTTGGTGGATTTTCCCTGAGATGGGTGTCGCCGGCGCAGCGGTGGCGACGAACATCGGGCGTGGCGTCGGCGTGCTGTATCAGCTCTGGCATCTCGCAGGCCATCACAGCCGCGTGAAGGTGCGCTGGTGCCATTTCAAACCGGAGCGCGAGATCATCGGCGCGGTGTTGAGCAAGTCCGGCAGCGGCATCGCGCAGCTTCTCATCAGCACGACAAGCTGGGTGGGCCTGTTCAAGATCCTGGCGATGTTTGGCAGCACCGCGCTGGCGGGCTACACCATCGCGATCCGCATCGTGACCTTCGCCCTGATGCCCGCGTGGGGCCTGGCAAATGCGGGCGCGACCTTGGTGGGCCAAAACCTCGGTGCACAGAAACCGGAGCGCGCCGAGGAGGCGGTCAGGATCGCGACGAAGCTCAATATCCTCGTGCTGAGCGTCGTCGGCATCGGCTTCGTGTTGTTTGCGGGGCCGTTAATTCGGCTTTTCACCACAGACCCGGACGTGGTGGCCTTTGGCACACAATCATTGTGGATCGTGAGCCTCGCCTTCCCGCTCTACGCCGTAGGCATGTGCTTCGAGGCCGCGTTCAACGGTTCCGGCGACACCTGGACGCCCGCCCGGCTGAATTTCATGTGCCTGTGGGTTGGGCAGATTCCCATTGCCTGGATCTTGTCGAAATCACTCGGCTTCGGCCCTGTGGGTGTGTTCATCTCCGTGCCAGTCGCCTTCTCGCTGCTCGCCATCTGGAGCTGGTTCCTGTTCAAACGCGGGAAGTGGAAAATGCAGCGTTTGTGAGCCCACGGGGGATGTCATGACCTTGTGGCGGCGGGCGTGACTCGTGCCGCCTGCTGCGTGGTATTTGCTTTGGAAAACATGTCTTTTTGTGGCATAGGCACCCCTCCCCAACCCTGTCACCCCCAGAAGGAAAAATGACTTTCAACCGCAACGCCTGTCCGGCAGGCATTCGACGGACGTGCTTTCTTGTCTCCACGCTGCTGCTGACCGCATCTTTACTGCGGGCCGATGTGCTGGTCTGGGACGCCAATAACGGAGCTGACGGAGCACAGGACGGCACCGGCACCTGGACGGCGGGAGCGCCAAACTGGTTCAACCAGACGCAAACGCTGCAAAACCAGAGCTGGCTGAACGGCAGCGACGCGGTGTTTGGCTCTGGGAGTGGAACCGCAGGAACGATCACGCTCAGCGGGCCGATCACAGCGGGAAATCTGACCTTTAGCGCGGCGACGAGCGGCAGCTACACGCTCGGCGGCAGCGGCGTGCTGACGCTGACGAACTCCACGATCACCAGCAACGTGGCCGCGACGATCAATGCGGTGCTGACGGGTGACACCGCATGGCTCAAAAGCGGCGCAGGCACGCTGACGTTGGGCGGGGGCGGCTCCAACACGCACACCGGATTGGTGACCGTGAATCAAGGGCTGCTCATGCTGAACAAGACCGGTGGTGCGACGGCAGTGGTGGGAAATCTGGCAATCACCAACGGCGGATCTGTCAATTTCGCCGACAACACCACCAATCAGATCGCGAGCAACTCCTCGGTGACGGTGAGCGGCGAATTGAGTGACTTCAACGGCACCGGGCCAAACGCGGGAGGCGTGGCGAGGGTCACGCAGACCCTGGCCGCATTGACGATGAACGGCGGCACTTTCAATGCCGGCGCGAATTCCGTGTGGAACATCGGTTCCGTCAGCTATGTGGCCGGGACGAACCGTGTGTTCGTGGGAAACAGCGGTTCGGTGCAGACTTACGGCAGTCTGAGCCTCGTGGGCATGAATGGCGTGGCGACATCCGGTTCGGTGGCGAATGGCTTCACACTGTTTGGCAATGGAGCCACGACTGTGACCCGGCTGAACATCGGTGCGGGAGGCTTGTACCTGGAAAACAGCAACATCCACGTCGGACGCGGCTCCCGAGGCGCTGTCATGACACTCAATGGAGACGTGACCACCGGTGGTTCCGGTGCTTCCACCATCCAAATCAGCCAAACCGGCGCCGTGGCCCCGCTGTTGGAACTCAGCGGCACGGCGGGCGTGGTGAGCCGGACCTTCGACATCGCCAGCGGTGCAAATCTTGACATCAGCGTCAAAATGACCAACGGCGCGGCCACGACGGCGTCACTCATCAAAACGGGCGCGGGCGTGCTGATCATCAGCGGCAGCGAGGTGAGCACCTACACAGGCACGACCCAGGTCAACGCGGGTGTCCTGCGTGCTGCGGATGCTGTGGGATTGCCCACGGGGTCGGCGCTTCTGCTCAATGGCGGCGTGTTTGAAAGCTCGGCGGCCAGTTTCACCCGGGTGCTTGGATCGGCGGCAGGCCAGGTCTCGCTCACAGGCGGAGTTTCGGGCTTCAGCGCCTTTGGCACGACGGTGTCCGTTAATCTGGGCGGCGTAGGCGAGACAGTGCAGTGGGGCGGCACGTCCTTCAATCCGACGGCCCTCGTGCTCAACGCTGCCAGCGCCACGGCGGCCCTGAGCTTCGTGAACGGGATCGACCTGAATGGCACGACGCGCACCCTTCGCACCGAGGCGAACACAGCCACGATCTCCGGCGTCATCAGCAACAGCGTGATCGGCAGCCCGGCGGGCATCATCAAGGAAGGCGCGGGCACGCTGGTCCTGGGAGGCGCCACGGCCAACACCTACGATGGCGTGACCACCATCAACGCGGGCACGCTGCGGCTGAACAAAACGGCGGGTGTCAACGCCGTGGCGGACAACATCCTCGTGAACACGGGCGGCACGCTGCAATTGAGCACCAACCATCAGATCGCCGACACGGCGGGCATCACCTTCGACGGCGGCACGATGACAGGCTGGGCCACGGATGAAACCATCGCATTCCTCACGCAAAACAGCGGCGGGCTGACCGCCGGAGGAAATACCGGGCACGTTACCATCACGGGGGCGCTGACGCTCGCGGGCGGCAGCACGCTCGTCATCAACAGCAATTCCGGCAGCGCCAATCCGGCGAGCTGGAACGTCGGCAGCGCCATTCTCTCTGGCGCGGACATCCTTATCGGCGGCAGCAATGGCGCTGGCAACCCACGCACCTCGCTGACCATCGGAGCAGGGGGGCTGACGATGATCGGGCGCTCGATCACGCTGAACGTGGGGGACGCGGGCACGATCCTGAACCTCAACGGCGACATCACCGGCATCGGCACGAACAACATCGTCGCCAGCGGCACCACGCCCGTGGAGCCGCTGCTGGAGATCGGCGCGGCCTCGCGCATTTTTAACGTGCTCTCCGGCACGACCACGGTCAGCGTGATCGTCAGCGGCGCGGGCGGCAGCCTGGTGAAAACCGGCGCAGGCCTGCTGCAGCTCACGGGCGCGAGCACCTACACCGGCGCGACCACCGCCTCCGGGGGCACTTTCAGCGTGGCCGGCGTCAACGGCAGGCTGACGGGCACCAGCGGCATCACCGTCAACAACGGCGGCATTTTCCAAAACGGCAGCCCCACGACCGCGAACAACAACGACATCGCCAACCGGATCAACACGGCGGCCACGCTCACGCTCGGCGGCGGCACCTTCAATCACATCAGTGCCGCCGTGGGGGCGCACACGCAGGATCTGGACAGCCTCACGATCAGCGATGGGGCGAACACCGTGAATGTCACCGCGATCGTCGGCACCACGGCCACGCTGACCTTCACCGGTGCGAATCCGTATGAGCGCACCTCGGGCACGGTGAACTTTGTGCAAAATCCCGTCGATGGCGGCAGCATCGTCTTCACCAACGCGCCTTTAGGCGCTGGAAACGTGAGCGGCGGCCTGCTGGTCGGCGCGACGCTCAACGGCACCGATTTGATCGCGGCGCAGCCCGGTGTGCTCACCGCCTTCACTGGCTGGACACCGACTGGCACAGACACATGGCTCAACAACGCCTCCATGGACGTCACCGACAGCAATCCCCTCGCTTTCACCACGCAAACCATCAACGCCTTGCGCTTCAACACCGCTGGTGCGCTGACTCTCACGCTCACAGGCACTCACACCCTCGCCTCCGACATGCTGCTGGTCACGCCGACGGTCGGCGCGAACCTTTCCACCATCACCGGCGGGGAGCTGCGTGGTTCGGCGGGCGGCGATTTGATCGTGGCGCAGTTCAACACGGCGAGCGTGTTCGAAATCGCCTCCAGCATCGTGGACAACACCACGGCCACCGGCCTGATCAAGACGGGCGCCGGTTGGCTCGCGCTCTCCGGGGCCAACACCTACACCGGCGTGACGCGCGTCAATGAAGGTGTGTTGCGTGCGGCGGATGGCATAGGACTCTCGGCAGGCTCGGCGCTCGTGCTCAACGGCGGCGTGTTTCAGTCCAGCGCGGCCACCTTCAGCCGCGCGCTCGGCAGCGGGGCGGGCGAGGTCTCGCTCACAGGCGGCACCACCGGTTTCAGCGCGGCCAGCACGGCGGTGGCGGTGAATCTTGGCGGCTCGGGGGCGACGGTGCAGTGGGGTTCTCCGTTCTTCAATCCAGGCGTGCTGGTGCTGAACACGACGGGGGCCGCCGCAGCATTGGATTTCCAAAATGGCCTCGATTTGAACGGCGCGACACGCATCATACGTGTGGATGCAAACACAGCCACCATCTCCGGCCTCATCAGCAACAGCGTCGGGGGCAGCCCTGCGAGCATTGTCAAGATCGGCTCCGGTGTCTTGCGATTGACGCAGGCGAACACTTTTGACGACAGCGTGACGATTTCAGGCGGTGCGATTGCCATCGGAAACAATGGCGCTCTCGGTGCCGCCGATGTCATCATGTCCGGCGGCACTTTGCAGGCCGATGGAGCGGCGCGCACGCTTGCAAACAACCTTTTTCTCACGGCCACCTCGGGCCTCGGCGGCACGCATACTTTGTCACTGACCGGCGTGATCAGCGGCACCGGCGCGCTGAACAAGTCTGGCACCAGCGTCGTGCAGCTCTCGGGTGTGAACACCCACACCGGCACCACCAATGTCAGCAACGGCATCTTGCGGCTGCTCACCAACACCGCCCTGGGCGCCACCAGCGGCGGCACCACCGCCTCAGGCAACGGCACGGTGGAGCTGGCCAATGGCGTGGTCATCACGGGTGAGACCATCACCATCTCCAGCACCTTCGGGCATGCAGGCAGCGACGGCTCTCCCACGAGCAGCCGCGGCGCGCTCCAGGCGGGTGTGAACGCGACAGCGGAGTGGGCGGGCAACATCATCATCGGTGGCAATCAGGCGCGCATCGGCGTGCAGGAAGGCGGCACGCTCATCCTCAGCGGTGACATCACCGATGGCGCAAACAGCTTCCTCCTGCGACTCAGCGGCGAGCTGACCGGCACGGGCGGCGTCATCCTCACCGGCACCAACAACACCTGGGACGGCGGCACCGACATCGTGCGCGGCACGGTCATCCTCGGCGCGCACAACACGCTGCCCACCACCACGGTGCTCGACATCCACTTCTCCACCAACAACTCCGAATATGCGGGCGTGAACATGAACGGCTTCAACCAGACCATCGCCAGCCTGCGCAATGGCGGCAGTACTGGCGCGAACGCGGAGATCACCAACAAGAGCCGCACGCTCGCCACCCTCACCGTCAATGAAACCGGCACGGCCACTTACGGCGGCATCATCACCGGCCATCTGGCGCTGGTGAAAAATGGTGTGGGAACCATGATCCTGACGCAGTCCAACAGTCACACCGGTGGCACCACGGTGAACGAGGGCATCCTGCGCATCGGCCATTCAGGAGCGCTCGCAGGTGGCAACGTCACCATCAACGGCGGGGCCACGACAGGTGGTCTGCTCGACCTCAATAACCTCAGCCCGACTATCAACTCGTTGAATGGCGCTGCTGGCGCCGTTTCTGCCATCATTGCCAACGAAAGCACCGTCAATGCCCTGCGCACGCTGACCGTCGGCGTCAATCACGGCTCTGGCAGCTTTGCGGGCAACATCGTCGATAACACCGGCGGTCTGGCGCTGGGCAGGGTGGCGCTCACCAAGATCGGCGCGGGCACTCAGACGCTTTCCGGCACCAACACCTACACGGGCGACACGCTGATCAACAACGGCACGCTCATCGCCGACTTTGCCACCGGCACCGCGCTCAACAGCACTTCCGCCATCAAGATGCAGGGTGGCACCTTGGTCATCTCCAACGCCACCACGGCCACCATTGGCAACATCTCCCTCACCCAGACCGGCACTGACTTCACCAGTGGCGTGCTAAAAATCGAGGATGGTGCGACTATCACCACCGGCACCTTCACCGGCGCGGGTTTCGTGCCTTTTCTCATCGACCTGAGCGGCGGCGGCACCTTGGTGGCAAACGCGCTGTCCGTAGCCGCTGTGACCAACGGAGTGCTCACGCAGGGCGGCAGCAACCGCTCCACGATTTATGTCCGAGATAACGGCGGCATCGGCTTCGCCACGCGCAACGGCAGCAACCAGATCGTCCGCTACACAGCCGCCACCACGCTCACGGAATCCAACACCTCCGCCACCGGAGTCGTGAACTACATCGTCGGCGCGGATCTCACCCGCACCACCGGCCTTGGCTTTCACACCTTGCAGATCGACACCGCAGGCGGCGACGTGACGCTGAACATGGGCTCGGGAGACATGACCGTCGGAAACACCGGCCGGGGCGTGCTTATCTTCGGCACAAATGACGCCACCATCACTGGTTCCGGCGCTATCATCGGCAGTTCGGTTTTCTTTGCCAACTACAGCACCGGAACCGCCACCATCGACATCAGCCTCAGCGGCCAAGCCGTCATCAGTGCCGGCACCGGGCTCACCACTTACACCAAGACCGCCAACATGGCCGATCTCTATGTCGCGGGCGGCGTCTTCCGCATGGAAGGCGCGGATCGTGACTTCAACACCGGCACTCTGCGCATCTATGGCGGCGGCGTGCTGGAGATCGGCGCGGATTTGAATGGCGCGGCGGAGGGTGCCTTCACGCGTGGCGTTGCCCAGTCGGCGGGCAACGTCTCCATCATCGGCAACGGCGGCTTCAGCGCGCACGGTGCGGACCGTGTGGTCGCTCTGGGCGGCACGGCATCACCTGCGGCACTGACCTGGGGTGCCAGTGACTTCCTCACCGGCCCTGGAGGTGATAACAACTACACCTTCATGCTGGGTTCAACGTCCTCCACCCACACGTTGGAGTTTCAGAATGCGATCAACCTCGGCACGCGCGACCGCCGCATCGAGCTGGCTGACGGCACCAGTGCGACCAATGTGGACGGTCGTCTCACCGGCGTGCTCAGCGGCACTGGTGGCAGTGTCATCAAGGAAGGCACGGGACGTCTCGAATTCACCGCCGCCAACACCTACACCGGCCGCACCGATGTTAACGCAGGCTCTCTCCTCATCGCTTCCACGGGCAAAACCGGCACAGGAGCGGTCACCGTCGCTGCCAATGCCGCTCTCATGGGCGCCGGCACGGTTCAGGGTTCCAGTTTCACCCTGGCCGCCAACGGCTCGCTGCATGCCGGCAACGGTGGCACCACGGCAGACATCGGCACGCTCACCTTCCAAACGTCAGGTCAGGCCGTTTACGACCTCCAGAGCGGCTCCACGGTGTTCCTCGACATTCAAAACGCCAGCAACCACGGCTCCATCGACGCCACCTTCGGCGGCAATGCGGTCGGCAGCGCGGGTTACAACGCCTTTGTCGATGCGTTCTCCGGTGTCGGAGCCGGAACACACGACCTGCTCGTTTTTGATGCCGCCGCCGGTTCCACGCTCACCTTCAGTGGCGTCATCACCGTGCGCCCCGAAGGCTTCACCGCTGAAAACGGCCAGATCTTCAACCTGCTCGACTGGACTTCGCTCGTCAGCGCTGATTTCAGCGGCTTTGACGTGGGAACCAACTTCCGCACCGGCGCGGCTGACGATCTGCTTCAGTTCGACCTCCCCGAGCTCACCGGTGGCCTCATCTGGGACATCAGCCGCTTCACCACCAGCGGCGTCATCGTCGTCGTGCCGGAGCCAGGACGCGCGCTGCTGCTGCTCATCGGCCTGCTGCCTCTTGCGCTGCGCCGCCGGAGGCGCTGAGATCAGGGTCGTTTTGGCAGCAGCATCGAACTCAATGGCCAAGGCTTTCACGAGTCTCGTCGCCCCGATCATCCCCTTTTGCCCTCATGTCTCTTTTGTCACGAATCATCGTCCTCGGCTCGCTGTCCGCATCTTGGTTGCATGCTGCGGATGCCCTCGACTTCGAGCGCGAGGTGCTGCCGGTGCTTTATCATCACTGCTTCAGTTGCCACAGCGAGAAACAAGCGAAGCCGAAGGGCGGCCTGCGGCTTGATTCGGCGCAAAGCATCCGCGAGGGCGAGGTGATCGTGCCCGGCAAGCCGAATGAAAGCGAAATGCTGACGCGGGCACTACTGCCTGTGACGGAGGAGGACGTGATGCCACCGCTGAAAGGCGGGGCGCAGCCTTTGAGTGAGAGCGAGCGCGACATCCTGCGGCGCTGGATCGCTGCTGGCGCTGAGTTTGGCAAATGGGAGCGTTTTGATCATCGCGGAGCTTCTTTGCAGGCCGAGGTGAAGGCCGCGCAACCCAAAAAACTGACGGCGAAGATCGATTCGCTCGTGGCTGCGCATCACGCGAAGCACGGCACGAAGCTGAACCCTCCCGTTAGCGACGAAATCTTCCTGCGTCGCGTGTATCTCGATGTCATCGGTCGGATTCCGAGCCTGGAGGAGAGCACGCGCTTTCTCGACAGCGAAGACGCGAACAAACGCGCGAAGCTCATCGACAGGCTGCTGTCGAGTCCGGGCTTCGACAGCCACTTGTTTAACTGGAAGGCAGATCAGCTTCGCCTCATCACGCTGGGACTCGCAGGCCAGCCCGGCTGGCTCTATGACGAGTGGGTGAAGGAGGCCATTCGCACGCGCATGCCGTATGATGAGTTCGTGCGCCGACTAATCATTGCGAGCGGCTATCTTTGGGAAAACGGTGCCGTGGGCTTCTATGTGCGCGATCTGGGCATGCCGCTGGATCACATGTCGAACCTCACGCGCGTGTTTCTCGGCACGCGCATCGAGTGCGCGCAGTGCCATGACCATCCGCTGCAGCCGGTGACGCAGAAGGATTTTTATCAAATGGCCGCCTTCACCTTCGGCGTGAGCAACCTGGCCAGCTCCAGCGGCTACTCCGAGCGCAACGTGAAGCAGTGGCCGGAGATCAAGACGAAGCTCGACGCGATGGATGCCGACACCGCGCTGCGCCAGAGCCTCAGCCGCACGATTTCGTGCCTTAAGCGCCTCACCACGGACACGGACAAGGCGCTCGTCTTCCCGGAGGACTACGCGTATGACAAAACGCTGCGGAAGAAGCCCGTGCAGCCGCAGACGCTCTTTGGCGAAGCGATTGAAGGAATCACCGGCAGTCCACGCGAGGCTTTTGCTGAATGGATGACGTCGCCACGCAATCCGCGCTTTGCCACGAACATCGCCAATCGCCTGTGGAAGCTCGTGATGGGCGCGGGACTCATCGAGCCGGTGGACAGTCTCTCGGGTCTGCCAAACGCGGATCATGCGGAGCTGGTGAAGCTCATCACCCAGGCGATGATCGGCCTGCGTTTCGATGAACGCGCCTTCCTGGCCGTGCTGCTCAACACGCGGCTGTATCAGAGTGAATCGGTGCGCGACACACCGAAGCCCGGCGTGGCCTTTGACCTGCGCGGGCCATTGCTTCGTCGTTTGTCCGCTGAGCAGGTCTGGGATTCCTGCCTCACGCTGATCGTGCCCGACCTCGATCAACGTGCCTCCTTGCTTCGCAATGACGGCTCGATGCTCGCCCCTGAGCGATTGCGCCAACTCTCCGCGATGAGCGCCGATGAAATCATCCAACGTGCTCGCGATGAGATGGAGTATCGCGAGCGTGATCGTGAGTTTCATCTGCGCCTCGTTGAGCAGAGCAAGGAGCGCGCGGCCGCTCGTGCGAAGGGCGATGAGGCGAAAGTCCGCGAGCTGCAAGCGGCTCATGCGAAGGAGAACGACGCCTTCTTCAGCCCCAAACTGAAGGCGCTGCAAATGGGCGGCGCGTATTACGCGAAGGAAACCGATCCGCGCTGGAAGCGTCTGCCGCATACGCTCATCCGCGCCTCGGAAATCCCGCTGCCACTGTCTCTCGGGCACTTCCTGCGTCAATTCGGCCAGTCGGATCGTCGTGAGATCGACGCCTTCAATCGCGATCCAAACACCACGCACGCGCTCACGCTCATGAATGGCGAGCTGACCGGTCGCATCATCGCAAAGGACTCCGCGCTGCAAGCTGCGGTTATCCAATCGAAGCTCAGCGATGCCGCGCTCACGCAGTTCATCTACCGTGCCATCCTCGTGCGCGCTGCCAGCGTCGATGAACTCGCACAGCTCACCGCTTTGACCCGCGACAGCCCCACACCCGCGCAAGACCTCATCTGGGCGCTGCTGAATTCGCCGGAGTTTCTTTTCAATCAATAGACCGCCATGACGCACCGCCTTTCCGATCTCAGCCGCCGTCAGTTTGTCGAGTGCTTCGCCAAACTCTGCCTCGGCGTGCGCATCGCCTCCACGCCGGGAATGCTCCATGCCGCTGGTCCGGGTGGCAAAGCCAAAAGCGTGATCTGCCTCTACCTGCGCGGCGGCATCTCGCACATCGACACCTTTGATCCGAAGCCCGGCAAACCTGAGATGGCAGGCGTGCAGCCGATCAAGACTTCCGCCGATGGCGTGCAGATTTCGGAGTGGTTTCCGCGTCTCGCACAGCAGATGCATCATGTCACGCTCGTGCGTTCGATGACCTCCGTACTCGGCATTCACGAGTTGGGAGCCTACACCGCGCACACCAGCTACATCATGACGCCGACCATCAAGCATCCCGCGCTCGGCACCTGGGCGCTAAAACTGCTCGGCTCGAAAAATCCGGTGCTGCCAGGCAACATCCTCATCAACGGCAGCCCGCAGCATCCCGGCTGCGGCTACATGGAGTCGCACCTCGCGCCGCTGCCCATCGTGGACCCGGAAGCCGGACTGCAAAACTCCGCGATGGGCGAAGGCGTGAGCGCGGCAGACTTCGCACGACGCAACGCGCTCGCGCAGGCCGTGGGCAGTCATTTCGTGAAACACACGCCGCATCGCGATGCTGCCGCCTATCTCAAAATCCAGCAAGAGGCCACCGCGCTGATGAAAAGCGAGGACTTGAAGGTCTTCGACATCACGCGTGAAAGCGCGACCACGCAGGCCGCCTACGGCACGCATACCTTTGGCAAAGGCTGCCTGCTCGCGCGACGCCTCGTCGAGTCCGGCGTGCGCTTCATCGAGGTGGAGGACGATCAGAACTGGGACACGCACAACGACCAGATCGCCTCCATGCAAAACATGACGCCCTCGGCAGATCAAACGATGGCCGCGCTGCTCGAAGATCTGCATCAGCGCGGCCTTCTCGAAAGCACGCTCGTCATGATGATCACCGAGTTTGGCCGCACGCCAAAGATCAATGAAGCCACCGCAGGCCGTGGTCATCATCCCGGCGTCTTCACTTGGTGGCTGGCCGGTGCCGGCATGAATCGCGGCTACGTCCACGGCCAGTCCGACGAGGTCGCCGAACGCGTCGCCGACAAACCCGTCACCATGCCCGACTTCAACGCCACCGTCGCCCTCGCGATGGGCATGGACCTCACCCACACCGAGCACTCACCCTCCGGCCGTCCCTTCACCGTCGCGGACAAGGGCAAACCCGTGATGGAGTTGTTTGCGTGATGAAATCCTCCATGAGATCAGCGTGGCGGATCTTGAATCTGATCGGCCTCCGCCAGGACTTACTCGATGGTTTGACCATACACGCGCTCGGCAAGCTCGGGTCCGAGCCACCGCTCCGCGAACGCCCGGCGCAACTGCGCGGGAGAAGCGGCCGGATGCGCCTCCTTCACCCGCTGCCAGACCATTTGTCGCAACGCGGCACTGCGCGCCACGGCCTGCTGCACACGGCGGGAAGATGGCATGAGCGCATAGAGCCTCATTTGCAGCGCGTGAGCGGCGGGCGAGGTGTCTGTCATGCGAAGATCATGAAAGCACCGGGGCAGGTTGGCAAGGCAAGAACCATCTGCCCGCAACGCCTGGTGCATTACTATACCTCGCGTCATCGGGATTTGTGAATCCATCTGCCGGGAAAGCAATCGACAGCAGAATGGGGACAGCAGAATAAAAAAACCCCATTCTGCTGTCTGATCGGTTGTCCAACTCACACATCGTTTTGATTTGCAGTATAACTCAACCTTTCACACCTCATGCAACCCCATCTGTTTCGCACGCTGGCCATGCTCCTCGCCTGCTTCGCAGCCACCTGCTCGGCGGTCGAGTTTCGCCCGGAGTTCATCGCCATTCATTCCAACGAGACGCTGACACCGGCGAGTGTGAAGTGGACGAACCCGATCTACAATATTTCCGGTTGGAAACGACCTGATGGCACGGTGGAGCACGATGTTTTCAAAGTCGGTGAGGTCATCACGCTCGCAAATCCGGCGACGGAAACGCGGGATGGCATGACACGCTGGAACTTCACTCACGCAGCGCTCGATGTGTCCGCTGAGATGGCCGCAGGTCGCCTCAAATACACCTTCACGGTGAAGCAGCCGGGCTTGTGGTCGGTGGCTTACTCCGGTGCGCCTGCGGTGGTGAAGGAGGACGTGTTGGAGTTGTTTCAGCCGCTTGTTTGGAATGGGCGCCGACTGCCGGAGGCCAGCTTTCTCGTCGGCGATGACATCTGCTCCATTCCTGGCTGCTTGGTGCAGTCGAAAGCAGCCACGTTCGGTGTGCTGGCTGATCCGAGGCAGTTCCCTTTCGCCATGCCGACCGCGCTCACGCGGAAGTTTGGCGTCACACTGCGCAATGCAAAAGGCGAAGCCCAGCCGCTCGTGTTCGCGCCTTTTTTGGCCGCGAAGGACTCGCGTATGAAAGCAGGCGAATCGCGTTCCTTCGAGCTGGTGCTCGTTTCGCGCCCGGAATCGCTTTCGCAGACCTTCGAGCATGTGACTCGCGATGTTTGCGGCTTTCGTGACCGACGGGAAAACACGCTCTGCTCGCTCAACACGGCCTTTGAGAACATGCTCGACTACGTTCTCGGGCCGTGGGGCAGCTTTGATCCGGCGAACAAGGCGTTTCATTATCCTGACTCGCCCGGCTCGGTGAAAAACGTCAGCGCCTTGCATCCGCTCGGCCTCGCGTATGTCGCGGACAGTGAGCGGCTGTTTCGCGAGCAGGGCGTGCCGATTTTGGAGTTCCTGCTCTCGCGCGAGAAGTTCCTTTTTGCCCTAAACGACGACGGAATGAGCAGCAGCCAGATTCCCTCACGGCGCATGAACGGGCCTGCGATGCCGCTTTCAGAGCTGGCCGCGCTGCATCGCATCAGCAGCGGTGCCACGCCCTATTTTCTCGATGCCATGAAGCGTCTGCAAACCACGGATCGCACGCTGAACATGAACTGGATCAGCCGTGGCGATGCCTGGCAGAACGATCTCTGGCGCTACCGTGCCACCGGCGAGCGCAAGTGGCTCGATCAAGCCGCCGCCAAAGCCGGGCCGCATCTCGACGACGTGCCCGCCGACTTCCGCGCAGCCGCCGACGGCACCTTCTTCGAATACCTGCTGCCGCCGTGGAAGGACTATTACGAACTGTATCGCGACACGCGTGATTCGCGCCACCTCGCCGCTGCGCATCGCGGTGCGAGGCTCTATGCGCAGCTCATCTTCTTCTATCCCTCGATCCCGGATCGTGACATCACCGTGAACGAGTCCGGCTTCGCGCCGAGACGCGGCTCGCTCGACAAACCCGGCCTGTTGCGCGTGGCAAAGGAAGCCGTGCCCGCATGGCAGGTGTCCGAGCACGGCCTCACCTGCGAGGGAAACGGCACCGTGCAGCGCATCGCGCTCTACCTCGCCACGCACGCGCCCGTCTTCCTCCGCATCGCGCAGGACACCGGCGATGCCTTCCTGCGCGACATCGCGCGCAGCGCCATGATCGGCCGATTCGCGAACTTCCCCGGCTATCATTTCAACACGCTCTACTCCACCGCGCAGGCTCAGGCCGACTTCCCGCTGCATCCGCACGAGGAGCTGAAGCCCACGACCTCCTTCCACTACAATCACGTCCTGCCCATGGCGAACCTTGTGCTCGACTACCTCATGGCCCAGGCCCGCGACCGCTCGCAGCGCGCCATCGACTTCCCGCACGAGTATGCGGAATGCTACGCCTTCATGCAAAGCGGCGTCTATGGCGCGCCCGGCAAGTTCTACGATCAAACCAACGTGCGTCCCTGGATGCCAAAAGGCCTCGTCACCACCGACAACGTGCAGGTCAATCACATCACCGCACGCGGCGAGGACACTCTCTGCATCGCGCTGATGAACGAGTGCGAGCGTGAGTTGAAGGACGTCCATGTGCGACTCGCCATTCCAGACGGAACCTTCCGCGCCAGGCTTTGGCGTGACAACCAGCCACAAAACGAGGCAGTGGAAGTCATCAATGGTCAGGTGAAGGTTTCACTCAGTCCGAAAGGCATCACCGCGTTGGTGATCGAAGACGTGAAAACCAAAGTCACTTTCCAACATCACTTCAGTGCTGCGTCCGCTCCAAAAAGCGCCCTGACGCATCAACGCATCGCAACTCCCTTCGGCGAAGCGCAGGCCAACATCATCTCCTTCGGCCCAGACCTCGCCTGGCTCTACGTCTGGCTCACCGCTGACGAAAAAACCGTCAAATCAGCCCAATTGACCATCGAACTGCCCAACCGCCGCGAAACACTCACCGACGCCAGTTTCCCCTTCGAGTTCAGCCTGCCGCTCAAGCCCTCGGAGGATGCCATCGGCCTTTCCTTCGAGGTCCGTACAGCCGACGAAGCCATCTCGACCGCACGGACCGAACTCAAGCGGAACTAAGTGGGTTCTCGTCAAAGACATTAACCTTCTAAACCTGGAAGAGTTGGAATACTCGGTAACTGCTGCGCCTCACTCCCAAGCCACCCGCAAAAACTCCGGCGCGGGGCCTTTCCAGAGGGGGGCTTCGTTGGCTGGGAGGCCGTGGTTGGCGCAGAGGCCGAGTTGATCGATCTCGGACCACTTTGTCGGCGAACCGTCGGTGGAGGTGAAGTCGCTCAGAGCTAGCGTGAGCGTTTGCGGAGCGTCGGAGCCTTGGATTTCGCGCTGGCAGACGAAGGTGCGGCGTGGGCCGCGGTAGCTGCGCCATTCGTTTTGCTGGAGGACGATGCTGAGGCGGTTGGTTTGCAGGAGTTTGAGCGAGATAGCGAGTTTGGAGCCTTCAGGGCCGCGCCATAGGGGATCGGTGACTTTGCGGGTCCACAGTTGCTGATGCGTGGCGTTGCCGGCGTTGAGCGCATACCAGTCGCGAGTGCCGTGGGTGAAGTCGTCGATGAGTGTGGATGGTTTCGCGGTGAGCTTCGGGTTCGCTTGCTTGATCTCGTCGGCGCAGTGCGAGTGGAAAAGGCTGCTGAGGCAGAGTTCGGTGACCGGTTTGGCGTAGCCGGGGATCTGTGCGAGCGATTCGGGCTTGGGCAGCGTGTGGTAAACGTTCGCAAAGGCGAAAAGCGGCAGATCGTGCGTGTGGATCGGCAAGTGAGCGATGTAGCCTTCGGATTCGTGATGAACCTCGGCGCTGCGCCAGAAGCGGGCACGCGGATCGGGATCGACGCTGAAGTAGATCTCGACGCGGGCCACGGGCAGCGATTTCACATCCGGTCGCACGCGCAGTATGGGCACGCCGTCGTTGGATTTGAGGCGGATTTCGCTTTGCGGCGTCTCCGGCAAGGCGCGGCCGCCTTTGAGATGCTGATCAAACCACAGCGGCATCGCGATGGCGACCTCGGGCGTGAGGCGGTGGTTCATGTGTGGCACCCAACTGTAGCGCGTGGGCTGGTTTGGAATGAGCGCGTTGGTGCGATACACGTCGTCCATCCAGCCGTGGAAATCGTTCGTGGCGCTGCGGTGCAACACCGGGCACTGGATGAGCGGCGCATAGCTTTCAAAGCTGAGTGTGCGGCGGAAGAGATCGACATCGCCTTTGATCCGGTCCTGCTGGTCCGTGCCGCCGATGAACGAATGCGGCTGCCAGCGCCAGCCCTGACCGCCGACGCCGGGAACGGCGGCCTTCACACGGCGATCGGTGCCGGCGACATACATCGTGAGGTTTCCACCCATCGAGTAACCATGCACGCCGAGGCGCTGCGGATCGACCTGCGGTTGCTGTTCGAGAAACGTGAGCCCGCGACGACAGCCGAGCGTGAGGAGATACCAATTGTTGTTCTTCGGATGCTCGCGGTCCTCGAAGACCTGCTTCGGACCCGGCAGCATGGTGCTGTAGCCTTGCACATTGAGCTGCGAGGGATCGACCGCGCCCCACTCGGTGTTTGGATCGCCGGGCTCGGACTTCTCGCAGGTATTGAACGGTGCTTTGCTCGTGCCGCTGCCACCCCAGTTCACCGACAGCGCCGCGTAACCTCGCGCCACGAGCAGCTTCACCTCGCTCACTGAGCCACGCTGGCCGCCGCCATGGATGTGCATCACCGCCGGGAGTTTTTCCTCCGCATTTTTCGGAAAGCCATACACCGCCGCCATCCGCGCAGGCTTGCCTTTGAAGCTGCCGATGAAATACCGCACATGCCGGAACACACCGCCGTCCTCCTTCCACTCACGGATGATCTCGACCTCAAGCGGGTCCTTGCGTGGATCAAAATCCGCCCACAACTCCAGCACCGACTGCGGAGTAGTTTCGGCGGCAAAAACGGCCTGCGAGGCAAACAAGAGCACGCTGGCAAGCAGCGAGGTGTTTTGGAGAAAGTGGCGGCGGGTTGTAGTCACGAATGATGCATTTGGTGGGCGAAGTAACGTGCTGCAATGACCTGCTTTGCGGAAACGAGAGAATCTCAATATCCACAATCACAGGAAAGTCATCTCGACGATGCGCCACGGCTCGCCTCTTTTGACCAAAGACCAGTTCCATTATGAAACATCTTCTCTACCTCCTGCTCACCATCTTGGCTCCACTTGCCACCGCCGCCGAAACGCATCGTGTGGACGTGTGCGTGTATGGCGCGACGCCTTCGGGCATTGTCGCGGCGGTGGCGGCGAAGCAGGAGGGCTGCTCGGTGCTCATTGTGGAACCGGGCCGATGGGTGGGCGGCATTCTCGGAGCGGGGATCAAGCCATTGCAGGATTGCCCCGTGCCGGTGGCGGTGGGCGGGCTGACGGCGACGGGCGTTTTCAAGATGGGCAAGCAACCAGATGTGTTGCGCCAGGATTTCGCGAACTGGCTGGCAGAGGAAAAGATCCCGGTGATCTATGAGCAGCGCGTCCAGCGTGTGGAGAAAGCGGGAGCGAGCATCGCAAAGCTCATCCTGGAACTCGCACAGCCGGACAAGCACGGGATTCCAGCGCCGACCGCGACTCAAAAAGAGGTCGCGGTGATCGAGGCGAAGGTTTTCATCGACGCCAGCTACGAGGGCGATCTGATGGCCGCGGCGGGCGTCAAGTATGCGGTAGGGCGCGAGTCGGCGGAGACTTACCACGAGGAACTCGCAGGCGTTGGGCCGACGACGAACTGGACGCCGATTGATCCTTACGTTGTCGCGGGTGACGCGAAGAGCGGACTGCTGCCGTGGGTGGAGGCGGACCATGGCTTGCCGAAAGGCGCGGCGGATGATTACACGCAGGCTTACAACTTCCGCTTTTACGTCACGCGTGATCCGGCGAAGCGCGTGCCCTTTGAAAAGCCCGCGAACTATGATGCGAAGGACTTCGAACTCGTCGGGCGTTACGTCGAGCATCTCGTGCGCACCACCGATGATGCCAGCAAGCTCACGAAGCGCCTGCGCGACATCTTCCCCGGCTGGCTGAACAGTGGCGAATACAACTACAAGCGCGAGTCCCTGATCACGATGGCGCCGCTGGGTCTGAGCCGTTTTTATCAAGACGGCACCTGGGAAGCGCGCTCGAAAGTGTGGCGGCAGCACCAGGACTACCTCAGCGGCCTGCACCACTTCCTCAGCACCGATTCACGCGTGCCGGAGGCGTTTCGCCAGGAGACGGCGGAACTCGGCCTCGACCAAACGATGCACGCCGACACCGAAGGCTGGCCGAACCAGCTCTATGTGCGCATCACGCGCCGCATGAAGGGGCCATACATGCTCACACTCGCCGATGTGTGGAATCAAACGAAGACCGAGGACGGTGTGGGCCTCGCGCTCTACGGCGTGGATATTTATCCGGTGCGTCGTTACGTCGTCGCGAACGAAAGCGGGAAAATCGGCGTCGCCACGGAGGGAAACATGTTCGTCGGCGGATCGCATGGCACGGGCCATCCCTATCCCATCCCGTATCGCGCGATCACACCGAAGGCGGACGAATGCACCAACCTCCTCGTGCCCGTGTGCTTCTCCGCCAGCTACATCGCCTATGCTTCGGCACGCATGGAGCCGGTCTTTTGCGTGCTCGGCGAGTCCGCAGGCATCGCCGCTGCGCAGGCCATTCAAGCCGATGTCACGGTGCAAAACGTGGACGTCGCCCAGTTGCGTGATCGTCTTCTCAAACGCGGTCAGATTCTCGAATGGACCGAAGAACTGGCTCAACAGACGAAGCAACGCCGAAGCGACATCGAGATGGGCGAATGGGCCTCCCAGCAGGAATGGAACGACGCGAAGCCCGGCTGGGAATGGCTCTTCCCCTTCATCGACACCAACAAAGACGGCAAGATCGCCCTCGCCGAGCACACCGCCTTTCAAGACTACAAGAAGCAGCATCCCGACTGGCAGAAGCGTCTCCGCGAGGAGCTGAAGAAGTAAATGCGCGCCTCAATCGACGCGTGCATCCGCGCCGGGAAATGCGATGAAGCACGGATCGCATGAAATCCCTGTTTTTGCTTCTTCTCGCCAGCTTCAGCGTCCTCAGCAAAGCGCGGCGCTGGGTTTTACTGTCAGTATCGGGCGCAAAAGCCACGATGTCCTCCTGCCGCGTCGCCTCAATAATCAATGATCCTGGGCCTTACCGCCCCTGTCTCACTTTCAACAACTTCTCCCCCGCCGCGTTCAGCGTTTCCACCTGCTTCGCGAAGTGGAAGCGGATGAAGCGATGCTCGGGTTCGCGGAAAAAGCTGGAGCCTGGGACGCCGGCCACGCCGATCTCGCGCACGAACCATTCGGCGGCTTCGGTGTCGGTTTGGAAGCCTAGCGATGAGATGTCGAACAAGACATAGTAGGCACCCTGCGGTTCGGTGAAGGGCAGGCCGGTGGCGCGGAGGTGGTTGAGGAAGACATCGCGCTTCGCGGTGTAGCGATCGCGCAGGCCGTGGTAGTAGGTGTCTGGCAGTTCCAAACCGGCGATGGCGGCCTCTTGCAGTGGTGCGGCGGCGCCGACGGTGAGGAAATCATGCACCTTGCGCGCTTGGGCGATGATGTGCGGCGCGGCCTGCACATAACCGAGTCGCCAGCCGGTGATGGAGTAGGTTTTGGAGAGCGAATTGCAAACGATCACGCGTTCCGCGGCTCCGGGCATGGAGTGCATGTAAACGTGCTCATGCGGCGCATAGACGATGTGCTCGTAAGGCTCGTCGGTGATGACGAACGCATCGTGTTTATCGGCGAGATCGAGGATCGTTTGCAGTTCGGCACGCGTGAAGACTTTGCCGGTCGGGTTGGAAGGATTGCAGACGATGATGGCCTTCGCGCCTTGGGCGAAAGCGCGGGCGAGTTCGTCAGGATCGAAGCCGAACTGCGGCGGACGCAGCGGGACGTAGATCGGCTCTGCACCAGACAAGATCGCGTCGGCGGCGTAGTTCTCGTAGAAGGGCGAGAAGACGATCACTTTGTCCCCCGGTTCGCAGCAGGTCATCATGGCGCACATCATCGCCTCTGTGCTGCCGCAGGTGACGACGAGGTTTTGATCAGGATCGACAGGTGTGCCGGAGAAATGCGTGATCTTCCGCGCCAGCGCCTGCCGGAAACGCGGTGCCCCCCAGGTCACGGCGTATTGATGAAACGGGCCGCGAGTGGCGCGCTCCAGCGCGGCGAGCAACTCCTCCGGCGGATTGAAGTCGGGGAAGCCCTGGGACAAATTGATTGCGCCATACTGGTTCGAGAGGCGCGTCATCCCCCGGATGACTGATTCGGTGAAGGCGTGGAGTCGGCGTGAGGTCGCAGGCATCCTGGCGATTTGGGCGAGATGCCGCAGGGCCGCAAGCAAACCCTGCTGCCATGATTGACACGTTCAGCGAGACCCGAGGCGGATGAGCTCTCGAATCTCCTGCTCTATTTCCTCCGCTGAGGGCGAGTCGAGCGTGTCTGCCACCGCTTCGCGAAACAGCTCACGGTAACGTTTGCGATAACGCACGATCATGACGCGGAAGTTGCCCTCGGTGACGCCGATGGAGGCGGCGGCCGGACCATACTCGGCGGCGGAGCCTTCCTGAAGCAACCATGGACGCACGGCCTCAAAAGCCTTGCCCTTGCCTTCCGTGGAATATTCCAGGCGCAGACGTTCGGTGATCGTGGCGAAGAAATCGCGCGCCCAGCGGCGGTTGTAGAGATCCTCGGGAGTGGCGAGATTTTGCGGCTCGCACTGGTAGCGTTCCTCAGCCTCCATGGCATCAAAGGACAACGCCCGCAGGCCGCCGCCGCGCTTCCCAGCGGCGGCTTTTTCATGCTCATCACGCATGAAGCGTTGGAACGCGGTCAGCAGGAAGGTGCGCATCTTGCCGGAGTCGCGGTTGGCTTTGGCAAAGAGGTCGTTTGCCAGCGCCCGCTCGAAAAACCCCTGCGTGAGGTCTTCAGCGTCCTGGGGCGAGCGGCCGGTGCGCCGGGCGTAGCCGTACAGCGGGAACCAGTAGGCCCGGCAGAGCTGGGAGAGGATGAGATCGCGCTCCTGCACGTCCACGCCTTCGCGTAGCCGGAGGAGATTGGTCCAACGGGTGGTTTGGAAGGAATGCGGGGCGGAGATCATGAGCGGGCCAAGTGAGATGATGAGCAGGCCGTGCGCCGGAGAACAGAAAAAAGTTTTGCGGATCTGTAACTGGCGGGCCGGGATTCCCAATAGACCGGGTGAACCCGCTTGTGTCCCGCTCCTGTGAGCGGGTGCAGGAAGGAGTTCCCACACTCAACACACCCATCATCATGAAACATCCGCTCGCCAAACATTGCCTCATCACGGTCTTTATCCTTGCTACATCGTACGCAACTTGCCAGGAAGCACAGAAACCGTCCGTTGAAGACGCTCAGTCTGTCACCAGTCGGTGGGAGAACTGGCGCAGAGGTCTCTCTGGCGATGACAAGGTTCTCATCGACAAGCTCGACACCTTGCAGGCGAGCTTTGAGCAATCAACCGTCATACTGGGGCGTCTGGCACAGGCATCCGTGAGTCCCAGCACCAAAGAGATGGTCATCTCCATCCACGGGGGATATCATCTCACGGAATGCCTGCTGCATGGCCTCTACCGCATGGAGCAGATGAATCTCTGGACCACGGAGAACGAGAAGGCCGCAGATCTGAATGCCTTTACCATTGTCCCGTTCTACATGAATTTCCTCCACCATGCCCAAGATGTGCATGGGGTCTCTGCCAATGCTGCGGCGGCTGGATGCCAGCACAGAGTATCAAGGCTTCATCAACCGCCTGGACGCCGAGCTTCGCGATGCGCGTCGGTTCTGCTGGGATCGAGCCCACAAGCTGTCGCCGGAGGTTTCCAAGATGAACGTGCGGCAATACGCACTGCGTCAGCCCTGAAGCCTGAGTTTTCACACCAAGCCAATTTTTCACCTTCTTGTCACTGACAGAGCCCCCCCAAAAACAACGCCATGATGAATCTGCATGCGCTCGCTCTGACCAGTCTGCGACGGGAACACGAAAACATCACACCCACACCACGATGAAACAAACAATCACCGCACTCTGCGCCCTCTTCATATTCCCGCTTTACGCATTCACTCAGGATGCCTCGTCTTCTCGCACTTCATTCGACGGCTTCTCCATCGAACTGCCGAGGGGATGGCAAAAGTCTCCCGACACGGTCACGCATGCCATGACACCTGGATCGACCAACCTGCTGAAGATCGTTCCCAGCGCTGCTGCGGAGCCGTCTCCCGCCGACACGGCCATGTTTTCGATTGAGTCGAGGCGCGTTGACCAGGGCTTTTCGGATGCCGCATTCGTCAGGGAACTCATCGGCCGATTCAAGCAAGCTGGTGGGCAAGGTTCTGTTCTGGAACCCAAGACGATTGCCGGAGCCGAATTACAGAATGCTCGCATGATCGCTCCAACCCCAAAAGGCCCGCTGATGTATGACCTCTACACCATGACCGTGCCATCAGGCGGAGAGCACATTTTTTACTCCTTCTATGCTGTTTGCGCGATCAAACGTGATGGGGGCGTGGTCGCCAACCCCGATCACGTCGTGGCGATGCTCACAGCGATCAAGCGGATTCAAGTGAATGAATAGATGGGGACTCGACTTCGACCGCAGCAGCGAAATGGCTTCTCAATCCCGGATATTTTTATGAACACGCATCCTTTCATTCGTTCCCTCCCTGCCAAATGCTTGTTTGGTCTGGTTGGCATCGTCAATCAAATCGTCCACCAAGTTTTGCCGCTGCTGATGTTCCTATGTGCTTGGGGCATGTTGGCCGGCTTGGTAGGTCTGTTCGGCCCCCAAAAATTACAGGCTCTTTCCATGCTTGCCGCATCTGCTGCGACAATGGTCGGCCTTTGGGTGCTGTACCGTGCCTGCTTCTGGCTGCGCCACAAACTCAGGCGCGCATGGGTCTGCATCTGCCCGAAATGCGGGGTGCTTGCGGGCGAGGCTCTGACCGACAAGATTCAAGACCGGGAATATGCGTATGAGGCTGATGAGTCCTACCTGGAGCCAAACGGCGGACTCTATGGCTACGACGGACCGCAACAGACGATGAAGTGGCGCAAAGTCACGCGCACAGGCGTCTGTCGCGATCACTTTCTCCAACTGCGCTGCGGCCGCTGCTCGCACGAGTGGCAGGACGAGTATGTGGAATAACCAGCGCACTTTCGAACAACTTCACTTCCATCGTTATGAACGATCTGCTGACATTCCTCAAGCCTCACAAGCGCATGTTGATCACAGCGGTCTGCGTGCTTGCGTTGGTCTGCGGCCTGCTGCTCACCCCAAAGTCCAACAGCGCATCGGAGTATGCCTTCGCCACCGTCGCTGAGAGTGGCGACACCATTGAAGTCGGCGGAACAGGAGCGGCGCTGCTGAACTTCAACGGCGTACAGATGGCTGTCGCGTTGGCGGCTCGTGAGGGCTGGCAGGTTCACTCCGTCACGCCGGTGGTGTCAGGCCGATCCAGCTCCTTTCAGAGTTCGTTCGGCCCCGGCAGCGGCTCCGGGTTCACTGGCACCGACTTCATCGTGCTGCTGCAACGCTGAGCCGCAAATACACCGACATCAAGATACTCAGAAACACAAACACACCAAACACATGAAAACCAAACACATCATCATGCCAATCCTCGCCGCCTGCGGCATTCTTTGCAGTCAGTTCGAAGTCACGGCCGAGTCAGTCACACCAGCGCCTGAGAAGCAGCGGAGGCCTGGCGAAGACCTCTATCAACTCGGCATGGATTACATGGAGGGAGTTGGTGAAATTCAAGACCAGGCCAAAGCCTGTGAGTACTTTCTCAAAGCCGCAGAACTCGGTCATGACTGCGCCTGCTACAACCTGGGCATGTGCCACACGCTCGCCCGAGGTGTGCCGCAGGATTATACGAAGGCTAACGAGTTTCTCCGCAAGGCTGGAGAACTCGGTATGAGCATGGGGTATGTGATGCTGGGAAGAAACCTGGACGAAGGGCACGGGGTGCCGGAGAAATCTCCCGAGACAGCCTGCGAATACTATCTGAAGGCGGGTCAGCTTGGTGCTGGCGGCGGGTATTTGATGCTCGGCCACCACTATGACGATGGCTTGGGCGTGCCGAAGGACTATGCCAAGGCACGAGAATGCTATCTCAAGGCTGGTGAGCTAGGCATTGGGCGAGGTTTCAACAATGTGGGGCTGCATTTTGTTCAGGGAAGGGGAACGGCTCGGGATTACACCAAGGCCAATCAGTGCTTCCTCAAAGCCGCAGAACTCGGGGATGCGGATGGGTATTACCATCTGGGTGTGAGTTTTGAAAACGGGTATGGCGTCGCCAAGAACCCCGCCAAAGCCAACGAGTGCTTCCAGAAAGCCAGACAAATACGCGCCGCCAACAGAACTCCCAATGCAGCAAATCAAGGCCAGCAGTGAACCACGGTGAACACCACTATCAGCACTAAGGCAAGACTCACACGCCACCAAATTCTCAAATCAAACCAACAAACTTTCACTGTCATGAAACACAAAATCGCCGCCGCCTTGCTTCTTGCCCACCTGTTATTCCAGGCATGTGAATCCAGTGCTCAGCAGCCACCAGTCAACCCCTCAGCAGAGGCCGCCGAAGGTCATTTTGATCTCGGTGTGAGGCATGTCGCGGAAGAAGATCATGAGAAAGCACAGGACTGCTTTCTGAAGGCGGGTGAAGCAGGAGATGGGAGAGGATACTATGGTCTAGGCCTTCTTCATGAGAAGGGTCTCGGTGTTCCGAAAGACGACGAAAAAGCCTGTGCCTACTTCCAAAAGTCCGCCGAGATGGGTGTGGGTAGAGGCTATTTCGAGTTAGGTAGGCGCCATTGGAGTGCATCGGGTGCGAAGGGAGATGCCCATCGTGCGGGAGAGCTGTACATGAAGGCTATCGAGTTAGGTGAGGGAATCGGCTACGTTGGCCTGGGCCAGATGTCGATGCATTTGGACGAACCCAACCGGACGGCCATCCTGATCGGGAATGCAGACATGATGGATCTCAGAAGGGCTGCACAATACTTCAAGAAAGCCGGTGATATGGGTGCTGGCACTGGGTATGTGGTGCTCGCAGGTTTGCATCTAAGCAACGCGGGTAGAATTCCTGTGAACATTGATGCCGCCATAGAGTGCGCGCAAAAAGCGGTGGCACTTGGCGAGAGACTCACTGGGCATATTTTGCTTGCAAACATCTACAAAAACACGCTCTCACAACTCGAAAAGGCCCGCCAACACCAGCTCATGGCAGATGAATCCACATTTCTCACTGAGCAGGTTCACATCTTGAGAAGCCTTACATTCCAAAAGAAGTAAACCCAGGTTCCGCGTGTTGCCCTCATGAAAGCCACCTCTGTAGCACCATGAAAATTATCTTTATCCCCCTTTTGCCAACTTTGCTCTGCCTGACTCCATGCCATGCCCAGGAAACGGGCAACAATAAAAACGCACTCGTGGAAGCCCACCTGGAATCCGTGGCTCCCATCACCTCCCCGCATGGAAAGACCCTCGACAAGCTGCGCAGTGATCTTCAGGAGGCGATTAACATGCTTCCGAGACACGACATGCAGGACCATACAGTAGAAATCTTCAAGGCCGTCAAACCCAGCCTTTATTATGAGAAGGTGCTGGTCAAATGGCGTGAGAGCCTCAACTGCCTGCGTGATGCCGAGGAGCTTTACGCCATGGTTCCTGCGGGTGCTGACCAGCAGAAGGCGCGCACGCGGCTTGCGCTGGTTTACGTCGCCACATTGGTCGCCTCAGTCGATGTACTCGACTATCCGCGCGGTCTCGCCGAGCATGGAAACCTTGAGGCGATTTTAAAACCGGCGGTGAGCAAGGCGCGTCGCGTGGTGGAGGCCTTCTATCAGCACCAGATCCCGCGCACGAGCGAGCTGGACCTTGAGTTGGCCCAAAAACTGGGGCTGATGACCGCGCTGCCATCCAAGCAGTAGTCGAAGGCACAATGCCCCCCAACAAGCGGGTGGACGCAGGCGCAAACCATCGCCACGTTGCATTCAGACGAATTCTGCCTGTCCCATGAGTGATCCGCAGCTCCCTTCCGACCATAGTGCCAATCTGCGCGGCCTGCTGCTGAATCCCACGGCGGCGGATGACAGGGCGCTGCTGGAGCCGCCAACGCCGGAGGAGTTGCAGGCGGCGCTGCCGGGCTATGAGGTGTCCAAAATGGTCGGGCGCGGCGGCATGGGCGCGGTTTATCTGGGCAGGCAGATCTCACTGGACCGCAAGGTGGCGGTCAAGGTGCTGCCGCCGCACTTGGAAGGTGACGACGGGAACTTCGTGGAGCGCTTTAAAAACGAGGCGCGGGCGATGGCGAGGCTGAATCATCCTGGCATCGTGGCGGTGTATGACTTCGGGCAGACAGACGCGGGACTGCTCTACTTTGTGATGGAGTTTGTCGAGGGGACGGATGTGCAGCGCATGATCTCGCAGCAGAAGCGGCTGAAGTCCGCGCATGCGCACGCCATCACCGCGCATGTGTGTGACGCGCTGGCTTACGCGCATGAGCGCGGCCTCATCCACCGCGACATCAAGCCAGCTAACATCATGCTCAGCCAGGAGGGCGAGGTGAAGGTGGCGGACTTCGGCCTGGCGAAGGCGATGAACACGAACGCCACCAATCTGACGCAGAGCGGCATGGTGCTGGGCACACTGCACTACATGGCGCCGGAGTCCTTCATTCTGGGCGCGGCGGTGGACCACCGGGCGGATCTTTATGCCGTGGGGGTGATGTTGTACCAGATGCTCACCGGCAGAGTGCCTTCCGGCGTTTTTGAACTGCCGTCTTTGCAGATTCCCGGGCTTGATCCGCGCTTTGACGACATCATCACGCGGGCGATGCGGGAGGAGAGGGAAGATCGTTATCAATCCGCTGTGGAAATGCGCCACGATCTCGATGGCATGCTCACGCAGCCGGTGCCGGTCAAAAACATGCCTCCCGAGGCGGCAGCCACGAAGGTGCTGCCAAAGGCGATTCATTCAAACTCACTTCAAAAGCGCCATCCTGCCCAAGCACCGGAGCAGGAGAGTTTCAAGCTGGCCAAAAAGAGCACGGTCTTGGGCTGGGTGCTGGCCACGCTGCTGCTCCTGGCGGGCTGCGGCGCATACCTTTGGTTGACAGGTGTGCGCGTAACGTTTGATGAAGAAACCACGCCAGCACCTCTTCCGCCAGTGGTCGTCCAGCCGCCTAAAACTTCGATGCCGGAGCTGGAACCCGAACCCAAGGCTGCGGAGGTCAAAATAGCCTCTGTCCCGCCGTCAACGAAGCCCGCCAGCACTCCGCCCAAGCCATCCGTGCCGCAAACTCCTCCTGCCCAGCCGCAGGGAAATGTGATCGACCTGCTGGCGTTGCCAGACGTGGCCAAGGGGGCGCTTTCCGGCCAGTGGGCGCTCGCAGGAACAGCGCTGGAGGTGCGTGCTGAAAGCACCGACAGCAGATCCTATGACCTTGTCTTCCCATGGTCGGTGCGGACGTTAGATGAGTATGACTTTGAGATTTCCTTCACCCTTACCGCGAGCGCGGTGGGGGCCATCACCATGCATCTGCCGACGACCCGCAGACGCGTGCTCTATTACCTTCAGTCTTATCCAAGCTCGAAGATCCAGTACGGCTTTAACGGGCTGGACGGCAAACGCATCCTGGACAATCCCGCCGCCTCCAGTGCCCTCGATCTGCCGCTGCGGCCCGGAATCCGCCATTCCGCGAAGGTCGAGGTTCGCAGCGGTTCGCTGCGCGCTTTCATGAACGGCAAAAAAATTGTGGACTGGAGCGGCGATCTGCGTCGCTTTGCCGGAGATGAAAATTTCAAATATGACCAGCGCAGTCCTGCGCTTGGGGTCTATGGAGGCGGGGTGATTTTTCACAAGGCGGTCATCACAGAACGCGCCACGCAACCGGCGGCGGCAGTTGCGCAGACACCACCGCCTGTCGCACCAGCCACACTCGACTTTCCAGAGTATCAGCAGCTTCTCCAAACGCACGCCACAGACTGGCAGCAGCATGTGCGGCAGCCTTATGATGACAGCATGGCCCTGCTCTCATCCCAGTTCATTCAGGCGCTGGAGCGGGGCATGATCACCTCAGACCCGAAGAAGAAGGGGGCTTTCGCCGATGAGCTGCAGCGATTCAAAGCCGCCGCACAGCCACCGCCGGCCAGTGGTGACGCCGATCCTTTCCTCCCGGCGCAAATTCCTCAGTTCAGGCAAGCATTCCGTCTGCAAGCCGCCCGGCTGCAGCAAGCGCGTGATCTGGCCGCCGCCGGGGTGACCAAGGAGTTTTTGGACGCGTTGGACGCCCTCGAAAAACAGCAGGCTGCCAGCCAGCAGCTCGGTCGGGCCGCCGGGGTCAAAGCTCTGCATGCCGATCTTCTGGCAGGAAAGAAGGCGGTTGCCGAGGTGTTGATCGCAAAAACTCCGGTGGTGACCACCCAACCAGCCACTGCCCCCAGCACGACGGCCGCAGCCCAGTTCACACCTCCCGACGGCACACTCAAAACCGGCGGGCAGCTCGTGTTTCAGGACGATTTCGACTCCGGTGTGCTGTCCGCCGACTGGAAGCAGCAGAATAAGGCATGGTATTGCGTCACCGGCCTGCTCGGCACCACCGAGGCTTATTTGAAGGACGCCAAGGACAATGGCTGGGGCTGCTGGCTCGGGCGTGATCTGCCGGAGTATGTACGCATCGAGTTCGACATCGATTTCGTGGGCCGGGGCGCGGTCATGGTGTGTGAATTGTATGCCACGCCACCGAAGGGCGCGGCCTCCCCCGCAGGCACCGGGTACAAGCTGATGTTTGGCGAGAAAGGAGCCGCTCGTCCGGTGATTCAGCGTGGCATGACGCCGCTGGTCAGCGGCGGATTGAATACCAACCCCGTCACCGCCAGCGCAAGTACCATCCACCACATCGCGATCCAGCGGGTGGACGGGCAGACCCTCGAATGGTTCATCGACGGCAGGCTGCATGCCCGTGCGCGTGACGGCGATCCAAAGCGCGGCGGCTGGCTGGGCTTCCAGTATGAGGATGGAATGGTGCTGGTGGACAATGTGCGGGTGTTTGACCTCGACCCGCGCAGCCAGGCCGCAGCATCAGCCGCGCCTGTGGCTGTGACGCCACCGGTCACCCCTGCAACCGTGACACCCGCCCCAACCGCGCCCGCGATCACACTTTCCGGTGCCCTGGTTCTCAGACAGCAACGGGAGAAGGACTTCGATGCGGTGGGCGATCTGGCGGGCATGGCGGCGTTTGCCGGACAGGAGGCGACCAAGCGAAACACGAAAAGAGCGCTCCTACTGGTGCAGGTGAGCACGCCAGGCATGGCGGATGGCCGACGCACCGTCTGTTTCGCGCCGCAGGACGTGCGGCTGAACAAGCAGGGGCTGGGCTATGCTTTCTTGTGGAGCGACAAGAGCACGGGTGTGCTCAATGTCGTACGTCCCGGCTACGAGATCGCCACGGAGGGATTCCGCACCAGTGGCGGACGTCCTACCGAGGTGGTGGTCACGCTCAGCCCCTTGACCCCAGCCCGCGCTTGCATCATCCGGGGGCAGGTGCGCAACCCGGACAAACAACCTGCCGCGCAGGTCATCGTGCGGCTGGCCGACTGGGCGGTGACACGGACGGACGGTCTGGGGCGCTATTTTTTCCAAGACGTCTCTCCCGGCACCCATCTGCTGCGCGCCGAGAGCGCCCAGGGCGAGGTGGAAACCTCCATCGCGCTCCAGCCCGGGGTGAATCAAGAGCAGAATTTGCAGATCGAAAAAGCCGATATGCTGGGTCTGCGCTGGACGCTGCAGACCGAGCCGGAGAACCCGCTGCTCACTGGCCCCGGCACGGTGAATGGCGAGGCGTTCCTGTCCGGCAGCTTCGACGTGCGGCGCGGTACCCACACGCATGACCAGAGCAATGATTTCTCGTTCTTCAAGACGACCGGCGTCCTGCGCTGCGGCCATTCCGATGGCATCAACGGCCTGCACCTGGAAACGCTGCCCTTTGAGCAAATCCACGCCATCAACCTGGGCCAGGTTTTTGAAGACCATGAGTATTTCCAAAACGGCACGGCCAAGAACGAACTGCTGCGCCCCGGCCATGTGTTTACCCTGCGCTCCATCCTGCATGACTGCTATGCGAAGCTGGAGATCACGCATGTGCCAGCCAAGTAGCGCCACTTTTCGCGTGCCTTTCCACCTGCCAGCGGCATAAAGCAGCCACCATGTCGTCCACCAGTGCGTCACGCCCCACACTTCGCTGGGAACCTCCCGCGCCGGAGGTGCTGCAGACCGTATTGCCACAGTATCAGATCACCGCATTGTTGGGCCGTGGCGGCATGGGCGCGGTGTATCGCGGCGTGCAGGCCACGCTGGAGCGTGAGGTGGCCGTCAAAATCCTGCCGCCTGACCTCAGCGATCCCTCACGCGCCGAGCGCTTCCGCACCGAGGCGCTGGCGATGGCACGGCTGAATCATCCCGGCATCGTCAAGGTCTTCGACTCCGGCCAGACACCGGACGGCCTGCTCTACCTCGTCATGGAATTCGTCGAGGGTGGAGATGTCCTCGGTCTCCTCCAAAAAAACGGTGGCAAACTGCGCCCTCAGGACGCCCTGGCCGTCACCGCGCATGTGTGCGACGCGCTGCACTACGCGCATGAGCGCGGCATCCTGCACCGCGACATCAAACCTGCCAACATCCTGCTCACGCAGGAGGGTGCGTTGAAAATCGCCGACTTCGGCCTGGCGAAGATGACCCAGCAAGGAGCGCATGGCCTGACTCAGAGCGGCATGGGCATGGGCACGCTCGTGTACATGGCACCGGAATCCCTCATCCTCGGCGCGGGTGTGGACCGCCGCGCGGACGTCTATGCCGTGGGAGTGATGCTCTACCAGATGCTCACTGGCAAGCTGCCGCGCGGCATCTTTGAAAAACCTTCGGTGCTGGTGCCGGGACTCGATGCACGCTTCGACGGCGTGGTCAGCAAGGCGCTCATGGAGGACCGTGATCTGCGCTACAGCAGCACGGCGGAGCTGCGGTCCGCGCTTGATGAGATTCTCACCCACCCGGTGGCAAAGAAAGAGGCTCCGCCTACCGCCGCAGAGACAAAGCAACGAACCGCACCGCCTCCCGCGACCCGTCCTCCGGCTCCGGCGGCGAAAGCACCAGAGGCACCGCAAAAGAAAAAATCCGTTCCGGGGGCGCTGTTTGTATTCACCATCGCCGTTGTCGCTGGACTCGCCGCGCTTGAGATCACGCGCAAAAAAACTTCCTCATCACCCCTCGAAATCAACGGCGGCTCCACCACGCCCACAGTTGAGGCGGCCAACGCGGATGGCTCCAAAACGAGTGCCGCGCCTGCGTTGAAACCATCTGGCACATTCTCCACTTTTCCGCTCGCAGTGAACCCGCGCCCCACGGTTCCCTGCTCCGTGAGGGTCTGGAAGCACGGCTCTTCCTCCGCCACGCCGATGACACGCGAGACCGAGCCGGAGGCATTCCCGCCGGATGACCTGCTGGACGCCGTCATGCTCAGCGTCGCCTTCGCGGGCAATACCAAGAGCGACCGCCACGCCGTAGCCCTGCGCGCCGATGGCAGCGTCGTGGCCTGGGGGGACAACAGCGCCGGGCAGCGTGATATTCCTCCCGGCATCACCGACGCGGTGGCCGTGGCCGCCGGAGACCGCTTCACCGCCGTCCTTCGCGCGGACGGCTCCTGCCAGTCCTGGGGCATGGCCCTCAAGTGGCCGATGCAATCTCCGGCGGCGGGCGAAAAAATCGTCCACATCGCCTCCGGGGCGGGCAATCTGGTGCTTCTAACTGAAAGCGGGCGTGTGATCTGCCAGGGCGACGATGGTACGATGAAAAATGGCGAGGTGAAACTGCCCTCACGAGCGCTCGCCATCGGCGTCGCCACCTTTCATGCAGTTGCTTATCTCGAAGACGGCAGTCTGTGGCAGTGGGGAAAACGTTTCCCAGTCAAAGGCAGCGTGCAGACCGTCCCTCTCGCGAAAGTGGCATGGCAGCCGAAGGACAGCGCATGGAAATCCTCCCGGCATGTTTACGAGTGGCACACCGTGCCTGTCGCGCACCAGTTCCTTGTCGCGCCGGATGGAGGCCTTTTTGATCTTACCACCGTTGAAGACAAGGCCGCGCTCGCAATTGAGGGGGGCTATGATCCAGCGCCGCTGGACCGGCTCCAGAGAGTGCTTGATCTGCGCAGCCAAAGTTTCCGCCGCTGCACCGCGCTAACCAGTGACGGATGGGTGGCCTGGGGAGGCCACACGGGCACGACTCTCAATGTCCTGCGCTCCATCCCGGGCTGCACCTTCATGTGCTACAGCGACTATTTCGGCTTCGCGCTGCGTCCCGAGCCGCACACCGCACCCTTTGCAGAGGCCACCACCACGCATCGTCTTGAATTCAAGACGGGAGAAAGCCAGGCGGGCTGGACTTTTGTGAATCCGGCGGGCATGCCGGAAATGCGTCAGGAAAACGGGCAGGCAGTGCTCACCAGCCGCAATGGTGATCTTTATCCCAGCAGCAACAACAACGCTCCGCGCCTGCTGCATCCCGTGGGCGCGGAGTTCACCCTCAGCACCCGCCTGCGCTTCACCGCCGGAAGCTCCTACTCCTTCGCCAGCGGCGGTCTGCTACTCTGGCAGGATGAGTCAAATTACATCCGCCTGGAGCGCGGCTGCTTCGGCAAATCCGGGGTTCATGGCATCCTTTTTGAGGGCTGCCTGAACAGCCCGAAGTATAGCCGCTGGGTCACCATGCAGTCGTTCCCCGTGTCAGAGACGGAGGTGGAGTTGCAGCTCGTCCTGCGCGCCGGAGTCCTGTGCGCCTCATGGCGGCCCGTCGGCCATGCGGACGCATCCTGGCGACGTGTGGGCGAACGCTTCATCGAACCCGCGCCCGGCATGCAGGCTGGCATCGCCACCTGCGCCCTTCACAGTCCAGAGCTGCAAGTGCCGTTCGACTACGTCGAGCTGGTCACTACGAACCCGCTACAGCCGAAGCCGGTGGCTGTGCCGGTCGTATCAGCGCCCGCCCCAGTCGCGCCAATGCCAGCGCCAGTGTCAGCGCCTTCAGCTCCCGCCATTTCGCCCTCGGCGGCTCCACCACCGGAAGCAGCGCCCATCTTTGCCAGCTATCGCGATCAACTGACGACACTCGTCACCCGTCCGCACGAAACCAACCTCGCCGCTTTGCGGGCCAACTATATCCGCGCCCTGCAAACCCGCGAGCAAACCGCCCGGCGCGAGTCCAACACCCGCCTGCAACAGCTTTATCAAGCGGAGGTGCGGACCGTGACGCAGAATCAACCGATCGGCGCGGCGGATGCGGCGGGGCTGCATCCCGAACTCGTCCCCCTGCGCACCACCTGGCATCAGGAACTCGCCGCGCTGGACAAAACCCGTGCCATTGCCAGATCTGGCATCCAGCTCCGTCTGGCGGGAGACTTGGAAAAGCTCGCTGCCGCATTACCGACGGCACGGCAGGCCGAAGCAGAGCATCTGCGCCAGCTTATCAAAGCGCTTGATGAACATGGCGGATTGGAGCTGGCGCTGTCCCTCGCAGTACCAGCCAAACCGGTGACAGCGATGATACCAACGCCGCCGCCCGCCGCCACACCGGTCACGATGCCTCCGGCACCCGCAACTCCGGTGCCGGTGGTGCCAGCGCCCACTGCCCTCGCTCCATACAAGGTTAACGACAAGTTGATGGATCAACGTGCCGCCGCCGGAGACCTCGCGGGCATGCTGGACCATCTCAAAAATGCGGACCGCGACGGCAACTACGCCTTAATCAAGGTTCATGTGCCTTCTGGCGTCGCGCCAACACGGGTCGTGTGTGTGGCCGTCAAGGATGTCATTCTTAACGAGCAAGGCATCGGCTGGACCAGGCTGAGCAGCAGCAAAGGTCGGCTGTGGGTGCTCCATCCCGGCTGTTTGATGCATGAGGAAAACATCAACTATCAGGCCGAGGGCGGTGTGATCTCCCGGGAGATCACTTTACGTCTTCTGACAGCGCAAGAGGCCGCCACTGTGCGCGGCAAAGTCCTTGGGCCGAATGGCATTCCAGCGGCCAATGCGGTTGTGCGAATCGCCGACTGGGGCTGGACGCAGACGAATGCCGCCGGGCAGTTTGTGATGACCGGGGTGTCGCCCGGCCGCCATCTGTTGCGCGCCGAAAATCGTAGCGGTGAAGTGCAGGAGCAGGTCACTGTCACTCCGTCCGCCACCTTGGAAAAAACTTTGAAGCTCGCCTCAGCCAAAATGATCGGCATCCGCTGGGCGCTGCAAACACAGCCACTCAATATTCAACTCACCGGAGCAGGTGTCGAAACCGGCGGAGCCTGGTTCAGCGCAGGCAAGAGCCGCTTCCTTCTGGAGCGTGGCGCGGAGGTTCGATACAGCTACGGCAGTGACTTTATGTTTGAGGAGAAAAACGGCGTCATCGTCAACCGGCATGTGGATGTCAACGGCTCCAACGGACTGCACCTGGAGTCCGCCGCATTTGACCAGATCACCCAGGTCAACGACGGCCGTCCGTTCAGCTCCCACAGCTACTTCTACCAAGGTTTTCCACGGGGATCGCCCTTGCAAGTCGGCCAGGTGTTCACCGTCCGCTGTTGTTTGAAGGATACTTACGCGAAGATGGAGATCACCCATCTGCCGTAATCACCAGCAAACATCATGCGACTCCTCTGCCTCCTCATCCTGATGCTCTGCCATCCGCTTATGGCCACTGAAAGCTGGCATTACCTCGACAACGGTGAGGTCCGGCTCGGTGTGAACCTCAATGCCGGGGCCTGCATCGGCTGGCTCTCGCGTTCGGGGTCACAGGAGAACCTGCTCAACGCCTACGACGTGGGCCGCTATGTGCAGCAGTCGTATTATGGCGATGAGGATGGCAGCGACTGGAACAGCAAGCCCTGGCGCTACAACCCGGTGCAGGGCGGAAGCTGGAAAAACGCGCCAGCGGAGGTCGTGGAAATCAAATCCGACGCGACCAGCTTCTACGCGAAGACGAAGCCGCGTCATTGGGCCACGGGAGAGTTCACGCCCGAGTGCATGATGGAGGAGTGGCTGCGACTTGATGGCGGACTGGCGCGATTGAAGTTCAAGATGACGTACACGGGCGAAGTAACGCACGCACCGAGGCACCAGGAGCTTCCCGCGCTGTTTGTGACACCGAAGCTCGACACGCTGGTGTTTGTGGACGCGGAGAAGAAGCTCATGCGCAAGCAGCCGGGCTTTCCGAACGAATACTTCAAGTTCGGTGAGCCATGGTGCGCGTGGGTGGACGCAAAGGACCACGGCATCGGCCTGTTCATGCCGCACACCGATCAAGCAACGTGCTACCGCGTGCGCAACGGCAACCAAGGTGATTGCAGCTACCTCGCACCGATCCAGACTTTCGCGCTCAAGCCCGGACTGGTGTTTGAATACGAGGTCGTGCTCACGATTGGCAGCTTGGAGGAGCTTCGGGCTGCGTTTACGGCGCTGGACCGTGATGACAAAAAATAAGGGGCAAAAAATTCAAATTCTGGGATTTTTTTGCCCGCCATTTTTTGTCATCTGCTCATCATTAGGATCCATGCCCTCCGAACCCAGCCCGCCCACACAACTCAAAGAATGGTTCAACGAAGCCCGCTATCGAGCCATCGCGACCGAATTGACCACCATCGCGCCGAAGTTTGATGGGAAGGCATTTCTCGCTCTCACGCTGGATGGCCTGGCGGGGCGTTCATTGATGCAGCGTCTGAACCAGTGCGCTGTGGCGGCGGATGTCGCGCTGCCGGGAACGTTTCAGCAGAAGGTGCGCGTTCTGCAAAAGCTCGCGCCACGCCTCGGGCATGAGTTTGTCTCCATTTTTCTCTGCGACTTCGTGGCGATGTTCGGACGCGATGATTTCGACTTCTCGCTGGAGGCGCTGCGGTTTTTCACGGTGTTTGGCTCGGCGGAGTTCGCGGTGCGGCCGTTTATCGTGGCGGATCAGGAGCGGGCGCTGAAAACACTCCGGCAATGGACGATGGACGCGGATGAGAAGGTGCGGCGGCTGGCGAGCGAAGGATCGCGTCCGCGGCTGCCGTGGGGCATGCGTTTGAGCACGCTGGTGCGTGATCCCTCGCCGACGCTGGTCATTTTGGAGGCCTTGAAGGACGACGAGTCGCTGTTTGTGCGCCGCTCGGTGGCGAATCATCTGAACGACATCACGAAGGATCATCCCGAGTTCGTTTTGCAGCTTCTTGAGTCCTGGGAGCTGGAGCGCGCGCACTTGCGCTGGATTGCCAAGCAAGCCTGTCGCACGTTGATCAAGAGGGGACATCCACGCGCATTGAAACTGTTCGGTTTTGGCAAGAAAGCCGAGGTCAAGGCCACGCTTCAAGCTTCACCGCAACGCCTCGCGCTCGGTGACAGGCTCACGCTCACAACCGTGATCACCTCGACCAGCCGCAATACGCAGCGTCTCGCGGTGGATTACGTCATTCACTACATGAAGGCGCGTGGCGTGAGCGCTGAAAAGGTCTTCAAATGGACCGAGGCCGACCTGCCAGCGCGTGGCACCCTCGAACTGAGCAAAAGTCAGGTGATCCGTGATTTCACCACGCGGAAGCATCATCCCGGCAGGCATCGTGTGGAATTGCAGATCAACGGCCAGCGCGTGGCGGAGTCAGCGTTTGTGCTGGGGTAAAATAAAACCGCCACCCGAATCCAACCGGGTGGCGGTTTGTGAGAAAAACGATGTCGCGAGGGCTTACTTCGTCGCTGATTTCGCTTGCGCCTGACTTTCAGCGGAGAGCTTGGCCAGCGGGAAAATGTGGGTGACTCCCGTGGCGGGGACTTTCAACAAGACGCCATCATCTTGAAGTCCCATGAAGTGGGCTTCGAGGGTTCTGCCGTCGCTGCTGGTCCATTTCAGCAGCGGGCCATCACCACCGGCGGCGGCGGGGGCTGCTGTCGGAGCGGCGGCCGGTGCCGCGCCACCCGCGGTGAGGGCGGCGCCTTCGGTGATCCAGGTCTTGAGCGTGGCCACTTCGGCGTCGGTGAGGCGGTTTTTGCCATCCGGGGGCATAACGTCGGTATCGTCATCCGGCAGGGTGCAGCTGATGAAGAGCGTGCTTTTCATCGGCTCTCCGGGGATGATGTGTTTTCCAGCGCCGATCTGCTCCGTGATCTTGTTGTCATCTAGCGCCAGCTTGCCTTTGACCTTTTTGGTCGTGCTGTGGCAGGCGTAGCATTTGTTGCGGAAGATCGGGGCGATCTGGGTCCGGTAATCGACGGCGGAGGCCGTGCTGGTCAGCACAACGAGGGCGAAAAGAAGGCGGTTGGTCATGGCAGTGACCTAGGAAACGATCAAAAAAGCGTTTTGCCTAGCTAATTTTGCGACGGGCTTGCAAACGAACCCGTGCGGGCCGAGGGCCATAGGTAAAATGTATCGCCAATGTAATTCTACATAAAACCGATAGACTTTATTGATAATAACTCTTGCCGCAGCTTGCTTTCATGGCATTCTAGGCCAGTCTGACCGCCCCCATTCCACGTCCACCCATTTTATGAGCAAAGCCTCCGTCGAAGACATCAAACTCGCCTCCGCAGGCCTCCGCGGACAGCTCGCCGAGCAATTCGCTGATACCAGCACTCCGAACATCCCGGACGACTCGAACATCCTGCTCAAGCATCACGGCTCCTACCAGCAGGACGACCGCGACGTCCGCGCCGAGCGCACGAAGGCGAAGCAGGAGAAAGCCTGGAGCTTCATGATCCGCAGCAAGATGCCCGGCGGCCGCATCACCGCGAAGCAGTGGATGATCCATGATGACCTCTGCACGAAGGCGTTTGGGAACATGCGCCTGACGAATCGCCAGGGCATCCAGCTCCACGGCGTGCTCAAAGGCGGCCTGAAGGAAGTCATCCAAAACGTCTGCCACAGCGGTCTCAGCACCATGGGTGCCTGCGGCGATGTCGTGCGCAACACCATGGGGCCTGCCGCGCCGATCAAGGACGCCGTCCACGCCGACACGCAGAAGCTCACCGAAGAGATCAGCCAGCGCTTCCTCTGGCGCTCCAGCGCCTATGCCGACATCTGGCTTGATGGCGAAAAGGTCGATCCTGAGTGGATCAAAGACCCCGAGGTCAATCCCGCCGTCCGTGAGGTCACGAAGGCTCCCGAAGGAGACGATCCCATCTACGGTCAGCTTTACCTGCCGCGTAAATTCAAGATCGGCGTCGCCATCCAGCCCTGCAATGACGTGGATGTCTATTCGCAGGACCTCGGCCTCGTGCCGCATGTCGTGGACGGTGAAGTCGAAGGCTACACCATCACCGTTGGCGGCGGTTTTGGCATGAGCCACGGCCAGCTCAGCACGCGCCCCTTCCTCGGCCAGCCGCTGCTTTATGCGAAGCGCGCCAACGTCGTCGATGCCGTCGAGGCCATCGTCACCACCCAGCGTGACCACGGCAACCGCGTCGAGCGCAAAAACGCCCGCATGAAGTACACCGTGGAGTCCATGGGCATCGACGGCTTCCGCGCCGAAGTCGTCCGCCGCCTCCCCGGCATCGAGACCTTCCCCGCCAAAGAACTCAAGTTCGACAGCGTCGAGGACAACCTCGGCTGGCACGAGCAGGGCGACGGCAAACTCTACTGCGCCGTCCATGTCAGCATGGGCCGCATCGTGGACCGCGAAGACGGCCCGCACTACCGCAGCGCCTTCACTGAGCTGTGCCAGACGCTCGACCTGCCCCTCATCGTCACGCCGAACACGAACATCATCATCGCCGACATCGCTCCTGAGCAGAAAGACGCCGTGGATGCCATCCTCGCCAAACACGGCGTCGTCCACAGCGACGGCATGACCCGCGCCCGCAAGGTCGCCCACGCCTGCGTCGCCCTGCCGACCTGCGGCCTCGCCCTGAGCGAATCCGAGCGCGTGCTGCCTGGCTTCATGGACAAGATCGACGAGACGCTCCGCGAACTCGGTCTCGAAGACGAGCCGATCCTCTTCCGCATGACCGGCTGCCCGAACGGCTGCGGCCGTCCCTACAACGCCGACTTCGGCTTCGTCGGCCGTTCGCCAAACAAGTACGCCATGTTCGTCGGCGGCAGCATCCGCGGGAACCGCCTTGCCGGTCTCGAATACAAATCCGTCCTCGGCGAAGACGTGCCCGTCAAGGTCCGCGCGCTGCTCGAAGCCTTCAAAGCCGAGCGCCAGGATGGCGAAATCTTCGCCGACTGGTTCGGTCGCGCCCGCACGCTGGGCGAGGCTCCGACTCCCGAGCAATTCCACATCGAACTCGCCGAACGCGCTGCCAAGCTCGCCGGTGAGAAGGTGGGCGAAGCGGGCTAAACTCTCCCGAAGCATCGCTTTTTGAGGCGGTCCGCAGATCGCGGACTGCCTTTTTTGTGTCCTCGTCCCGCCAGAATTCATCCAAAATAGCCCGCCAATCATCCAAAAAAACCTTGCTGGGCTACTTTTAGACGGCTTGTTCCTCCAATGAGCACGGAAACCGTCTTGTTTGGTGAATCCCTCCGAGCCGAGGTGACGCGGTGGCTGGAGGAGGTGGGAAAGACGGACCGGGACCGCTTTTTAAAGCTCCTGAAATTGTCCGTCGCCCCGAAAATCCGGCTTTCCGATGCTCTGGACCAGCTTTTTCCCGGCGAGGACACGCAAACCGCCCTCGCCAACCTCACCCGGCTGCGGAAGCGCCTCAACGACGCTGCGGATGGCGACCAGCAGTCCAAACCCGACCTCGGCCTGCGCTTCCACGTCGATACGAAAAAGAAAAGCCCGCCCAGCGAGCGGACCGTGTGGTTCACCGGCCCGGACGCCACCGTCCTGCGGGCCACGCGATTCTCCGAGCAGGTCACAGCGGACATCGCCGGGCGGCCCTTCGTTCCCTCCAAAGGCATCGCCACCACCGGCAGCGCGATGGCGGACCGGAAGCGAGTCGTGCGCTTTTTCGTTTCCTATGCGCATGAGAACAAGACACTGGCCGAAGCCGTGGTGAAAGGACTGCGCTCGCAGTTTAAGCCGTCCAAGAACTACGAACTCGAGTTTTGGAGCGACCGGGAGATCATGGTTGGCGAGAAATGGCATGAGCGAATCCTGCGAGCCATCACCGAATGTGATTTTGGTCTCTTCATGGTCAGCCCGGACTTTCTGGGCAGCGACTACATCGGTGAAAACGAAATCCCGCCCTTTGTCAGCGGTGAAAGCTGCAAGCCGGTCGTTCCAGTTGGTCTGGTTCCTGTCAGCTTTGACCGCCATGATTTGAAGGGCTTGGCGGAAAACCAGCTTTTCTTCCTGCGTGGCCGCACCTTCGATCAAATGCGGCAGGCCACGGAGAAGACGGAGTTTGCACGCCATCTCCACGAGGAAATGGAAAAGCGCCTCGACGCCTATTTCAGCCAACAAACCAGCCTTGATCCCAATCTCCGCCCCTCCGCTCCTCTGCCCCTCTGCGGCCAATCGAAGGCTGAGAGACGTTCGTTTTCACCGCAGAGGAGCAGAGAGGCAGAGATTGACGATCCACGCCTCCTCAGCCCCGAAGACGCGCTGCGTCTGATGCGCCAGCCGGAGGAGACGCGGCACTTCCAGCGCACGCGGGGCTTTGCGCATCATCTCTCGGAGCGTGAAGCGCTCGATCCGGCGAAGGCGCATCTCGGCGAGGCGCGTGACGCGTTGGATGAGCTCGAAGCCTGGGCCGTGCGCACGGAAGGCTCGTCGTTTTTTGCACTGCTGGGAGAGGTCGGCATAGGCAAGACCACCACGTTAAAGCAGTTCACACGGCTGCTGATCGACAAACGCGGCAGGCAGCCCGGCCAATACCCGCTGCCCATCTACATCGACCTGCGGGATTACGTCGGCGAGCGACCCGGTGCGGTGCCCACCATTGAAGAGCTGCTCACCAGCGTTATTCAGCGCTCCTGGCGCGTCACGGACCGCACCGTCACCGCCGCCGATCTGCTGCGCCTCGTGCGGGAGGAGGGCGCGCTCATCATCTTCGACGGCCTTGACGAAAAAATCGTCCACCTCACCCAGGATCGCGCCCGCGACTTCATCCGCACGCTCTGGTCCGCCCTGCCGCCCAGGAGTGGGGCCATCCTGGCACCACATTCACACGGCAAACTCCTCCTCTCCTGCCGCAGCCATTACTTCCGCGATGTTTGGAGCCAGAACGCCATGCTCACCGGCGAGGATCGCGAGGGCATCGACCGCAGCCAGTATCCCGCCTTCTGCCTGCTGCCCTTCGATGAACGGCAGATTCGCGACTACCTCGTCTCCTTCCTGGGCGATGCGAAACGCGGCGGCGAGGCCTTCGATCTCATCGCCTCCATCCACAATCTGCGCGACCTCGCCGAGCGTCCCTACCTCCTCAGCCTCATCAGCAGCCGCCTCGGCGAGCTGGAGGCCTTGAAAATGCGTGGGGAAACCGTCAACGCCGCCCGCCTTTACGACCTCGTCGTCCGCTCCTGGCTCAGCCGTGATGATGGCAAGCACCAGCTCGACGCCGCGCACAAACGCCGCCTCATGGAGGCCCTGGCCGCCGCACTTTGGCGCAGCGGGGAAAAGCAGTGGGACGTGGACCGCCTGGAGGACTGGCTCGATGATTTTCTGCATCAAAACCCCGCCATCGCCGCCGCCTACGCGAACAAGGACCGCTCCCTCCTCAAAGAAGACCTCCGCACGGCCACCTTCGTCCTGCGGCCGGACAGCGAGGAGAAAAACTTCCGCTTCGCCCACACCTCCTTGCAGGAATACTTCCTCGCCTGCCACCTCGCCCGTGCTTTGAAGGAAAAAACCGACGCCGCGTGGGACATGCCCATCGCCTCGCTCGAAACCCTCGACTTCCTCGGCCAAATCCTCGCCTTGGAACCGCAGACAGCGTCGATCCAATCTCTCGAACGCCTTCTCGGCAGCGATTGCCTGCCTGCGGCCACCATGGCCTTCCAATACTGGCTCCAAGCCATCCAGCACGGCCATCCCGAGCCACAGCCAAAGCACGTCAATCTCGTCGGCGCGAATTTTGATGAGCAAACCCTCAAAGGGCACAGCAAAGACCGCCCGCTGAACCTGCGCGGAGCCAATCTGCGCGGCGCGCAGCTCAATCGTGCCCGCGTCGAGTTTGTCGATCTCAGCGGTGCCGATCTAACCGGCCTGGAGGCACGGCAGGCTTTGTTTCTGCATGTCGATGCCTCACGCGCCAAGCTCGTGGAGGCCGATGTGGCAGGACTGCAGTGGCGGAGAGGCACGCTTCAAAACGCAGACTGCAACTTAACCGAACTTGATCTGACTCAGTTCATTCATGTGGAAGGTGTTCCTACAATGAAGCCAGTGGTGAGAGGCGAAGTGAGTGCCGAAATTTTTGTCATGCACTCCAGAGGAGTGGCTAGGTGCGCCTGGAATCCGGCAGGAAACATGTTGGTTTCCGCTTCCTGGGACCGCACACTCAAACTATGGGATGCTTCCTCCGGCTTCATCTTGATGACACTTCGCGGTCATACGGACTGGGTTTCCTGCTGTGCCTGGAATCGCGATGGGACGCGGATTGCCACATCCTCGCTCGACGGCACGCTCAAAATCTGGGATGTCATCACCGGCTTGGAAATCCGAACTATTCACGCGCATGAAAGAGGCGTGAACGGCTGCTGCTGGAGTCCATGTGGCACAAAGCTGCTTTCGTGCGCGGATGACCGCCTGCTCAAAATCTGGGACGTGTCCTCTGGTGGGCTTTTACACGCGCTGTCAGGACCTACGATGTCGGTTTTTTGCTGCGCATGGAGTCCGAACGGAAAATGGCTGCTTGGAGGCTCCGCAGACGGCACGCTGTCCGTGTGGAACGCACACAGCGGAGAGAGAATTGGTCGGCTGCTCGGTCATGAAGACAGCGTTCTTTGTTGCGCATGGAGTCCTGACAGCAGCCATATCATTTCCGGAGGCATCGACGGAGTTTTGTTGATGCGAGATGCTGAAGATCGTCTGGGCTATCAAAAGCTGCAGGAGGACTTGGATGAAATCACGTCTGTGTCCTGGAACCCCGCAGGCACCCAGATTCTCTTCAGCACCCGAGAAGGACTGTTGTCCATCCTCGCTATCGAGGATGTGCCGCAAATTCTAATTGAGATGACCAACAACGACTTGGTCGAAGCATGCGCCTGGAGCCCCGATGGAAGCCGTGTGCTGATTGGTGATTGGAGCGGCAATTTGAAGATTTTGAGTGCTGCAGACATGAAGCTTGTGATGTGCATGGCAGGTCATCATCCGACACAGCACGGGTGTTTTTGGGGCGAAGAGCCTTCTAAAATCACACAATGGCCCAAAGATCATCCCGAGTTCGTCGCGAATTCTTATGTCGGCACCACTGCACGACTAGCTGCGGATGGTTGGACCCTTCAAACAATGCCCGAACAACAATCCGCCATCATCAGCGCTGATCGAAAACACATCCTCCACGCCACCCCCGAGGCCTGGCGTTGGCTCGGCTGGGAGGAGCGGGATGCGAAGGGGCGGTTCATCCGGCGGCTGCCGGCGGAGGCGTTTGGGCCGATTCCGGGGATTGATGATTGATCGCGTGGCTTGCAGCCCAATTTCAGTCTCCACCGCCGCCACATCCCGAGCCGCAACCGGATGAACCACAGCCCGAGGAGCTGTCGTGGTGGCTGGAGCAGCCGGAGGCGCCGCCACAGCCCGAACCGCAACCGCCGCCGCCTCCCTTGCCACCACGGCGTGCCGCCCTGATCGCGAAGCCGATGACGAGCAGCACGATCAGGAACGGAAAGACATCACCGAAACTGATGTCGCTCATCTGGGTGGCGCATGCGGCCAAAGTGACCAGCGGGAGCGCTGCGAGCAGGCATGCCGCGGCTACGCGGCTGACGCGCTGTTTGGGCAGCATCCAGTACGCCGCCGTGTTCACCCGTGCGAAGCGCGCCCGAGGTGCAAATCGTACTGCCGCAGGCGGCCAGATGTCGGCGGGTGGTTCGTGGCCAAACCATTGGGCGTAGCTGGCCTGGGTCTGGGCGTACTGGTGTTCGAAGCGATCATCTTCTGCGGCACCGCCCCGCGTGGGCCCGTGATGCAGCGGGCGCCCGAGGATGTCCCGGCAGAGTTCCCCCCAATAGGACCGTGTGTACACGAGGTGCAGATGCCAGGCCTGATCGACTTCATCCGAGGGCGTCACGGGGTGCCCCGCACGAAGAGCCAAAAACAGGAAGCGTCGATATTCATCCACCACACGTCGTGCGAACTCGGGTGACCAGTTGTTTTCCCGTGCGAGACGCCGGGTGAAGGTCAGCGCGTCCTGATGGTCGAAGGCGAAGTCCTTGAGCTTGAGCCACAGCGGATCGTTCGTCGTGTTCATGGCGGCCAAGGTGGGCGCGAGACGAACGCTGGCAAGGCTTGACTGTGAACTGTGGTGGCGATGTCTGGGCCGATTCCAGGCATGGAGGACTGAAGGGGCTGCCGTAGAAGAAGGCGTGAGCCTTCCCTCTTCGGCACGCTCACGCGTCCCGCCACGCAGGTGAAATCTGCGCATCCCGGGACTTGTGGGAGGCGTTTCTTTGGGCCACAGACTCCGCCATGTCCCTCCAGACCTATCACTTCCTCCATCTCATCGGCCTGATCTTTGTCTTCATCGGCTTCGGCGGCCTGCTCTCCAGCGAAGGGGCCAAGAAGGCCATGATGTGGCACGGCATCGGCCTCGTCATCAGCCTGGTCTCCGGCTTCGGCATGCTGGCGAAGATGGGCATCATGGGCGCGATGCCCCCCTGGGTGTGGATCAAGATCGCGCTGTGGCTGGTGCTCGGCTTCCTGCCGGTGCTCGCCAAGCGCCGCGTGCTCGCCGCGCCCCTCGTGGTGCTCATCGCCGCCGTGATCGGCGGCGTGCTGGGCTACATCGGCTATTTCAAGCCGGTGTTTTGAGGTCCGGGCACTGTAGTCCCGCCTTCAGGCGGTTCTGGGATGAACCAGCCCGGAACCTTGCCTCGCGGCCTCAAGTGTCGAGAAGACTGGGCTGTCTCCCGCAGATAGAGACAATCAGGAATCTGCGGGCCTCCTTGAATCTGCTGGAAATCACCAAAGCTGATGACCTGAGGTAGATACCGCAAAATCACACGATGGGTGATTTCGGGAAACCGAGTCAGACAGCAGAATGGGGACAGCAGAATTGGTTTTTTATTCTGCTGTCCCCATTCTGCTGTCGATTGCTTTTCCGGCAGATGGATTCAGCAAACGTGATGACGCGAAGTACACGAACGGCTTCGCTCAAGCCCCCAGCGCCTTGCTCTTCTCTGTCGCGGCGCGCACAGCCTGGATCAAGGCATTGCGCAAACCGTGCTGCTCCAGCTTTTCAAGACCCGCGATCGTCGTTCCGCCGGGGCTGGTGACCTCATCGCGCAACGCGGCGGGATGCTTGCCGCTGAGCAGCACCATTTCGGCGGCTCCGGCGACGGTTTGAGCGGCGAGACGCACTGCGGCGGCTCTCGGCAAGCCCATGAGCACGCCGCCATCTGCCAGCGCCTCGATCACGGTGTAAACATAGGCCGGACCGCTGCCGGAGAGTCCGGTGACGGCATCGAGCAGCTTTTCCGAGACCTCATCCGCCGTGCCGACCGCGCCGAGGATCTTCGTGGCGAGCGCAGCATCCTTCGCGTTCGCCTTGCTGCCACGCGCAAACGCCGCCGCGCCGACGCCGACGAGCGCGGGCGTGTTCGGCATGCTGCGGATGACGCGCTGCTTTCCGCCAAGCCACGTCTCCAACTGCGCGAGCGAAACACCTGCCGCGATGCTGAGGTAAAGTCGCGAGCCTTTGACCTCGGCCAGCGCGCCGCACAGCGCCTGCATGTCTCCCGGCTTGACCGCCAGAATGATCACGTCCGAGGCCGCCGCGACCTCGGCGGGCGTGCCGGTGATGGATTTGCAGGTGAGGCATTTGCGCAGGCCGTTCACCGCCTCGGGCATCACATCGCTGAGCGCCACATGGAGGCTGCCTTTGCCAAGCGCCTGCTCGACGCCGCGCAGCAAGGCACCGCCCATTTTTCCACAACCGATGAGTCCAAGTTTCAACATGCCGCGACTGTGCGGCGGACGCGGCATTCCGCAAGCGCGTCAATCTTCCCTTGCACAACGCCGGGGATTTTTGCCATGCTCGGATAAATCACCGGCCAAAAATGCCCGACGACCACTTTCATCCCGAAAAACTCCTGGCCGGAGGCCCCTCGGCCAAGGTGTATCGCGGCGTCGAGACGGCTACCGGCCGGAAGGTGCTGCTCAAGGCGTTGCTGCACGAGAACGAAACCCCGCACGCGCTGGATCGCGAGCGCTTGCAGCTCCTCGCGCCCATGCTGATGCAGATGCGGCACCCGCAGATCGCCGGACTCATCACGATGGTGCCCACGGAGGACGAGTTTGCGCTGATCTACGACTTCATGCCCGGCATGAACGTCCGCGCCTTCGCCAATGAGCGCCAGACCTCTCCCGCCGACCTGCGGGCGCTCGCTGTGCAGCTCATGCACGCGCTGCTCGCTGGCGAGCAACTGCGCCAGCCGCACGGCGACCCGAAGCCGAGCAATCTCATCATCGCCGATCATCCCAGCGGCGGTTTGTTCATGCAGGTGCAGGACTGGGGCCTCTCGCTCGCCCGCACGGTGCATCCGCCGGAAACGATGTGGTTTCGCGCCCCGGAACTGCACGCCAGCAACACGCCGACGAGCCAGAGCGATCTCTTCACCGCCGCCGCGAGCCTCTTCTGCCTCGCCACGAACTCCGCGCCCGCGCAGGGCGAGGAGGCGGACGATCTCATCCAGCAATGGCAGGCCTTTGACGCCGGTCCCGTGCTGGCGCATCTGCGGCCGGACCTCGATCCGCCGCTGCGGGACTGGCTCACCTGGCTGCTGCGGCCAGATCCGCGCCAGCGCCCGCATTCCGTGGCCCAGGCGCTCGAAATGCTCATGCCCAGCCTGCACAGCGGCTTCATTTACATGCCGCAACAAGCGCCGCAGATGGCCGCCGGCACGCAGACCACCCCGCTGAATTCCGCCGCGCATCCCAACGCGCCGAAACCCAAGCCCATCGTCTCCAAAGCCGCAGCCGAGGCCGCGAAAGCGGCGGCGCCACCCCAGGCACCTCCGCCCGCGAAAAAATCATCCGCCGGGCGCCTTTTCATCGCCGTGGCGCTCAATGGCGTCGCCATCGCCCTCCTGGGTGTTTTGGCCTGGCCGGTGATGAGAGAATGGGATTGGAAATCATGGCTGAAACGCGAGAATGTAGGCACCACCGCCACGGTCGCTGCAGCGCCTCCCGCCAGCATCGCCCTGGCCGCGCCCTCCAAGCCGGAGGTCGCAGGCGTGAAGGGGCGATATGTCCGCATCGAGCTGCCGGGCAAATCGGCGCTCAATCTCGCCGAAGTGCAGGTCTTCAGCGAGGGGGCCAACATCGCCGTCAAAGGCGAGGCCAGCCAGAGCAGCACCTCGGCCGGAGGAGACGCGGCGCTGGCCATCGACGGAAACACCGATGGGGACATGCCCAAAACCGCCAGCGTCTCCCATACCGACGGACGCAAGACCAGCCCCTGGTGGCAGCTCGATCTAGGGCAGGACATGCCGATTGAATCCATCGTGATCTGGAACCGCACCGACGGTGATTTTGGCGAGCGCACCCAGAACCTCACGGTGAAAATCCGCACGACTCACCAACGCGTCATCTGGGAAAAGAAAGGCATCGCGAAGCCTGACCCGCAGGTGCAAATCAGCGTGCAGGAATGAGGTGGTGACTTGGTGGCCTGTTGAAAAGCACAGCGCGGGGTGAGTCAGACGTTGGAGGTGAGATGTCAGAAGTGGTGCTGTCGCAGGCGACACTTCTCACGTCTGACTTCTCACACCGGGCGGGCTTTCAAAAGGCTGTTAGCCGCGCCGCATCCGCCACAGCCAGTCTTTGTCCTTCACGCCCCCATCGTCCAAGGCATCCGGCCCGGCGCTCCAGAGCAGGTAGCCGTCTTTTTCGAGGCGGTAGCCCAAGGGTGATCCCGGCCTAGCTGGATCATCGAGGGAGAAGAGCTTCAAATCGTCCTTCACCGTATCGAGCGAGGCCGGAAAGGCTCCATGACGCAGCCGGTGCTTCTCCAAAGCGCAGGCGATGATGAGGCAGCGGCGGTGGAAGAGCGTCTCCGCCGACACCTGGGTGATGTTTCCCAAGTTCGGCAGGGCGATGACGCCGAAGACCCGGCGCGGATTCGGCCACTTGTTGGCCTCGTTGCTCCACTGCTTCACCTTTTCATCGCGGGAGGACGCGCCGAGCCACGCATCCCGCCCTGGCGGGCCGAGCTGCTCCAGCATGCAGTCCGCGTAAAACGCGAGGTTTGCATCATGCCAGCCGACGGGGCCGTGCCTCATGCCCAGCCTGAAAACGGACTCCACCATGCGCGCCGCGCCCGACGACGTGTTCGGGATATTCCCGGTCACATCGCCCAGGGCATCTGGATGACTGCGGATGTGGGCCAGCGCACGGAACATCATGAGAATCTCACACGCGTGGGCCTTCTCGTGGTTCTCCAGGTCATCGAACTGCCCGAGCCGAAGCTGCAATCGGCCCAACGATTCCTCCGTCCACGCCGGATGGCTCAGCGCCTCGTGCAGCGCGTCAAACGTGATGATATGCAGCCCCAGCGGCATGAGGCAGCCGATCATCCCGCCGCGTGCCGGAGCCTCGCTGAACCGCAGCATGATTAGCGCGGTGTTCGCCACTTTGTCAGAGTCTCCCACCAGCGCCGCGCTACGCAGATGCAGGCCGAGCTGCCGCTGAAACTCCGTCATGTTTTGAAACTCGGGCAGCGCCGTCTGCCAAGGATTGCCGCGAGTGGCTTCCATGGCCTCCTGCTGCCCTGGTTTTATGATGGAGAATGGCTTGTTCAGTCCTTCCGCCAGCTTTGGCAGCAGGCCGTTGCCATCACCCAGCTCACGGGCCAGCACGACGGCGGGTGCTTCATTCGTCTGAATGCCACGCTTCTTGAACCAAGAATTCAGATCGAGCCTTTCGGTCTCGCCGTCCTCTTGCTCGAAGGTTTCCGGTATGATGAAAGCCTTCGGCAGCAGTGCCTTGGCGGGTGGCGTGTATTTCATCCGTCCGGTCTCTGGATTCGTCACCCTCAGCCAGCTTTCCAGCACCGGATTGGCGAAGTAGTTCTGCTCGTCCGCCACCTTCGGCGGCATAAAAGCCATCGGATCATCCGTGCCCAGCCGTTCCACCACACGCCGATGCGCCGCCGCGAGTTCACGCGCGCTGCGCCAGTTCTCCCACTGCCAGAGCGCCGTGATGAGGGACAAAAAGCAGACGCAGGTCCAGAGGAGACGGCGGGTCCATCTGCGTGGAGTGCGGCAGCCTGCTGCCGCTTTGAGGAGGCCAGCCTGCTGGCCGTCGAGCATCGTTTGGCCTTCGGCGGCAGCAGGGCTGCCTGGAGAAAGCGGCAGCGGGCTGCCGCAGTCCATGTCTGATTCAGAGCGGCGGCTGGGGGCCGCGGAGTTGTTCGAGGAGTTCATGAGCGAGTCGTTCGGTGAGTTCGAGATGGGCGAAGAGCTGCGCGGGCGTGACCGGCGGCAGCTTGGCATAGGTTTCGAGCGTGCTCCGCGGGATGGCTTCGGGCGTGGTGACTTTGAAAAACAGCGCCAGCAGCCAGCATGCCGCCAGTGGAAGGCGCAAAGGACGCGGGATGAGCGCGAGCAAAGCACTCATCGGCTTTAGCCGGTGGGGGGATGGCGGGGTCTGTCGCACACGGTCCGAGCTAAAGCTTAGGACTACTTTCTCCCGCTCGCGCAGCGCCTCATCGAGCGTTTGCTTCAAGAACTCCGGCGGCGGGTCTCGCCAACGGAGGCTACGCAGGGTTTGTTCGAGGTCCGGTTTCATACGAGCGTGTGTTTTTGGGTTCGCAATTTGTCCAAGGCATATCGGTAACGGCTGGCGACGGTCTGAGTGGGCTGGCTGAGCAGCTCGCCGATCTCACGGAAGCTCATCTCCTCCCACACATGCAGATGCACGACGCTGCGCTGCTCCTCCGGCAACTCCGCTAGCGCGGCGATGAGCGTCTCATGGTCTGCCGCAGGTTCAAACCATGTCGGCGTTTGTTCCTCCCACTGGCTGAGCGCTTTTTCCTCGCGTGTGCGACGCCGTAGCGCATCCAGCGCCAGATTCCGCACCATCATGAAGATCACCGCGCGCTCAGACCGCGCCTTCGTCACTGCATCCACATCACGCGCCAGTTTCAGAAACAACTCCTGCACCACATCCCGCGCCAGTCCTTCATCCTTCGTCACTGACCACGCGAAGCGATACGCGCTGAGCGCATGCTCGGCATGGAGTCGGGTGAGAGTGGCTTCGCTGGGCGGCATCCGAGTTCAGTTTGGCAGACGACGCGCGAGGTGGCCGGTTTTATTTAAACGGCATTCGGAAGTTCTGACGGGTGTGGTCGGTCAACGGGTCAAGAGGTTAAATCTGGACCTCTTGACGATGCTTGCCCCATCCTTGCCCTCTCACGCCATGTCCTACCAGCCTCTAAACATCCACGCCGGCACGCTGATCGTCACGAAGGTCGGCGTGCATGGCCTTGATTTCATTTTCCCAAATGGATTGGCACAGCCAATGCCATTGGTTGGCATGTCGGTTCATTCAATTCTATTGGTTGGGTCGTGCGTTCATTTTTTCAATTCGTTTCCAACGACGAATTGCTTCGTCTTGAATTGTGATGCTTTGGTCGGCAATCCATTTTTGCAATCGTTCATGGCTCGCTGATTCACTCTCTCGTTTCAATGGTTCAAATACCGGAGGAATCCCGAAGGCAGGCAGTTTTTTATCTTGGTCTGCGCTTGATTCAAAGCTTGTTGTTAAAAGCGCCCCATCATTTACGACATGCAAGGCGGTCGATTCTTGAAATCGAAGTCTCGCCAACAAACTTGAATTATCAGGCCGTAAAGGAATGACCGTGAGGTAACTTGAAGGAAGAACAAATGCTCTTGTTCTTCCACGTCCAACTACCGCCAAATAGTTCCCGGTTCCAAGGGAAATAGATTCCGAAGGATTGACAGCACGAAACTGCGGCATCCGCTGTTTCCAATGAGCCTCCAAGCGCACAGTGATTGGAAATCCAGTTTCATTTACGACGGAGTAATGTGTATCGCGAAACGTGCAGCCAGCGAAAGTCGGTTCATCCGGGAAGTTGGTGCGGAGATCAGGTGCCAGTGAGTATGTCTTTTGACTCATGGAGCGCGTAGATGCGCAGGTGGAGGAAGTCGATGTCGCGGTAGCCATAGGCCATGCGGGTGAGCCGG
>Ga0209573_1000374_pt1 | contig 99442 bp, 84 predicted proteins | sample TNRBio252014_DNA_FD_185870 | JGI IMG/M metagenome (GOLD analysis project Ga0209573, IMG submission 185870) | Wastewater treatment Type I Accumulibacter community from EBPR Bioreactor in Madison, WI, USA - TNR Reactor_6/25/2014_ DNA (SPAdes)... | ecosystem: Engineered > Bioreactor > EBPR >...
TGCCGAAACCTTCCAGATTCACAAGCCGCACGCTGTCACGCTTGCCGCTCTCGTCTGTAAGTTCAAGGAGGACGCTCGTCACATCCGGGCTATCGAGTCTCAGCACGATCCCGTTCGGGAACTGCGTATTGAAATTAAATTCACTGCCTGTGTAGTCCAGCGCGATTCCGCCAAAGGAATCTGCCGCGGCACCCGTGTACGTCAGCTTCGCGAATGTGTCGCCAACGTTTGAGATCACAGCGTCAGAGCCGTCGTTCTTTGCGAAACCGCCAACGTTCACTCTGTCACCGCTCGCGAGAAGAGGCAGAAGCGTAATATCGCTTTCGGTCTTCGTCGGATCGTTGGTCAGTTCCTTCGTAGCATCAAAAGAGCCCCATCCCACGTTCAGGGTCTTCACGCCAAGTCCTTCAAATACAAAAGCGACTGTCTTGATTTTCGTCAGGTCAATGTTATAGAAGTCACTTCCCTGAATTACGTAGTACTTACCAAAACCTTCAAGGTTGATCAGCTTTACGCTGTCGCGCTTGCCGTTCATGTCTGTAAGTTCAAGGAGGACGCTCGTCACATCCGGGCTATCGAGTCTCAGCACGATCCCGTTGGGAAACTGCGTATTGAAATTGAATTCACTGCCCGTGTAATCAAGCGCGATTCCGCCAAAGGAATCAGCCGCTGCGCCCGCATACGTCAGTTTCGCAAACGTGTCACCCACATTTGAAATCACAGCCGTTGAACCATCAGCTTTCGCGAAGCCGCCCACATTGACCCTGTCGCCGTTCGAAAGAAGAGGAAGAAGCGTTATATCCGACTCCCCCTTCGTCGGGTCATTCGTGATCTCTTTGGTAAAGGCTAAACCCTTGGTGTTAACCTGGACGCTGCCCGCCGCTGTGGTTGATCCCGTCGTGGACGCATCCGTCAAAATGACGACTGTCGAAATGCGTGTCGTATCAAAACCCGCGACACCGGCGGATTCAAGAAGCGCTTTCGTGACTTTAAAGTTTTGGAAATTGGCAGTCAGTCCCTTCACGCGCACAACGACTTGGCGACCATCAAAATCTTCGAACAACAGCTTTAATTCACCATTGGTCTGACCCGTTCCTTTGATGCCGAGAACGATGGGCGTCGCTGCGTTCACATATTGATTTCCAAAACTGAGAATACTACCGGCAAAACGGCGGTCACCAAGATCTGCACCGTTACCCAGATTGAAGTCGAAGCTGAAATTCTGATTGCTCGGCTGATTAAAAGCCGTCACTGTATTCAAAGTTCCCTGGCAGGGATTTTGACCGTTGACGGCGCAAGGCTCAAGGACACCCAAAACAGGTTCCTGCTGAGAGAAATCCGTGACAGGATCAGCTGTCAATTCAGCGATCGGGTCGTAAAGAAAGTTACCCCAGTCAAGATTCAGCTTGGCATTATTGACCTGGCCTTTTAAGACAACAGAGACATAAGCGACTTTTGTCATATCAATGCCAAAAGCTTGTTCAAGCTCCGTCATCACAGCCTGAGACAGGGACCATTTCTTGCCAAAGCCTTCAATGTTGGTCAGACGCACAGAGGCGCGCCGGTCGTTCTTGTCCGTAAACTCAAGGGTCACTTCCTCAAGAGAACTCCCACCATCATCCATCACCAGCACTAATCCGTTAGGATCAGAGTAAGATTTAATGTTGATCGTTTCACCATCGGGGATTCCGGGCGTCGCCGGATCATCATAGCTAAGGAAAAAGCCGCCGAAAGAATTGGCTCCAGTCCCCGTATAATTAAGTGAAAGAAAAGTCGAAGATGCCTGGTTGAGCGTCAAGGCCGAGCCATCGCTGCTTACAAAAGAAGACGGAGCCGGGGCTTGACCATTGTTCCGGTTCGGCAGCGGAGTAATCGTAAAAGCATCCGGATTCGGCACAGACCCAACTATGGGCGTAAAAAGGAAATTGCCCCAATCAAGGTTAAGTTTCCCGCCCGTAATCTGGCCTTTAAAAAGCACGGAAACAACTGCCACTTTGGTGAGATCAATGCCTGTATTTCCCTCAAGATCGTTCATGACATCTTGAGAAACAGACCATTTCTTGCCAAAGCCTTCGATGTTGGTCAACTTAACAAGAGCCCGCTTGTCATTTTTATCTGTGAACTCAAGAAATATTTCATCAACAGAAGAACCGCCGTCATCCATCAACAGGGTCAAGCCATTTGGAGCAGGATAAAGAGTTTTGAGATTAATAGTTTCTGCGTCTGTCGTCCCGGGTGTTTCAGGATCATCATAGCTGACAAAAAAACCGCCAAAAGATCCGGCATCTGTTCCCGTATAATCAAGAGAAACAAACGTCGGAGATGCCTGATTCAGGTTGAGAACACTGCCATCGGAACTGGCGAAACCCGAAACTGTAGGCCTGACTCCATTGCTCTTCTTCGGCAGGGGCGTGATTGTAAAAGCATCCGGATTCGGGACAGGGCCGACGATCGGATCACGGTAAAAATTACCCCAATCGACATTGAGTTTTCGGCCATTCCCCGCGCCTTTAACGACCATGGAAACAACAGCAACCTTCGTTAAATCAACTTTATCAAACTGACTGGGCTGGATAACCCATTTCTTGCCAAAACCTTCAATATTCGTAAGCGTTACAAAATCAAAATTTCCCTGGTTGTCTGAAACTTCAATTGTCACTTCCAACAATCCCGTATTGGCATTGTCGAGAGAGAGAACGATTCCATCAGGAAAAGAAGTTAAGAGATTGATCGTTTCTGAATCAGGAATACCGGGGGTTTCCGGATCATCGTAATTCATAAATACTCCGCCAAAAGAACCGCCGGCCGCACCGTTATAGGTCAAAGAAAGAAATGTAGAGGATGCGAGATCCACCTGAACAGAAGAACCGTCCCCACTCGCAAATGCAGAAGGTGTCACACGCTCGCCAGTGCTTTTATTGGGAAGAGGACTGATGGTATACGCATCAGGATTAGGGACCGGGTTGATGGTCGGATTAAAATCAAGGCCGCCGGATCTGATTTCAATAAACCCGTTGGGCTTATTGGCAGCCATACCGCTGTCGACCACAAAAATGATCTGCTTGATCTTGGTTAAATCCGCACCGCTCAGTTCAGCGGGAAGAATATCAATCTGAGTAAGATTGGCTGTAAGACCCGAAATAAACTTCACCCCACGGTTATTGTTCGTATCCACAAATTCGACTTTCAGCTGATTACCGGGAGCCGTGGTGTTATCCGTTTTCATTTCAAAGACAAACTTGCTGAAACCGCTTAGATCGACGGGCGTTTGAAATCCGAAGTCCATGAAAGACCCGACAAAGCTGCCGGAGTTTGTAACGTTGTAGTTCATGCGGAAAAGCTCGGTAGAGGACTGAACCGTAGAAATTGTCGCTGCGGGTGAGCTGGATGCAAAAGCTCCCAGTCTGGGATAACCAGGAAACACCGTCGGTCCCTGTGAAAGCAGCTCGCGTGCTTCCAGCTTGCTTTCATTGTAGTAATCAACAGCCTTTATAAATTCGTGAAGGAAATCACGGGTTACCTTAGTGTTCTGAGAAGGCTGAGCCGCATCACGAAGCGCCGCAGCAAGAGCATCAACACTGTAAGGATTGCTTTCGTTCACCACTCCAGCCTGATTGTATTCATAGACCTCAACCTGCCCCGCCCTGTTAAGACCATAAGTGTAATAACGAATATCAGAACCGAGGTACTCCGCCCCTTCGATATCAGCAAGGCTGGGCTTAGGATTTTGACCTGCTGGATGATTGTGAACAATGGTCGCAACGCGCCCCTCAACAGAGGCCGCTTTTAAAAGCTGCAGGGCCGCCGGATGAAGAAGAATTTCTCCCTGAAGACCAGTTGTCAAAAATACGGTTTCGCCGTCAACAACGAGAAGAGCGTGCTCTACATTCTGAAGAGCTGCCGCTTGCAGCTCATTTGCGTCAGGTGTTTTATTAAGAATAACAGCGGCCGCATAGTCAGGGGTTATCTGCGCCAAAGCCTCTTCAAACCCTTCCCGCTCTCCAGAGTCTCTTACGTCTCTTTCGCCCCTTCCCTTCTCAGGCTGCTGCATTCTTTCAAGAAACAATTCACGCGAGAGAAAGTCCTGGGTGGTTGTAACTTGTCCTGGCTCAACAGCCGTTTTGCTCTCAGAAGTCTCCTGATTTTGGGCAGACTTCTCCTGTTCGATAGCCGGCGCCGTATCCAGCTCCACAGGAATCGCAAACGCGGGCGAAACCTGGAAAGTAAAAATCGCTGTGGCAAGGACGAGAGAAACCGTTTTTTGGGTTCCTCTGAGGATTTCTTTGAGAGAATTAAACTTCACGGTGGCACCTTCCTTGGCTGAGATAGTGTTTCTCACTTCGAATGCCGGACTAACAGGGATATTATTCCGAGAGCTATTCAAGCGTCAGAAGTATAACACCCGCTCCAAGATCTGTCAAACTTCCTAAATCTTTTTAAAATAATAACTTATAACTTTTTTTAAGAGTATAAAAAGATACATTATTAAAAATTTTTAACTTTAGCAGGTGAAGGAGGGGATTCCTAAGGTGCTACTGATAGGTAATATTAAGGAAGGAAAAGTGCCCGGAGCCAGACTTGAACTGGCACGGGGGTTTAAATCCCCGACGGATTTTAAGTCCGTTGCGTCTGCCGATTCCGCCATCCGGGCTAAAACGGCTAAAATTCAATGAATCTAATTGTTCAAAAGGCCTGCCGCTTATCGGATCGGACTGTCCTGACTACTTTGGAGAAGTGGATCTTCGGTCAGGGCTGCCGATTCCGCCATCCGGGCATCATAAGGGTATCAACTCAAAATGTTATGGCCAATATAATCACCCTTGGCTTACCGGATCGGACTGTCCTGACCACATTAAAGACATTGGATCTTTGGGGTCAGTACGGCCGATTGCGTCATCCGGGCATCGAAAACGGCTCAAGCTCAAAATTACACTTCAAATAGCCCGAAGCTAAGCGGATCGGCCTGATTTGACTGCTGAAACTTCGGCTTCAGATTCAAGCTTCGCCATCGCTGAATCAAAAAGGAAATGGAGGCGCGGGGCGGAATTGAACCGCCGATACAGGTTTTGCAGACCCGTGCATTACCACTTTGCTACCGCGCCTTAAAAACCAATCTTGGCTTTGTTTGCCGCTGAATTATTCAGGGTAGTCTTTCAGACACTAAAAAAAACACCGGCTCCCTTTTTATGACCAGGGAGCCGGTTCGAAGGAATCAATTAGCGGAGGTACTGGAGTTCCTCGCCTGTATTGGGATCAAATTTGATCCGGTCAGGAAACGTTTGCCCCGTACGCGGGTTGTATTTGGTGTGAAGTTCCTGCGCTGGCTGGGCAACAGGCTGCTGTTGATAAGTCTGAGGCTGTGCGCCGTAAGGCTGAGGAGCATACTGCCCTTGATACTGCTGCTGCATCATTTCCTGCCTCAACTCCTTTTTCACTGATTCCTTGCTGCGGCGCTGAGACTCTCCCATCAACGCACCTGCAAGAGCACCCGCACCTGCACCAATAGCCGTACCCGCTCCGGCATGGCCTGTCTGGTTACCAATAATAGCACCGAGACCCGCGCCCAGACCACCGCCCAAAAGGGCTCCGCCTTCACGCTCTGTCAACCCGCCGGTCCCATCCGTGGCACAGCCCGTAAAAGCAAGCGTCACAAACAAGAATAGGGAAAGAAAGTGATTTTTATTCATAGTAACTGCCTCCTGAGAGCTAGCTTTAAATGTTCTCGAAATAAGGACGGAACGGGCCGTATTATATTCAGTTTTAGCGTTTACGAAACGACTTTTTTATTCAGGTCGACAATCCATTTCAGCAGATCCGAAGCAATCTGAGGCTTAGTCTTTGACTTATGCTGAACCATCTTTCCTCCCGGCGAAAGAAAAGCCGTATTGATCCTGCGATTCCCAAACGGGATATGCCGAGGAGTATAGTAATTTGCAACAATACCATCCAGGTTTTTACGATCCAGCTTCGCTTTTGCGTTACGAAGCCAATTCTCCGTTTCCAGGCAAAAACCAATAACAATCCGGTCTTCTTTCCGTGCTGCAAGCCCTGAAACAATGTCCGGTGTTTGCTGAAGATAGAGCTTCTTGGTCCGGGTTCTTCGAATCTTCTGCTTCCCTGTCTTCATAGGGGTAAAGTCACAGACTGCAGCCACCATGACCAGAACATCATGCTTGGGAAAAAGGGTCTCGCAGGTCTTCTTCAGTTCGGCTGCTGAAACAATCGGTATATAGCGGACACCGGCAGGCGCGGTCAAAGACGTGGGGCCGCTCACAAGCGTAACGCTGTGTCCTTTAGCAAAGGACTCGCGCGCCAGGGCATACCCCATTTCTCCCGTCGACACATTGGAAAGGAAGCGCACAGGGTCCAGCATTTCCCGTGTAGGGCCGGCTGTAATAAGAATTTTCAGTTTTGTGTTTTTTTTCACGGATGGCAGCTGATGATAGCCTGAACGGCATCAGCAAGAGTCTTGGGATCGGGGATATGACCAATCGCCGTTTTACCGCAAACCAAATCACCCTCAACCGGATCAAGGATGTGGTAACCAATTTCCTTAAGAATGCCCAGATTTTTTTGCGTCAAAGGATGCAGGTACATCTGATCATTCATGGCAGGTGCAACAACAACGGGCTTTTTCGCTGCAAGAATAATGCAGCTGCCCAAATCATCCGCCATGCCTGCCGCCAGCCGGGCAATAAAATCCGCTGAGGCCGGAGCTACAAGAATCACATCGCTCTCTTCAGCCAGAGATGTGTGTAAAACATCGTAGGGAGTTTCATACGAAAAAAAATCGCCGTATACAGGCTGACCGCTAAAGGCCCTGACAGCCAAAGGCGTCACAAAGTTTTCAGCCGCCTTTGTAAGGACACAGGTCACCTGCCATCCTCTGGATCGAAGCTCCTTAATCTGATCGCCTGCTTTCGCGGAGGCAATGCTGCCGGTTAAGACCAGCAGAATTTTTTTATTCGGATTTTTCAGATTTCTTTCCTTTGGTGGGCTTGATTTCCACGTAAGTCACTTTCCCCGCGGCAATTTCCTGCAGGGCGATGACGGCTGCTTTTTTTGATTCGGATTTAACAAGTGTCTGGGCGCCCTGGGTCAGTTCATTGGCGCGTGCAGCCGCTGTCAAAACAAGGCGGTAAAAGCTAGGGTTCTTCTCCGTAATCAATTTTTCAAGGGGCACGTAAGGCATGTTTTTGATCTCCTCTTTCATGTTCTTTTTTTTCAATAAAACTTTCGATTTCCGAAACGGTCTGTTCAATGGATTGATTCATCACAGTAAAATCATAAAAACTGGCTGCTTTGATTTCATCCTGAGCCACAGAGATCCGCCGTTCAATGTCTTCCGGCGATTCGGTTTTTCTTCCTTCAAGCCGCTCTCGAAGAACTTTCAGCGAGGGCGGCAGTACAAAAATAGTCGCAGCCTGAATTTCAGAACCAAGAGAACTTTTTATTTTCCTCATTCCCTGAACATCAATCGTCAACACAACGTTCTTTCCCGCTTTCAGATGATCCAGAACAAAGGATTTGGGAGTGCCGTAAAAATGATCGAAGACCTTTGCTGATTCAAGCAGCTCACCATTTTCTTCCATTTTCTGAAAGGCCGAGGGCAGTACAAAGTAATAATCGCCGCCGCCCTTCTCCCCGATTCTTGGTGAACGGGTTGTAACCGACACGGACCGGATCCAGTCAGGATGCCGTTTTAAAAGACGGTCAACAATCGTCGTTTTTCCGCAGCCGGAAGGCGCCGAAAAAATAATGAGCAGCCCAGTTTTACCCGGTTTCTGTTTACTCAATGTTTTGAACCTGTTCGCGGATTTTTTCCAGCTCTTTTTTTATAAATATAACGTCTGTAGAAATCTCAAAAAACTGGGACTTGGAACCCATCGTGTTGGCTTCCCGGTTAATTTCCTGGCAAAGAAAATCCAGCTCGCGGCCAACTTCCCCGGATTCATGGAGGCGTGTCTTAAAAATATCCAGGTGACTGCGCAGACGGACAATCTCTTCCGTGATATCACCCCGCTCTGCAAGAAAAGCCACCTCACGAGCCAGCCGGTCACGGTCAATTTCCTGATCCCCCAAAAGCTCACTGAGACGGGCTTCGAGCTTCTTCTGGGTGCGGCGTCCGCTTCCCTGGGAAAGTTTTTCGATTCGCTTGCCGGCTTTCTGAATGCTTTCAAGGCGCTCAAGAATGTCTACAGCCAGTTTTTTACCTTCGGCTTCCCGGTTTTTAATCAGCGCTTTAAGGGATTTAAGCAGCGCCTTTTCAAGCTCTTCCCAATCTTTCTCAGGATCTTCAGCCTTTACTTCCGCGGAAAAAAGCTTCGGAAGTCCTAGAATATCTTTAAGAGCGATCTCATCCTGAAAGCCATACTTTTTCTTCAATTGGCGGGCCGCGCCCAGATAAAACTCGACGACACGCTCATCCAGCGACAAAACAGGCTGAGAATCATCCGGAGAATCGATAGAAGATATAACAACTGAAACTTTACCGCGATGGAGCCATTGCTGACATAGATCGCGAATACGCCCCTCGAGAAAATAAATGGATGCCGGCGCTTTTAAGAAAAATTCAAAATAGCGGTGGTTCAGTGAACGTATTTCAATTGCCCACTTTTCATCTTTGCCGGAAGGAAGCCGGGCAAACCCCGTCATGCTGCGAATCATGCCATACTCAACTTCAAAAAGGGGTTAGAGATTGAATGTGCGGAAAGCCTTGAATTATAGAGACTTACTGCGGGAGTGTCAAGAAATCGGGGTGGGGTCGATTAAAAAAGACATAAGGGCGATCAAAACAACCATTAAGGGATTGTGGTTAATAAGCTTATGACAAAAACTGATTAGGCCCGTCCGATTGACTTTCCAGAAGGTGTCCCATCGATGTCTCGAGCAAAATACCAAAACGCCTGCCATCTGGGCCCTCCTGGCGAACCAAACTTCCCTGAAAAACATAGGGGGCCTGATCTCCCCCATGCGCGGAGATGGAAAAACGGACAGGGGCTGGAAGCTGACTCAAGGGCTGAATAAGTCCCCGATCCTCGTCTGCAACCTCAAAAAGCATGCCTTGATCACTTACATTCAAGACACGGCCATGAGCCCAGCGAATCGCAGCTCCCTGCTCCCCCTCAAGCTTCATAAGTCCTTCAAGAGAACAAATCCGCCTGGCAAATGCCCGCCTGTCTTTCTCTGTCAGATTTCCCGATATCCAGTCCGAAAGACCTTCGTTAATGTAGCGGTCAATGTCCGACTTAAGGTAGGTCCAGCGTTTTCCCTGTTTTTGAGCCTTGAGCTTACCTGTTCGTGTCAAATGGTGAACCGTCGACAACGAAATACGCAAGTAGGCACCTACGTCAGGTGCCGTCAATCTTTCAGAACCGCCTTTACGCGCAGAGGGCATTGGGTCTCACAATAATGTTTTCAAAATAGCTTCGGTTTGCTTCCTTGGGTTCGGCGCTCCCGTGATCGGTCTGCCGATGACCATATAATCGGCACCCGCGTTGATTGCCTGTAATGGAGTAAACACCCGTTTCTGGTCACTTTTCTCGGAATTTTCCGGACGAACCCCTGGTGTAACAATCAGAAAGTTAGCCGGCAAGTCTTTGCGGATCATGGCCGTCTCATGCGGGGAGCTTACAACTCCGTCCAGACCCGCTTTCTCAGCGAGCCGCGCGAGCGAAATAACCTGTTCATCAAGACTTCTGGAAATGCCTAATTCCTTCTTCAAATCCTCTTCTGAATGACTGGTCAGCACCGTAACTCCCACAATCTTGGGGCGGTGCTTGCCTGTTTTGGCACGCGCGTCTGCTGTTTCCGCGGCCTTACGCATCATTTCAAAGCCCCCATGGGCATGAACTGTGACCATATCAATTTCATGTTCACACAAGACAGCCATGGCCTGAGAAACAGTATTGGGAATATCATGAAGCTTCAGATCAACAAAAACGCGGCCTCCTGATTTTTTGACCAGATCGACAGCGTTCCAGCCATGGGCCGTAAACAATTCGAACCCAACTTTATAAAATGAAACAAGACCTTCCAGGTCCTTGATAATCTTTTCAGCAATTTGAAGACTGGGTGTGTCGAGCGCAACAATAATTTTATCGCCAGGATTCGGCATATTAACCTCGCTTTATGTGATGACAGGAATAATGGCTGCGGATCAGGTTCGAACAGGAAGGCTCAAGGATCCGCGAAGTTCAGAGATCGACGCGATTCCCTGGCTGCGGCAGAACTCTTCAAGTCCGCGAATCAGCGACATTGTTGATCCCGGATTTACAAAATTTGCCGTCCCCAGAGCCACTAGATCGGCACCGGCGATGATAAACTCAAGCGCGTCCTGAACATTCATGATACCGCCTGAGGCAATAACAGGAACATCATAGTTTTTTTTCACTTCATAAACGTAGCGAAGCGCCACAGGGCGAATCGCGGGCCCGCTCAGGCCTCCCGTGACATTGGCAATTCTCGGTTTGCGTGTATAAATATTAATCGACAGTCCCTTGAGCGTGTTGATCAGGCTCAGACCATCCGCGCCGCTGCGTAGAACTTCACCCGCAATTTCAACAACATCCCCTAATTCCGGCGAAAGTTTAGCAATCAGAAGCATCGAAGTCTCGGAGCGCACGGTCTTGATGATATCCAGCATCCGCTCGCGTTTCCGGTTAAATGAAACTCCTCCAGCCTCAACATTCGGACAGGAGAGGTTGATCTCAACCGCTTTCACAACCGACTTTTCCTTATGCAAAGCCTTTGTCAGGGCTTTGAAGTCTTCCAGAGTTTCGCCCGCGATGTTAACAATAAGCGGTGTCTTTTTAAGTTTTGAGAAAAATGGAATTTTGTTATCAATAAAATCCTGAAGCCCCTTGTTTTGAAGGCCAATCGCGTTGAGCATACCGCTCGGAGTTTCACAAATACGAGGCATCGGATTGCCCCGCCGCGGACGCACTGTAATTGTTTTTGTGATCATGGCTCCGAGCTTGCCATAATCCACACACGACGCGTACTCATCCTTGGTCCCGAAAGTTCCGGAAGCCACCGTCACTGGATTCTTGAAGACAAGGTCTTTTATGCGGACAGAAAGGTCAACCTTTTTGACTTTCGCGGGGGCTGCGGAACGCGGGTAAGAGGCGGCACTCATGAGGCTACCCCTCAACCAGGGATTGTTTGATGCGGTGAAAGCCAAAAACGGGGCCTTCCGTACAGGAAGGAACAAGTCCAACATCCGTCTCGACCATACAGCCCAGGCAGGCGCCAACCCCGCAAGCCATCCCTTCATCAATGGACGCTTCGCCGCGAACTTCGTAGCGATGGGCCAGATCCATGACCGCCTGCATCATCGGCTTTGGACCGCATGTCTGAACAAATAGCTCTGCGGGGTTGAATTCCTGGAATATTTTTTCCAAAAGAACCGTAACAAAGCCTTTTGTGCCGTAGCTTCCGTCGTTAGTCGCATACAGAATTTTCCCCTTAACTTTGGAGAGTTCTTTGGAGGGAAGGACTTCGGCTCGGGATTTCGCCCCAACAAGAAAGTAATCGGCGCCATAGCGTTCCGCCAAAAAAACCAGCGGAGGAACGCCAATCCCGCCAGCGACAAGAACTCTTTTTGCCTTCTTTTTGAGCGCGGAAGTAAAGGGTTTACCCAGGGGACCTAATACACGAAGGGTGGATCCAGCAGGCTTGCGGGATAAAATCCCTGTTCCATGACCGAGAATCTCATAGAGAATTTCAACAACATCCCCTTTAACACGATAATAGCTGAAGGGCCGGCGGAGAAAGGGGTCTGCGCCGGCTTCAATCTGAACATTCAGAAACTGTCCCGGTTCAATGCCCCGTGCCAGTTTTCCGGATTTAAACGACAAGCTGAAATACTTGTCGTTTATTTTCCGGTTTTTAAGAATAACAACTTCTTCATCCGTCATAAAAACTACTTCCCCGAAACCGCGGCCTTTTCAGGGCGAATCATTGCGTGATAATCTTGAATCGCCCGGACATCAAGTCCGCGTCCGCGCACGGCCTGAACGCCTTTCAGCGCTGCCCGGGCCGCGCTCATGGTCGTGAAGCAAGGAATGCTGTAGGAGACTGCGAGAGAACGGATTTTGGCCTCATCTAGCACCGGGCCTTTCCCGTTCGGAGTATTGATCACAAACTTGACCTTATCGTTGCGGATAAGATCCGCGACGTTAGGGCTCCCTTCAGCAATCTTCAGAATAACTTCAGCCGGAATACCGTTCTTTTTCAAAATTTCAGCTGTGCCGCGGGTCGCAACAACAGGATACCCCAGATCATGAAACCCCTTGGCGATCGCAACAACCTTGTCTTTATCCCTGTTTTTTACGCTGATAAACACCGTCCCGCTATCCGGAATATGGCAAGACGCTCCATCTTGGGATTTATAAAAAGCCCGGGGGAAGTCATCATCAATTCCCATAACCTCCCCGGTCGATTTCATTTCCGGAGAGAGAATAATATCGACACCAGGAAACTTAACGAAAGGAAATACGGACTCCTTTACCGCAACATAAGGAACCTTCACTTCTTCCGTAAAACCAAGCTCCTTCAGCGTTTTTCCAACCATCACCTTAGCCGCAAGCTTGGCTAAAGGAACTCCGATTGTTTTGCTGACAAAGGGGGCGGTTCTCGAAGCTCTCGGGTTAACTTCAAGACAGTAAAGCTGTCCCTGATAAATCGCATACTGAACATTCATCAGACCGACAACTTTGAGCTCTTTGGCAATTTGTTTAGTTTTGAAAGTAATCTCACTGATCATTTCCTGAGCAAGAGAAAAAGGCGGAATAACAGAAGCGCTGTCTCCTGAATGAATTCCGGCCTCTTCAACGTGCTCCATAACAGCCCCGACAACCGCAGTCTCGCCGTCTGAAATCAAATCAACATCGACCTCAATCGCGTCTTCCAGATACTTGTCGATCAGCACCGGATGCTCATCACTGGCTTCAACTGCGTGCTTCATATACTTTTTGAGGAAATCCTCATCATAAACAATTTCCATCGCTCTTCCACCCAGTACATACGACGGCCGAATGACCACGGGATAGCCGATTTGCTTTGCAATTAAAGAAGCTTCTTCAATCGTTCTGGCAATTCCGTTGGCGGGCTGACGAAGATCGATCTTCTGGAGAAGTTTTTTGAATCTGTCGCGGTCTTCCGCGGCATCAATCGCATCTGCAGTAGTTCCCAGAATTTTTACTCCGTGAGCAGCAAGTCCTTTTGCAAGATTAAGCGGCGTCTGCCCTCCGAGCTGAACAATGACTCCTATCGGCTTTTCCCGCTCATAGATATTCAAGACATCTTCAAGCGTCAGCGGCTCAAAGAAAAGTTTATCGGACGTGTCATAGTCCGTGCTCACAGTTTCCGGGTTTGAGTTCACCATGATGGTCTCGTAGCCCAGTTCCTTCAGGGCGAAGGCCGCGTGCACGCAGCAATAGTCAAACTCGATCCCCTGACCGATACGGTTCGGCCCGCCGCCCAAAATCATAACCTTGGGTTTATCAGACTGAATCGTTTCATCTTCCTCTTCGTAGGTCGAGTAGAAGTAAGGCGTATAAGCTTTGAATTCCGCAGCGCAGGTATCGACCAGCTTGAAAACAGCTTCAATTCCCAGAGATTTGCGGAAAGTTCGAACGTCATCGTCCTTCATGGACCAGAGAAACGAAAGCTGGCGGTCGGAAAAGCCCATCCGCTTGGCATCACGAAGCAGGGCTTTCTGCTCCGCCTGATTTCCTTGCGCAGAGAGAAGTTTCTTTTCCATTTCGACAATTTGCTGCATCTGAACAAGAAACCAGGGATCGATAAAAGAACGCCTGTAGATTTCTTCTATTGTAATCCCCGCCATCAGCGCGTACTTCACATAAAAAATGCGGTCTTCGCGGGGTTTGCCTACGGCCTGACAGATTTTTGTAAGCAGATTTTCATTCGCAGGAAGGTCTTTAAAAAACTGGACATATTCTTCACGGGTTTTGAGTGCGTGATCAAAAACCTTATCACGGCCGTCACCGCCCAAACCCGAGCGTTTTGTCTCAAGGGAACGCATCCCTTTCTGGAGGGCCTCTTTGAAAGTCCTCCCAATAGCCATCACTTCTCCGACCGATTTCATTTGAGAATTCAGATTGCCGTCCACACCTTCAAACTTTTCAAATGCAAACCGCGGAATTTTAACCACGCAATAGTCTATACTCGGCTCAAAAGATGCCGGCGTATATTTTGTAATATCATTCGGGATTTCATCCAGCGTGTATCCAACAGACAGCTTCGCGGCAATCTTGGCGATCGGAAAGCCCGTAGCCTTAGATGCCAGAGCGGATGAACGTGATACGCGGGGATTCATTTCAATCACAACAAGACGGCCATCCGCAGGATGAATGGCAAATTGAATATTGGATCCGCCCGTCTCAACTCCGATCTCTGAAATAATCTTCCGTCCCGCGTCACGCATGCGCTGATACTCTTTATCCGTCAGGGTTTGAGAAGGCGCGACCGTAATAGAATCGCCCGTATGCACGCCAAGCGGATCGAAGTTTTCAATTGTGCAGATGACAACAAAGTTGTCGCGGACATCCCGCATCACTTCAAGTTCAAACTCTTTCCATCCCAAAATCGATTCCTCAATCAGAACCTCGTTGACCATACTGTATTCAAGACCTAAACGCACAGTCTTCTCGAGCTCTTCGCGGTTGTAGCAGATTCCGCTTCCAGAACCGCCAAGCGTGAAACTTGGACGCACAATCACGGGATAACCAAGCTTCGCCGCGATTTCGAGACCTTCTTCAACAGAATAGGCAAAGTCACTACGAGGAAGATCCATTCCGATCTTAAGCATTGCGGTTTTAAACTGCTCACGGTTTTCAGCTTTTTTGATCGCTTCGTATTTCGCGCCAATAAGCTCAACACCGTACTTTTGAAAAATACCCTGCTCATAGGCCTGAACCGTTAAGTTCAAGGCTGTTTGACCGCCCATCGTCGGCAAGCAGGCGTCAGGGCGTTCCTTTTCCAGGATTTTTTCAAGAAACTCCAGGCGCAGAGGTTCGATGTAGATACGGTCCGCGGTTTCAGGATCCGTCATAATCGTCGCTGGGTTGGGATTGATCAGGACAACAGAGTAACCTTCTTCACGCAAAGCTTTGCAAGCCTGGGTGCCTGAGTAGTCGAATTCGCAGCCCTGTCCAATAATGATCGGGCCAGAGCCAATGATAAGGATTTTCTTGATATCGGTCCGTTTGGGCATAGATTATCAGGCGGGTTCCGCGTTAAACAGCGGCGCCGCTCGCCTCCTCCACAAGTTCATAAAAGCGTTGAAAGAGATAGTCGCTGTCATGGGGGCCGGGAGAGTTCTCAGGGTGATACTGAACTGAGAACGCGGGATGCTTTCTGTGCCGGAACCCCTCAAGGGTTTTGTCATTTAAATTGATGTGGGTCACTTCAATATCATCCGCAGGAAGTGATTCAATATCCACAACAAAGCCGTGATTCTGGGCTGTGATTTCAACACGCTGCGTTTTAAGATCCAGAACAGGGTGGTTGCCTCCGCGATGACCGAACTTCAGCTTGGACGTTGTGGCCCCTAAAGCCAGTCCGAGAATCTGCTGGCCCAAACAGATGCCAAAAATCGGTTTCTTCCCGACAAGTTTCCGCACCGTCTCAACAACATAGGGAACGGCAGACGGGTCTCCCGGACCATTTGAAAGAAAAATGCCGTCCGGCTGAAACTTCAGAATTTCTTCCGCTGTCGCGGAAGCAGGAACTACCGTCACGGCGAACCCGTGCTGAACCAGCTTACGAAGAATGTTCGTCTTAATTCCGCAGTCAACCGCGACAACCTTGAAGGCTTTCTTTTTTTCCGAAGGCTCTCCCCAATCAAAACCACTTAGAAGATTCTCACGAAACTCATAAGCCTTCTGACAAGTCACTTCTTTCACAAGATCAACGCCGACAATGCTTTTTGATTCGCGCGCTTTCTTGACAAGACTCTCGGGATCGTGATCAATCGTGGAAATTACACCTTTTTTAGCACCATGATCGCGCAAGTGCTTGACCAGTTTCCGGGTATCTATTTCCTGAATACCGATCTTCCCGTTCTTCTTCATGTATTCATCGAGACTCATCTGTGAGCGGTAATTGCTGACCACGGGGCTCAACTCACGGACAATAAATCCTTCCACCCAGGGCTTTCTGGATTCCGCATCCGCCTCGTTGACACCATAATTGCCGATGTGCGGGTAGGTCATCGTCACAATCTGGCCTTTATAGGACGGATCCGTCAAAATTTCCTGATAACCTGAAAGAGAAGTGTTAAAAACGATTTCACCGTAAACTTCTCCTTCGGCTCCAAAAGCCAGACCGTGAAACACGAGTCCGTCTTCAAGCGCGAGCGAGGCTTTTCTTGTCATACTTAAAACCTTTCTTTTGTCGTTTCGAATTAAAACTTCCAGAGTTTTCCGGCACAAAGCGTTGCCGCCACGCGGCCTTTAAGGGTCTTCTTCATAAAGCATGAGTTTCTGGACTTAGACCGGATCTCGGACGGCAGAACTTCCCACTGCCGAGCAACGTCCACAAGCGTCAGATTCGCCTGAGTGCCTTCAGAAATTCTTCCAAACGTTTCTGACATTCCGAGTATTTCCGCAGGTCTGGAGGACATAACCTTCACGATTTCGGTCAGGCTCCATTTGTCTTTATGGTGAAGCTCGGTCAAAACAACTCCCAGAGCGGTCTCAAGCCCGATCGTCCCGAACGGAGCCTCGTCAAACTGCCGCATTTTTTCTTCCTGCGTGTGCGGAGCATGATCCGTGGCAACGCAATCCACAACACCTTCGCGCAGAGCCTTTCGCAGAGCGGAAACATCCGAGGCAGTCCTCAGAGGGGGATACATTTTGCAGTTCGTATTATACCCTTCAATCTCTTCATCCGTGAGCGCCAAATGATGGGGAGTCACTTCGGCCGTTACGAGTATTCCCTCCGCTTTCGCGCGCCGGACGAGCTCGACAGACCGCGCCGTCGAAAGATGGCAGAGATGCAGGCGGGCCCCCGTGTAGCGGGCAAGCTCCAGATCCCGGGCAACCGCGATTTCTTCGCTTGCCGGAGGGATCCCTCTCAACCCCAGACGCGTAGAACTAAGTCCTTCATTCATAACACCTTCTGCAGACAGACGCTTATCCTCACAATGACTGATCACCAAAAGCCCCAGCATCGACGCGTATTCCATCGCGCGGCGCATCAACAGAGTATCTGAAACCCAATCTCCGTCATCTGTCACTCCAATGGCGCCGGCTTTTTTCAGGTCTCCCATCTCCGAAAGTTCCTTGCCCTGTCTGCCCTTACTGATGGTCCCGGCCGGAAAAATGTGATACGGAACATCCTTGGCTTTGCGAAAGATGTTCTCTACAACGCTTTGCTGATCACACGACGGCAGCGTATTCGGCATGGAAACAGAAGCGACATAACCGCCCTTAAGCGCCGCTTGAGAGCCCGTCTGGATGGTTTCCTTGGCTTCAAAACCAGGTTCTCTGAAATGAGTGTGTAAATCAATAAAGCCGGGAAACAGGTGCAGTCCTTCGGCGTTAAGAACCTCCGCTCCCGCAGATTCAACAGAGGGCGCTATCTTGGTAATCTTTCCGTTCTCAATGAGAACATCAAGAACCCCGTCCTTCTTTGTCGCTGGATCTACAACATGAGCGCCCTTAATCAGCAGCTTCATGCGACTTCCTCCGCAGTTCCAGTCTCTCCCGAAGCGCCGCACACCAGATAAAGAATTGCCATGCGGACAGCCAAACCGTGAGTCACCTGATCGAGAATAACGGAGTAGGGTCCATCCACAACATCACTCGTAATTTCGATCCCTCGGTTCACAGGTCCCGGGTGCATGATTAAAACATCTTCTTTTGCCAGCTTCAGAACGTCATTGTTGATTTGATAAGCAGTTGCATACTCGCGAATGCTGGGAAAAAAGGATTGGTCCTGCCGTTCCGTCTGAATGCGGAGCAAATTGACAACATCCGCGTCACGAACCGCATCCTCCAAAGATGTTGTAGCCCGAACCCCCAGTTTCTCGACTTCCCGCGGCAGCAGCGTTTTAGGCGCGCAGACCGTCACCTTCGCGCCCAGCTTCGTCAAACCCCACATATTGGAACGAGCCACACGGCTGTGGAGAATATCCCCGATAAAACTGATTTTAAGACCCTCTATCTGCTTCTTTTTTTCAAGAATGGTAAACATATCGATAAGGGCCTGAGAGGGGTGCTCGTTAATACCATCTCCGGCATTAATCACACTGGCTTTCAAGTACTGGGCGATGCGGTGCGGGGCACCGGAGGAAGAGTGGCGCATCACCATAACATCCACCTTGAGAGCCTCAATGTTTTTTGCCGCATCCTTAAGGGTCTCCCCTTTCACAAAGCTTGAGGTAGAGGCCGCGACGTGAAAGGTGTCCGCGCTCAAACGCTTTTCGGCCAGCTCAAAGGAGATTCGGGTCCGGGTACTCGGCTCAAAGAACAGATTGGCAACCGTTTTTCCGCGCAAAGCCGGAACTTTTTTCACAGACCGCAGCGAAACCTCCTGGAAGGACTTTGCGGTCTGAAGAATAAGCCGGATTTCGTCCGCGCTCAAATCCCGCAAACCTAAAAGATCCTTACGCGTCCAGCGGATTTCGCTCACACAGTCCTCCGGATTTTCACGACAACTTCATCGGCGGCATCTTTTTCCACCAGTCTGACAACAACTTCCTCTTCACGCGAAGTCGGAATGTTTTTACCGACATAATCAGCTTTGATAGGGAGTTCCCGATGGCCTCGATCGGTCAAAACCGCCAGCTGGATAAGCAAAGGCCGTCCAAAATCTGTAAGCGCGTCCAAAGCTGCCCGTACCGTACGGCCTGTGTAGAGCACATCATCCACTAAAATGACTTTTTGCCCCGTAATGTCCAGGGGAAGTTTCGTTTCAAGAACTTTTGGAGAAGGGCCTATTTCCTGCAGATCATCGCGGTAAAGCGTGATATCAAGCATTCCCATGGGGACGGTTACTTTTTCAATGTCATTCAGGAGTTTCTGAAGCCGTTCAGCGAGATAGACCCCCCGGGTCCTGATTCCCACAAGAAGAAGGTTTTCTGTCCCGTGGTGGCTTTCAAGGATTTCATGGGCAATCCGGATCAAAGCGCGGTTGATTCCCTCACCATCGAGAATTCTACGGACGGATTCACTCATAAAGGCCTCCGGAAGCGGGCAAAAAAAAGGCCCAGCCTTTATAGGCGGGGCCTGAATATGAATTGTGCTTGGATACAGTCTTCATATAAGTCCTTTATCGATGTCTCAGCATCAATTTAAAAGGAAAAAGGGTGTTTCAAAGTTGGTGGATATTAGCGGGTTACCCCGGTCCTGTCAAGGAGTAAACCAGCCGTTTGTGAGCCCTTCCTGTAAGCCGGGTTCTGTCCCCGAAGGGGATGACCATCTATCTTGGACTCCGGTTGCCCGAAATCTCCTGCGGCCTACCCGGTGAAGCGTCACGAGGACGGAAGCGAGCCGCTTCCAAAAACTCCACCCTATTTGGCCTTTCTTCGCGCAGAGATTGCCGCGTTTCACCCCAAGCTTTGCAAAGCAAAGCCTAGACTCGTCTCTGTGGCTCTAATCCGCAGTCCCTGAGGACCGGGCGGGTGTTACCCGCTGCGCTGCTCTATGAAGCCCGGACTTTCCTCCCGCCAATACGACGAGCGGTCATCCGGAAGGATTCACAAACGGCTGGTAAAAATCATAAAATTTGAAATAAAGCGAAGATAATAAAGAAGCTACTGCTGCTCGGCGGGCGTTTCAGGAGTTTTTGACAGCTCTTTGAGCTGGGTCTCTGAAAAGTTGGCCCAAACAAGATCCGGGTGGGACTTTTTGATCTCTTCGTAGTTGACCCTGGCGTCTTCCGTTTTGCCCAGAGCCTGATAACTTTTCGCGATGTAATATTGGGCAATCACAGCCAGATTACCCTCGGGATTCTCATCCCGGTAGGCCTGATACTTCTCAATGGCCTTATCATATTCCCCTTTTGTGTAATGTCGTTCAGCATCCGAGTAGTGTCCAAAGTAAAAATTCTGGGAACGCCGGATACAGCCCGTCGACATCATCAATACAGGGATAATAAATAATAAAAGGGCGGCTGTTTTCTTCATAAGTCTCAAATAATGGGTTAAGGAAGTGACTAGTCTAGGAATACTGCCGGGGGCTGTCAAGACAAAACCACCCGGCCGATAACGGCCGGGTGGTTAGCATCTTTAAATCTGTAATCGTAACGACGGCTTAGATCACGTAAATGAGCTGAGCGCCGATCGTCTGCATGTTGGAATCCTGACCGAAGGCATCAACTTCTTCGGAGCGATCCAAACGATATTCGACACGGCCGATAAGATTTTCAGCAATCTGCCGTTCGATGGTGAATGTCTGACCCCAGAGCGTGCGGTCCAGTGAAGAGCGGAAAGCCTGCTGATCACGGAACAGTTCAAAGCGGTAAGCAGCAGCCCACTTGTCCGTCAGCTGATAACGGGCATAAGCATTGTAGCTGGTCCACTGAACGTTTTCACCGGAGGTAACAGCGCGGCGCTGCTGACCAACGTTGAATTCTCCTTTGAGGGAGAGTTTTTCCGTTACATCAAACGCGATGACGTTCGAAAAGAGGAAACGGCTGCCAGCAGCGTTGCTGCCATCGGTGTCCGTATTCTCATTTCCGAAATAGAGAGCATGGAACAAGGAAACTTTTTCGATCGGGCTATAACCAAGTCCGAACTCAAAGGTCTTACCCGTGTTGTTATCAACAGGGTTGTCCCAGCCGTTATTAACGCCAAAATAGACATCAAAGAAATCATTGAGAATTTGAAAGTTGGAACGCACACCCGTATGAATGAACGGAAGCGCAAGACCAAAAGCATAGGAACGGGAAATGTTCCAGTTGTCCGGACCTTCAATCACTTCAGCGCCGGCAAGCGTGGTGAAACGGCCAGCTTTGAAATTGATCGTATCGGAGATAAGCGTCGTATCGCCGAGGAAGGAAAGAGATTGAACGTATTCGACATAAGCCTGCTGGAGGTCGAACTTGTCCGTGGCTGCTCCGTCACCATTGACAACCTGGGCATCTTCACCCATCGAAATGTCAACACGGAAACCGGCTCCGCCTTCAGGGTTGGCTTCTTTGGCAAAGTTAACTTCAACAGCATTGACCGTGAAGGATTCACGATCAGTGTCAAAAATACGTCCGTTATTACCGCCAGCGATCGCATTACCGCCGCGAGTAAGGTTCTGGTTGTACTGGGTTTCAACATAACCGCCGACCTGGATGTCGGAGATCAGGCTACTTTTCTCTTCGCCAGCAGAGGTTGCCACATAGGTGGGAACTGAGCCCGTCTGCTGAAGCCCTGCAAACTTGGCTTCAAGGGTACTCATCTGCCGGTTAAGGGCTGCCATATCTTCTCTCAGCGCAGCGGCTTCATCTGCAGTTGCAGTGCCCGCACCTGAAAGAATTAAGCAACACAACAGTGCTGCAAATTTCGTTGCTAAGTCTTTCATAGTTCCTCCCTAAGTCAGTTGGTGAATAATCAAACTGCAACCATGAAATTCAACTATCGTGCCAAGTAATTGCTCTCATAAAATACTGATATGAAGCCTTTTACGCAACAGAAATGTGTATAAAACACAAAAATGTCTAATCACAAAGGATCAACAGAGTGTACGGCTTTCACGGAATAAACTTGAGAAAAAAATGGGCCCGCCTGGACTTGAACCAGGGACCAAGCGATTATGAGTCGCCTGCTCTAACCGACTGAGCTACGGGCCCATGAAAGGCGAGAAAGTTCCAGAGCCTATAATATGATGAGTAAGAAAGCAGATGGATTGTAGGGATTATAAGACTTAATTTCAACCGGGGAAAAGCAGCTGCTGAGGAAAAAAAACAAAAGTCGCAGCGGTCGGCCTAGTCGCTTAACTTAATTTCGAGAAAATTCTTAAGTTTACGGGCGCGCGTCGGGTGGCGCAATTTGCGAAGCGCTTTGGCTTCAATCTGACGAACACGCTCTCTTGTAACATTGAACATCTGCCCAACTTCTTCGAGCGTGCGAGGATAGCCATCTCCAATACCGAAACGAAGACGCAGAACCTTTTCTTCGCGCTCCGTCAAAGTCAGAAGGACATCGTCCATCTGTTCTTTGAGCATAGTGTAGGCAGTCGCATTTGCGGGAGAAACAGCGGACTTATCTTCAATGAAGTCACCAAAACTCGTATCACCTTCATCGCCAATCGGAGTTTGAAGGCTGATAGGCTCCTGAGCGATCTTAAGAATGCCCTTCACTTTTTCTACAGGCATCTTCATAACCCGGGCGACCTCTTCAGGCGTGGGTTCCCGGCCTGTTTCCTGAACAAGGTGCCGGGAGGCGCGGAAAAACTTGTTAATCGTCTCAATCATATGAACAGGAATGCGGATCGTTCTCGCCTGATCCGCAATCGAGCGGGTAATCGCCTGACGGATCCACCAGGTCGCGTACGTCGAGAACTTATATCCCCGTTTGTACTCGAACTTATCAACAGCTTTCATGAGTCCGATATTGCCTTCCTGAATGAGGTCAAGGAATGACAAGCCGCGGTTGGTATATTTCTTCGCAATACTTACAACGAGACGAAGATTGGCCGCCACAAGGGCCTTCTTGGCTTTGGACAGTTCTTTTTCGCGTTTCGCAATCAGCTTGAAGTGTTCAAAAATTTTCTTTTCCGGTTCGCCGAGTTCTTTCTGGATCTGTTTAACTTCATCTTCGAGCTTCCCAATTTGGCCACGAGCCGCTTTTTTGCGGAGCTTCTTGATGTCCTCGCCAAGCGTCTTGAGACGGTTCAGCTTTTCCCGGACATTTGCAATGCACTGTTCAACAATCGCGATACTGATATTGAATTCAAGGAGCAGAGCCGGCGAATTTCCGGCTTTGGAGTTGCCCTGAAGCTTGCGGACAAGGTTTTTCAGCTTCTGCTTGGTGATGTTAATTTTTGATTCCTGGTCATCATCAACGATGGATTCAAGACTGACTTCATCAGCAAGAATCTTTTTAGACAGCTCCAGGACATCGTGACGGGCGGCTTTCGTTTCATAGAAGGCTTTTTTGAGCTCTTCTTCAGCGTCTTCAATTCTTTTAGCCAAAGCGATTTCTTCTTCGCGGGTCAGAAGAGGAATCTGTCCCATCTGCCGCAGATACATGCGGACCGGGTCATCCATGCGAACGCGGCCGTAGTCCTCATTAATCATCTCTTTTTCAGATTCAGCTTTTTCCTTTTTAAGCTCATCATCCTTGCCTGAATCAGAAGCCATCTTCTCGCGGTCCGGAGGGGTGCCATAAACCTCGATCTCATTCTCTTCAAGGTTGGCAATCGCATCCTTGAGATTGGACCCGGGAGGAAGCACGCGTTCAATCTGTTCCTCGGTCAAATAGCCCTGTTTTTTACCCAGAGAAACGAGCTTGGCAAAAAAATCACCGACCGGCTTTTTGGAACCGTTGAGATCTTTGGCCTTAGCTGCCGCGGACAAAGGGCTGCCCTTGATCTTTTTGGGCTTAGGAGATTCTTTAGGCGCAGACGCCTTGACTTTGGCTTTTTCAGTTTTCACGGGCACTCTATTTTTTGGGGATGATTTGGGCTTTTTCATAAAGGGGTCATTATAGGGAGTTTCGTTCTTTAAGCCAGAGAAAATTGAAGAAACCCTAAGAATCTTTGTCTTTTATCTGATGCAGCAGGCTTTGATATTCCGCAGCGCTGGCCAGCAAGGCCGCCTGATCCCCCCGGGCTTCCGCTCGAGCAATCTCGGAACGCAGAACATCCAGCTTCTGCTGAATGCGCTTCTTTTTGAGATAAATAAGACAGTCACGAAGCGCTTTTTGACGGTCGTCCGTCTGCCATTCTATGGCTGTCCAGGTCACGATACTTTTTCGCAAACTATTGTCCTCAATACGGTTAAGAACTTGGGGCCACCCCCAAGGCTGTCCCGCAGCCTGCAGCTGAAAAAGCTGCCGATACAAGCTTCTTACCAGAGGCTGAGCAAAATCGTTTTCGTTCACTTCGCCAAATACGGTTTCTCTGCATTTGGGATCCTCAATAAGCAGGGCCAAAAGCAGGGTCTCATCGAGCTCGTTTTTACGGGGTCCAGTGGCGGATCCCCCCGCAGGTTTAGACGGCGGATCCTTTATCCCTGCGTCCTGAGGCGCCTGGCGGTTCTCTCGGCTTCGAAGCTTTTGCCATTCCTGCTTCAAAGAGGCGGGGTCAACCCCCAAGACTCCTGACAATTTTCTGAGATACCGGTCAAGAAGGACCGGGTTACCCACTTTCACAAGGGTTTCCAGAGATTCGTTAGTGATTTTCATGAGCCCGGACGCTTCTGAAAGGTTGTAGCGTTTGAGCAGAACATCTATCTTGTAGTCAAAGAAATCCTGCGCTCCATCCAGAAGCTTCTGGAATTCTTCAGCCCCTTTTTTGAGCAGGAAATCATCGGGATCAAATCCTTCCGGAAGACGGATCAGCTTAACGTTCAGACCGCCTTCAAGAAAAACTTCCATTCCACGCAAAGACGCCGCCTCTCCGGCTTTATCTCCGTCATAAACCACGACTGCTTCTTCCACAAAGCGCTTCAGCACGGCCACGTGTTCTTCCGTCAAGGAAGTGCCAAGCGTCGCGACAGACGCCTTGAACCCCTTGTCATAAAGCCGCAGAAGATCAAGATAACCTTCGGAGACCAGGATTCTCGGGAAATCCCGGTTCAGAAATTTTTTAGCGGTGTGAAGACCAAAAAGCTCACGCCGTTTGATAAAAACAGGGTTCTCGGGGGAATTAAGATATTTGGGACCTTCCCCGTCACCAATCAGCCGGCCGCCGAAGGCGACGACTTTGCCTTGCAAATTGTGAATAGGGAACATCAGGCGGCCGCGGAAAACATCATAAACGTTTCCCTTATCAGAACGGTTAATCAAACGGGCCTTCAAAATAAAAGCCTCGCCGAAACCTCTCTTGCTCAGATACTCAAAGAGCCCTCGCCAGGCGTCAGGCGCCCAGCCGACAAGAAACTCCTTCGCCAACTCAAGGCCAAACCCTCTCTTTTCAAAATAGTCCCGCGCCGTTTTCCCCTGTTCGGGGTGCCAGAACAAATCCCGGTAGTATTCAGACGCAGCCTGATAAATTTCGAAAACTTTTTCCTGCTCGCTTTGCCCTTCTTTGCGGAACTCTGATTTTTCCGGAAGGCTGATGTGCGCGCGGTCAGCAAGGCGACGAAGAGCTTCGGGGAAATTCATATTTTCGTACTGCATCAAAAAACCAAAAACATTCCCTCCGGCGCCACAGCCAAAACAATGATAAATCTGCTTTTCGGCGCTGACCATAAACGAGGGGGTTTTCTCTTCATGAAAAGGACAGCGCCCCTTGAAATTGCGGCCCGCTTTTTTCAAAGGAACAACCTGCGAAATAACATCTACGATGTCATTGGCAACCTGAACCTGATCAACAATTCTGTCATCAAAACGCATGGAATAATCCTGTTTAATAGGAAGGCCCGTAAAGCTGCGAGATTTTCTGCAGATTAAACTTTAAACGGGAGCGATTTTGTCCGGCTGCGCAATCATACCGTGAATCCTCGGAGCAAGGGCCGCGATTGTAACACCCGAGTAGGATTCACCCGCCTCAAAAGCTTTTTTTACGGGACGGTAAGGCAGAAGAATCACAGCCTGGCAAAGAAAACTGAATATGATCAGGAGATGAAAGCCTCCCAGCAAACCGCCTCCAAAATTTTTGAGCGGCGCTGAAAGCTGGGCGTGGAAGAATCGCCTGAGGAATTGAAACAGAAGACCAGCCGCAGCCCAAAGAGAACCCCCTGTCACAATATAAGCCGCAGCTTTGACGGAATCCTGCGGAACAAATTGCACGTGTGTCCGGATTAAATACTCAATTTTCCCGTCGAATTCAATCGTGAGATAAATGACCGCCATGATCTGCGCGATTTCGGCGACCTCAGAAAGAAGTCCATGCTGAACTCCATAAATAACGCCCAGAATAAAAAAAAGAGCGGCGAACCAGTCTACCCATTGGAAGTGTTCCGCAACATAGTGCATGACAGCGCTCTGAGCCAGCTTGTCAAACCATTGAAAAAACCAGTCAATCATGACAGTTCTCCCGAAAAACAAGGCTCTTTCACAGCGGATATCGCGTCGGGACGCCCCAGAAAAACGTCCCCCTCAAGGCTCAGGAGTTTCACGGGAATCATTCGGCCGACATCCCCAAAGTCTCCCTGAAAGCAGACCTTTAAATAATGATGCGTCAACCCCTGAACAAGTCCTCCGCGCTCAAGTTTTTTCTCAACCAATACAGGAAACACCCGCCCCTGATATTTTAAACGTTCCTCACGGCCCAGCTGATCACCCAGCCGGATCAATTCCTGAACCCGGCTGCGAATCAACTCGATGGGAACCTCTTCTGCAAAACGAGCGGCCCGGGTACCTTCGCGCGGCGAATAGGGAAAGACATGACTTTTAAGCGGCTTCACCTGCCGAACCAGATCCAGCGTATTTTCAAAAGCCTCCTGCGTTTCGCCGGGGAATCCAGCCATCACATCAAACGAAAGGGAAAAGTCCGGAATCTCCGATTTAAGGCGGGCCACAAGATCAATATAAAAATCCCGCCCATGCCGACGGTTCATGCCTTTCAAAACAGCGTCGTCGCCGCTCTGCAGAGGAATGTGCAAATGAGCGCAGCACTTTGAAACATCGCGCAGCGTCTTGATCAGCTCAGGGTTAACATCCGTCGGTTCAATAGAACTCAAGCGAAGCCTGTCGATGCCTTCCACCTGAGCGCAGGCTTCAAGCACTTCACTCAGAGCGTTTTCCTTTCCAAAATCCAGGCCATAGGCTCCAAGCTGAATACCGGCAAAAACAATCTCCCTATAACCCGAATCCCGGAGTCTTTTAACTTCTTCAATAACTTCTCCCAACTCACGGCTTCGGGAACGGCCGCGAACCATCACAACCTTGCAAAAAGAACACGCGTGATTGCATCCATCCTGAATCTTAACGAAAGCCCTCCCGTTTCCCTGAAAAGATGATATCTTCAGAGGCGAAAATTCGAGTTTCCGCTTGCGGATAATTTCCTGATCCTGAAAGCCGGGCAGCGCGCAGCCGGAGGATAAATGATCCGCGAGATCGGATTTTTCGTGGTTCGACAAAACAAGATCCACTTCAGGCAGGGCTTCAATTTCACTGCGGTTGCGTTCGACATAACAGCCAGTCACAACAATCTTGGCAGAGGGATTCTCCCGCCGCATGCGGCGGATCCAATAGCGGTTCTGTTTGTCGGCATCTGCAGTCACGGTACAAGTATTAATTACAACAAAATCACAATTCTGATCTTTCTCGCCGGCCTCTTGAAAGCCCCGCTCAAGCGCGGACTCGATCATCCCCTGGCTCTCGTACTGGTTGACCTTGCAGCCAAGCGTAATGAACTTCACGCGCTGCTCCGCGAGGTTTTGTGGTTCAGTCATTTCCGAGGTTTTAACCATGAGTATTAAGCGCCCCTTCTAGCGGGGTTCCTTCCAGAATTTTAAAATAGAGGCCGCTGCGATTACGGCCGTGTCAACTTTCAAAATAGTGCCGCCTAAACTGATCTGATGATAGACCCAGCCTTGCTCGGCCGCCGACAATTTCATCAGCTCAATTTCTTTTTTAGAAAACCCGCCTTCGGGCCCGATAAAAACCCTCACCGGAGCCGAAGAAAATTCAGTTTCTTCCAGGAGAGACATCCACTGACGCATCGGGATCGACTCGGATGAGGGGTGCATGACCGCAAGAATACCCCTCGGCATCTTCAAGTTCTTCATAGCCTGGGGCAAAGTTTCCGCAGGCGGAATTTCAAGGATTCGGCGGCTGCCGGACTGCTTGGCGGCTTCCTGGGCTATTTTAAGCCAACGGGCCTGTTTTGGGGATTCCTTTTTTGGATCAATTCTCACAATCGTGCGTTCTGTCATAAGCGGGGTCAGTGAAGCCGCTCCAATTTCCTGGGCTTTCTGTATAAGAAATTCGAACTTAACCCCTTTAGGGATCGCCACACAGAGGTGGACGCTGCTTTCAGAAAATTCGGCACGCGGTAACACTAAACTCACCTGAAGCTCGGCACAGCCGTCAGGCTTAAATCCTTTAACAACAGCCTCTCCTTCAGCACCTGAGGAGTCCAGAACAAGGCACTTGTCCCCGATCCCCAAACGAAGAATATGTCTTAGGTGCTGGGATTCTTCCGGCGAAAGAGAAATAGTCTTGTTTTCCCCGGTAAGGGAGTCCTGAGAGTAGAAACGGCGGGGTCTTCGGGAGCTTGTCATGAAAGGTTCCTAAAAAAGCAAATGCTCTGGCGTTCAGCCCAGAGCATTTGCGCTATTTAAAAATGAGCCGGAAACCGCGCCGGCTTAACCTTCTGCGGGTTTAGGAGCGGCCTTTTTTGCCCGGACGATATTCTTGGCTTGCGGTCCGCGATCACCTTCCACAATCTCAAACTGAACTTCTTCTTCAGGGTCGAGTGTCTTGTAACCTTCGGACTGAATGGCGGAATAATGAACGAAGATGTCCTTATCCGAACCTTCTTTCGTCAGAAAGCCATAACCCTTGACGTTTGAGAACCATTTAACTTTTCCTTTTTCCGGCATTCGATCCTCCCTTTTTCTTCCACGCCTGAAGCGGCGTCACCACAACAAAACCCTTACTTGATTTTATTCTTGATGACCAGCCCCGGCTTAAAAACGACAACTTTCTTTTCGGGAACGCTGACTTCCTGACCGGTCCGCGGATTACGGCCAAGCCTGCCTCGACGGCTCTTCACTTTGAAGACGCCGAAGTTGCGAAGCTCCACTGTTTCGCCGCGTTCTAGACTCTCGAGAATAACATCAAGAGTGCGCTGTACGATTTTCTTCACATCAATTTGCGTTAAATTAGTCTCGTTTGAGACTTTCATTACAATGTCTTTTTTGGTCACTCGCCTCACCTCCTCTTGTGGCCCGTGTGGCGGGGCGCTCTATAAATGCTTACTAACATTATAGATACACAAAAAAATTAGCAGAAGCCTTCAAGTCTGTCAAGAGACTTTTGAGCCCTAAATGACGATACGGCAGGAAGTTATAAAAAATGAAGCACTTTTTTAACGGACTTTAACGGCGCCTTCCCCTAAAAGACGCTGTAATTCCTGAAAAAGAGTGTCGCTGGTTTCAACTTTTAATTCGTCACCCGAGTTCAAAATCGCTGTTTTCCCTGCAGGGTCACGGAAGCGCAAGTACACTGGTGTCAACCCTTTGTGTTTAAGCAGGAGCTGCTTGATGTCCTGCAGAAGCTCTGGCCGAAGCCCCGCCGTCTGAAGGTCTATTGAAACCATTTTGGTGAAACGCTTTTGAACTTCCTCCATCGGAATCACTTCATCCGCGATCACCTTCGGTGTATCGTCGCGGAGATTGATTTTCCCCTTTACAAAAATGGCTTTGTCTTTTTGCAGCAGCGATTGCGCGGATTTATACGTTTCAGGAAAGGCAATAAGCTCAAGCGATCCTGTTAAATCCTGAAGATTAATAAAAGCCATCCGCTCGCCCTTTTTCGTCATGTGTTCTTTAATCGAATCCACAATGCCGCCCAGCGTCACTTCTTCCTGATCACTGAATTCAGAAAGACGTTCACTCGATGCCGTCGCGTAGGTTTCAAGCTGCTTCGCGAATCGTGACAGCGGGTGAGCCGTCACGTAAAAACCCAGCAGTTCTCTTTCATAAGCCAGCATCTGACTTTCCGGCCACTCGGGAATATCCGGAACCTCCTGGGTGCTTTCGGTAAATTCCTCAGCAGCAGAACTCCCCCCGCCTCCAAAAAACGACATCTGACCACGGCTGCGGTCTTTTTGAAGCGTGGATCCAGATTCAAGAGCGCGGTCAATCATCGCCATAAGCTGGGATCTTTTGAGATTCCAGACATCAAACGCTCCCGATTTGATAAGACTTTCCAGGACCTTACGGTTACAGACGCGCAGGTCAACGCGCTCCGTAAATTCAAAAAAGGATTTAAACGGCCCGTCCTTGCGGCGGGATTCAATGATGGAATCAATCGCGGTCGTGCCGACATTTTTGACAGCGGCCAAACCGAAGCGAATGTAATTTTCCGCGCATGTGAATTCAGAAGAACTTTCATTAACCGACGGCGGCAGAGTTTTAATCCCCATCTTTCTGGACTCGTCAATATAGCGGACGATTTTATCGGCATTACCCATTTCTGATGTCAGCAGGGCAGTCATAAACTCCAGCGGATAATGCGCTTTCAAATAAGCCGTGTGATAAGAGATCAGAGCGTAAGCCGTCGAATGGGACTTATTGAAACCATACCCTGAAAAGTAGTCGATCAAGTTCCAGATTTTTTCCGCGACACTCTTCTTCACATCATTTTTAGCGGAACCGTCAACAAAAGCAGCTTTCTCGCGTTCCATCACTTCGGGAATTTTTTTACCGATGGCGCGCCGAAGATTATCGGCTTTTGCGAGTGAGAAACCTGCCATATCACTCACGATTTTCATAACCTGTTCCTGATACAGAATAACTCCGTAGGTTTCTTTCAGGATCGGCTCAAGAATCGGGTGGTCATATTTAATCGCGGAGGGTTTATGCATGCGGTCGATAAAATCATCCACCATGCCGCTGCCCAGCGGCCCCGGACGATACAGCGCGAGAAGAGCAACCACGTGATCAAAAAGACTGGGTCTCATTTTTTTGAGAAGATCGCGCATCCCCGAACTTTCCAGCTGAAACACGCCGGCAGATTCAGCTCTGGCCAGCATTTCGTACGTCTTCGCGTCATCGAGTCCCAATTCCGGAAGGTTAACATCGATACCACGGCTCTCCTTGATGATGCGCAGTGTGTGAACAATCATCGTAAGGGTCTTCAGTCCCAAAAAGTCCATCTTGAGAAGGCCGATTTTTTCCAGGTCCTTCATCGTGAACTGCGTGGACACCTGCTCCCCGGCGCGGAAAAGTCCGACGTATTCGGTCAGCGGCTTATCTGAGATCACAACGCCGGCGGCGTGCGTTGACGCATGCCGCGCCAGCCCTTCCAGAGATTTCGACATCGTCATCAGACGGTTGATCTTGGGGTCCGTCGACATCAGTTCCTTGAGCTGCGGTTCCTTTTCAATCGCCTGACTCAGCGTAATGTTAAGCTCCATCGGAATCAGTTTTGCAATCCTGTCAACATCCGGAAACGGCATCGCCATCACTCGCCCGACGTCGCGGATCGCGGCTTTCGCGGCCATGGTTCCGAACGTGATGATCTGAGCGACGTTGTCCGTGCCGTACTTGCGGCGCACATAATCAATCACTTCGTCCCGGCGTTCATAGCAGAAGTCGATATCGATATCAGGCATGCTGACGCGGTCAGGGTTCAGAAATCTTTCGAAGATCAGGCCGTGAACAATCGGGTCAACATCGGTAATGCCAAGCGCGTACGCGACGAGACTTCCGGCCGCGGATCCTCGGCCCGGACCGACCGAGATCCCCTGCTGTTTGGCATAATGAATAAAATCCCAGACAATCAGGAAGTAGCCCGTGTACCCCATCTTGATGATAACGCCGAGCTCATAGCGAAGACGTTCCTCATAGTGGGCCGGAATGTCGCTGCGGAGGCGCTTAACAAGAAACTGATGGCAGAGTTCTTCCAGATAGGCTTCAAGGGTTTTTCCCGGCGGAGGTTCAAAGCGGGGCAGATGAATCTTGTTAAAATCAAACTCCACGTTGCAGCGGTTAGCGATTTCTACTGTATTTTTCAAAGCCTGCGGGATTTCCTGAAAATGCGCGGCCATCTCCTGCGCTGACTTCAGGTAGTACTGATCCCCTTCGTAGCGGAAGCGGCTTTGTTCATCAATCGTGGAGCCAAGGCCAATGCACAAAAGCGCGTCATGCGCGGCCGCGTCCTGGCGGTGAATGTAACGCACCGCGTTGGTCGCGACATACCCCACGCCTGTTTCCTTCGAGAGTTTGATGTACTCCGCGATCAGGCGTTTTTCAGGTTCAAGGTTGTGGTCCATCATTTCAAAAAAGAAGTTTTCTTTTCCGAAAATAGAGGTGTACTCCCCGATCGCCCGGCGTACTTCATCGGGCTGCTCATTGAGAATGTAGTGCGGAATTTCTCCGCGAAGGCCGCCGGTCATGCAGATAAGGCCTTCGGAATGCTGGGCTAAAAGCTCCTTGTCCATTCGAGGGCGGTAATAGAAACCTTCGAGATAACCCGCACTGGTCAGCTTGAGGAGATTGCGGTAGCCGGTTTCATTGCGGGCGAGAAGCGTAATATGGAAGGAAGCTTCTTTGATGCCGTGGGTCTGCTTCTCAAACCGGGAGCTCGGCGCTACGTAGCCGGCCATCCCGATAATGGGCTTCACCCCCTGCTTCATCGCGGAAGAATAAAATTCGATGGCGCCGAAAAGATTCCCGTTGTCGGTCATCGCCATCGCTGGAAACTTAAGTTCAACAGCGCGTTTTAAAAGGTCGTAGACCTTGCAGGTGGAATCCAGCAGGCTGTACTGGGTGTGACAATGAAGATGGACGAACTCAGCATGCGGCATATTGGGTTTCCCGAAAAGAACTTAAAAAGGGCCGCGGTGAACCAGCCGCTATTCCCACTCGATGGTGGCCGGCGGCTTGCTTGAAATGTCATAACAGACGCGGTTGATCCCGCGGACTTCATTGATGATGCGGTTTGAAATTTTGGCAAGCACGGGATCAGGAATGCGGGCCCAATCAGCCGTCATACCGTCCGTTGAGGTCACGGCGCGGATAGCCGCGACGTTTTCATACGTGCGCTCATCCCCCATGACTCCCACACTGTTCACCGGCAGAAGAACAACAAAGGCCTGCCAGATTCTGTCATACAGACCCGCCTTGCGGATTTCCTCAATCGCGATATCGTCAGCTTCACGAAGAATGTCCGCGCGCTCTTTAGTGATATCGCCAAGAATCCGGACTCCGAGACCAGGACCGGGAAACGGATGGCGCTTGACCAGTTCTTCCTTGAGTCCCAGGGCAACGCCCACCTTACGAACTTCGTCTTTAAACAATTCCCGCAGCGGTTCGACAAGCTTAAACTTCATCCCTTTGGGAAGTCCGCCGACGTTGTGATGGCTCTTGATCACGCTTGTGGGGCCGCCGTGAACCGAGACAGACTCAATCACGTCAGGATAAAGTGTTCCCTGCGCGAGAAACGGAACCTTGCCAAGCTTTTTGGCTTCGCGGTCAAAGGTTTCAACGAAAACGCGTCCAATGATTTTTCTCTTTTGTTCCGGTTCACTGACGCCTTTAAGCGCTTTCAAAAAGTGCTGCGAGGCGTCCACGAACTTGATGTTCATATGAAAGTGATCTTTGAAAGTTTCCTTGATTCTTTTCGTTTCGTTCAAACGCATGAGACCGTTATCAACATAAATACAGGTCAGCTGTTTACCGATAGCCTTATGAAGAAGGAGCCCCGCAACAGAAGAATCCACACCGCCGGAAAGACCAAGAACAACGCGGTCCTTTCCAACCTGCTGCCGGATTTTCTTGATGCTTTCATGGATAAACGATTCAGGAGTCCAGTTACCCTTGAACTTGCAAATCTTGAAGAGGTAATTTCCAATAATTTTAGCGCCCAGCGGCGTATGCGCGACTTCCGGATGAAACTGCACTCCAAAAATCCTCTGTCCGGCATTCGCGACGGCGGCAACAGGAGAATTCTCCGTAACCGCAATACTTTTAAAACCCGAGGGCAGCTTATCCAGCTTGTCGCCATGACTCATCCAGCAGGTTATTTTTTTGGGAAGACCGGCAAAAAGGCCGGAAGGATTTTTTACTTTCAGCTCGGCAAAACCGTACTCGCGTTTTTTGGATTTGTGCACGCGTCCGCCGAACACATGAGCGATCAGCTGCAGGCCGTAGCAGATTCCAAGAACCGGAATACCCAGCGAGAAAATTCTTTCATCGGGAATCGGTGCTTTTGGACCATAAACATTAGCCGGAGAGCCGGAAAGAATCAGCGCTTTGGGCTGGTAAGACTGGATTTTTTCAAGCGGAGCGTGGTACGGAAGAATCACCGAATAGACTTTGTGTTCACGCGCGCGGCGGGCAATCAGCTGCGTAACTTGAGAACCAAAGTCGAGGATGACTAGTGTTTCATTCATGGAAATCCCGGCTGATTTGAGTCTATTTACCCATGCCTACGCGCTGCGCGGACTGGAAAAGTTTTCCTTCAGTACGGATAGCCGGAGCAATGACGATTTCGGTCAAATGCATTTCGCGGAAATCACGGACGCCGATATTTCCCATACAGGTGCGAAGCGCACCCACAAGGTTTTGAGTTCCATCATCCAGCTTGGCCGGTCCAAAAAGGATTTCTTCAAGCGTCCCGGTTGTGCCGACCTTGATGCGTGTGCCGCGCGGCAGGTTCGCGTGAGGTGTCGCCATTCCCCAGTGAAAGCCTTTTCCCGGAGCTTCGATCGTGCGGGCGAAGGCAGAGCCCACCATCACAGCATCCGCGCCGCAGGCGAATGACTTGCAGATATCACCACCGGTCGACATGCCGCCGTCGGCAATGATGTTCACATAGCGTTTGTGCTTCTTGAAGTAAACTTCGCGCGCCGCGGCACAGTCCGAAATCGCCGTAACCTGCGGAACACCCAGGCCGAGAACGCCGCGTGTTGTGCAGGCGGATCCAGGACCGATACCCACAAGAAGACCCGCGCAGCCCGTGTCCATAAGTTCAAGCGCAACCTTATAGGTGACACAGTTACCGAGAATAACGGGGATAGTCATGTCCTTGCAGAACTTTTTAAAATCGACAACCTTGTAGGCTTTGGATTCGTGGCGCACCGTCGTTACAGTGGACTGAACCACAAAAATATCGGCGCCCGCTTCGATTGCAAGCCTGCCGAAATTTTCCGCGCGCTGAGGAATACTGCTGACCACGCACGGAACGCCGGCCTTCTTGATTTCTTGAATGCGCTGAGTGACAAGCTTTTCCTTGATCGGTTCTTCATAAAGTTTTTGAACCAGCTGCGTCGCCTTTTCGACAGTCGCATTCGAAATTTCCGTAAGAATGTCTTCGTAGTTCTCGTAACGTGTGTAAATACCTTCCAGGTTGAGCACCGCAATCCCGCCGAGCTTGCCCATGGCGATCGCGAACTTGGGATCGACTACGCCATCCATCGCGGACGCGAGAAAAGGAATACCGAATGTATGCTTGCCGATTTTGAGATCAATATTCACTTCATCGGGATTAAGGGTAATATCCCCGGGAACCAATGCGATTTCGTCAAAGCCGTAAGCCCGGCGAGCCTTACGGTCACGCCCGATAAATTCAGACATACTTCATACTCCTTTCAAACGCCCTGCAAGGGATCTTGACCGGCACTAGAGACAAAATGACCCTGGTGCCAGGCTTTAAGATGAGGTGAATAGGATAAGTTCGCTCGAGATTTTGAGCCTGAAGGTCTTTCCATTGGCGTATATTACAGAAGAGGCCTGTTTTTTGTCAATGCACAAACCCGGGAGTTTTCAGAAGATCGCCGGGATTGGTCTTGTCGGAGCCTCTTTTGTATGTTACGTTAGCCCTCTTTTCAGGAGGAAACATGCTCGAATATCTCAGGACTCATACAAAAACCGTTGTCTGGACCGTTGTTTTGTCTTTTGCGCTCTGGGGAGCCTTCTCTGTCAGCTCCTCACTCCAGGAAAAGGGCCGCTACGCCGGCGAAGTTTTTGGGAAAACAGTCTCTTTTCAGGAATTTAACCAGTTTTATCGCGGCGCCCAGATTTTCTCCTTCGGGGAGGACATGACCAAGGATCCAGACGTTCTCCGCCAAATGACCTGGCAAAATCTGATCTATTCGAAAGAGGCCAAACGCAAGAATTTCAAAGTCACGGACGATGAAACTCGCCAGGAACTGATTCGTCTGCTGGCCAACCAGGGTTTTCCCCAGGCAGATCCCAAAGCCTACAAGCAGTGGGTCGTGAAAACGCTGCAGATGGAGCCTGCCGCATTTGAAAACCAGCTTCGTGAAGTCATTCGGGTTCAAAAACTCCTGCGGGGAATCGCCCAGATTCCTCTCGAAGAGCCGAAAGACGATGAAATTCGGCAGTTTCACACCCTCGAAAACTCCAGAATCGCACTTGAAGGAGTTGTCTTTCCGACGGTCAAAGAGGCTGAAGAGTTCTCTGTGAAAGCTTCGACACCTGACGGCTGGAAGATCGAAACAGCCGCCCTGGGTGATAAAATTCTTTCCATGCCGGAAGCGCCGCTTGCCGAAACGGCGGACGCTCTTCGCCTTGAAACCGCGGACGCTCTCGAACTTCAGAAGCTGCCGGAAGGCGCTATCTCTCAGCCTGTAGCTCTTGGCGGCAAAATTGTGATCTTCCGCGTGACCTCGAAAAAAGATGCCTCAACGGCTGAATTCTCCGCAGATGAAAAGAAAGTCCTCTCCGAAAAAGTCATGGAAAGAAAAAAGAGGCTTTACTTCATGTCATGGCACATGCGCCTCATGAAAGAAGCCGGCCTGAAAGATTACACAAGCGAATCCGAAGCTTAAGCCCCCCGGCAATCCAAGAATTACCTAAAAAAGCAGCGCTGAAAAGCCGATGCTATTCAGGAAACCCTATCATCCAACCCCAGGAGGAATTCTGTGAAAAGCGCATTAATACTGGCCGTTGCCCTTTGTCTCGCGGGCTGCGGCGGCGAAAAGAAAGCCCCGGTCGAGAATGGAATCCATAAAGTTTATTTCTATAAAGGCGGGCCAGTCCGGGTTGAAAACGAATACAAAAACGGGCAGCTGAACGGAACCTCTATCACGTATTACAAGGACGGGGTAACCCGCACGGAAACTCCTTACGTGAATGGAAAAATCCACGGAACGATGAAGCGCTATGGACCGAATGGTCAGCTGGCGGGAGAAGCCGTATTTAAAAACGGTGTTCAGGTTTCTGAAAAAAGACTTATCGGGAATTAAAAACCGTTTAAACTGAAACGACTTCCTTAATTTCCGGGATCACCTGTTTGAGGCGGTTCTCAATGCCCATCTTCAATGTCATAATGGAGCTGGGGCAGGTACTGCAGGCGCCCTGAAGACGAAGCCTGACGATACCCTCCTCGTAACTGTCAAAAATAATATCTCCCCCGTCGCGGGCGACAGCAGGACGAATCTCCTCATCGATCACCCGTCTTATCTGAATCTCGGTCTCGCTTATTCCCGCATCGTTCTTCGGCGGTAATGTCTCATCCACTATTTTTTCACCGGGAGCTAGCCTTTTGTTCAGAACCTCGGACACAGACGCCGCGATAGCCGGCCATTCCTGATCCGGCTTTTTTGTCACGGTCACAAAATCACGGCCAATCAAAACACCCGAAACAGAACCGAGATCGAACAGCGCCGAAGCTACCGGAGAGGCCTTGGCGCTTTCCGCGTCAGGGAAATTATAAGAGCCGCCCTGGACAAGATCCCGGTTGGCGCAAAACTGCAGAGAATTGGGATTCGGGGTCAACTGAACTGCAATATGAAGGGCCGGTATTTCACTCATTGTGATTCTCCTTTTTGAGAAGGGCTGTTATCCGCCGGGGCGTCTTTTAAAGCGTCCTCAAGCGCGTGCCAGATCAGTGTTGCACATTTTACACGAACCGGGAACTCACGAACACCTTCAAAAATGACCATGCGGCCTGCCTGCTTCCTGTCTTCTTCATGAGTCTTGTCCTCAGTCATGAGGCGAATCACATGATCCCGCAGAAGGGCCGCCTCAACGGGGGTTTTCCCTTTAATCAATGTCGTCATAAGCGATGCGCTGGACTTTGAAATCGCGCAGCCGCTGCCCTGAAAGCCGACATCCTGAATAACTCCGTCCTGAACCTTCAGATAAAGATGGTAGTCATCGCCGCACAAAGGATTGACCCCGTGGGAATAGCAGGTAGGCGCCGTGATTTCCTTGAAATTACGAGGATTCTTATTGTGGTCAAGAATCACTTCCTGATAAAGGTTGTTGAGACGCGGCTCGGGAATCATCTGAACACTTCCCTGACTTTGGACAGGCCCTGAACAAGCCGGTCAACTTCTTCTTCTGTGTTGTAAAGGGCAAAGGAGGCGCGCGCTGTCGCTGGGACATGAAAACGTTTCATTACCGGCTGCGCGCAATGATGACCGGTACGAATCGCAATCCCCTCCTGATCAAGAATGGTTCCGATATCATGAGGATGGATATCCGTGAGAACGAAAGATACAACAGCGGCTTTCTCTTTCGCAGTCCCGATAATTTCGAGCCCGGGAACCTCAGAAAGTTTACGCGTCGCAGAAACAAGCAGGGATTTTTCATGCGCGTGAATGGCTGGCCAGCCAAGGTTCTCAAGGTAATCAAGGGCTGGCCCCAGCCCGACAATTTCCGCGATGGCCGGCGTTCCCGCTTCGAATTTCAACGGAGGGTTGGCAAAAGTGGATTTTTCATACGTCACCGTAACAATCATTTCGCCGCCGGTCTGATAGGGATCCATCGCGTCAAGATGCGCCCATTTGCCGTAAAGAACTCCAACCCCGGTGGGCCCGTAAACCTTGTGACTTGAGAAACAATAAAAGTCGCAGCCAATGTCCTGCACATCCACTTTTTCGTGAACAACCCCTTGAGCGCCATCCACGACAACCACAGCCCCTGCGGCATGCGCGAGCTCTGTCATAAGTTTAATCGGATTAATCGTGCCGAGCGCATTTGACATATGCGTAAACGCGGCGATCTTCACCCTCGGATTAAGCATTCTGCGGTATTCGTCCAGGCAAAGTTCTCCCTGATCATTCACCGGAATGACTTTCAGGACGGCCCCTTTTTCCGCGCAAAGCACCTGCCACGGCACCAGATTCGCGTGGTGCTCAATCGCGGAAACAAGGATCTCATCCCCTTTTTTTACAAACTTGCGGCCATACCCGTGAGCGACAAGGTTAATTGCCTCTGTGGCTCCGCGCACAAAAATAATCTCAGCAGATTTTTTGGCATTCAGAAACTTCCGGCACTTCTCGCGGACCTGATCGCATTCCCAGGTCGCCCGCTGACTGATGGTATACACGCCGCGATGCACAGTCGCGTACTCCTCGCGGTAAAAACGGTTCAGCCTTTCAATCACAGCCAGAGGCTTCTGGGTCGTAGCCGCGTTATCTAGATAGACCAGAGGATGCCCGTTCATCTGATGAGAGAGAACGGGAAAATCCTTCCTGACTTTTTCTACATCCAGCAGTTTCGCAGTCAACATAGCCTCACTCACGGATCATGGATTCAAGGGCGCTGTGCACTTTTGATTCCAGGTGTTCCCGCACACTCTTGAGCGGGATTTGATTTAGAATTTCTTCCGCAAAACCATACGCGAGAACAAAGCGCGCCGTTTTCCGGTCAAGACCGCGGCTCTGCAGATAAAAAAGCTCCTGGGTGTCACTCTGACCGTTCGCGGAACCGTGGCTCGCCTGAACGTCATCGGCATAGATTTTCAATTTTGGCCGGGAGTAAACACGGGCATCATCCGAAAGAAGCAGGTTTTTGTTCAGCTGATTGGAGTCAGACTTCTGAGCGCCAGGAAACACATACGCGAGGCTGTTAAACTCAGCCTGGGAAGAATCATCCAGAAGATTTTTATAAAACTGACGGCTCACGGTGCCTTCCGCCTTATGATTCGCGGTGACTTCGTTGTAAACACGGGAAACACCCGAAAGAACCGAGAGCCCCAGAATATGGCAGGACGAGCGGGCGCCCTCGAGATCGGCAAGAACTTCATTGCGTATCACTTCACGCCCCCTGCTGAAGGTCACCATATCCAGAGAGGCTTCTTCTTTCAGCCAGGCGCGGGCGTTAAAAAAAAGATTTCCTTTTTCCAGGGTTTGCGGCTGGAGATTCATCCAGTTCACACGGGCGCCGCGGGCAACGTAAATTTCGGCCGCGATATTTTCAAAAGCTCCCGTTTCGCCATCCCCTCCGCAGAAATGGCAGGCGACAGAAACCTCAGAGCCTTCTTCCGCGATCAGCAGAATCCGCGAAACCGAAGAGACGGGCCCTTCTTCAGGTTCAGTCAGAAAAAAAAGATGCAGCGGCTCAGCCGCTTTTCTGCCCTTAGCGGCACGGATCAACGCGCCGTGCTCAAAAGAAAAGGTATTGATCAAAACAAAGGGGTTTTCCTCAGCCTCAATATTTCTCCCGAGAAAAGCTTGAAGATCCGCTCCCTTGGCAAGCTCTTCCCGAAGTTCTCCAAACCGGACTTCTTCTGACGAGGGAGAAGACAATCCGGGACTAAACAGGCCATTCACAAAAACCATCCGGCACGGAGCATTTTCAAACATAGGGTGACCGGATTGGACAGCCGTATGGGAAGAAGCCGGTTTCTGAAACGAAGTCTCAAGAAGACGGGAAAGCGTAAGATAACGCCAGGATTCCCAGTGGCGGTCCGGAAAACCTTTGGCATCGAAAAGCTCAATCGCTTTTTGACGCAGCTCTTCCAGCCAGGCGGTTTGCGTTGGTTTCGCCCGGGAAGAACGGACTGCATTCGAGTAAGCGGTTAAAGCGGCCGCTGTCATGTTTTTTCCTCTTTGTTAATTAAAAACTAAGCCAAAAGCCAGTCATACCCTTTTTTCTCTACGTCGAGAGCCAGGGATTTATCACCGGAACGGATTATTTTTCCGTCTGAGAGAATGTGCACAAAATCCGGAACGATATAATCGAGAAGTCTTTGATAGTGCGTCACCACAAGCATCGCGTTAGCCGGTGTCTTAAGCCGGTTCACGCCGCGTGCCACCGAACGGAGAGCATCCACATCAAGGCCTGAGTCCGTCTCATCCAGAAGCGCGAGCTTTGGCTCAAGCACCGCCATCTGGAGAACTTCGTTGCGCTTCTTTTCGCCGCCGGAAAAGCCGTGGTTTACAGAGCGGTCCAGGAACTCTTCGGTTACTTCCACGATGTCGCGCTTCGCCTTGAGAATCTCATCAAATTCGAGCGGATCCGCGGGATCAAGCCCCAGAGACTTGCGTTTCGCGTTGTAGGCCATGCGCAGAAAAGCCGCATTGTTGACCCCCGGAATCTCAACAGGATACTGGAAAGCCATGAAAACACCCGCGAGAGCGCGGGCTTCGGGCGCCATCGCCAAAAGATCTTTCCCCTCAAAGAGAACTTCGCCGCCCGTTACTTCAGCAACAGGATCTCCTGAAAGAACCTTAGCCAGCGTGCTTTTTCCGGAACCATTCGGTCCCATCAACGCGTGAACTTCTCCCGCCTTGATTTTAAGGTCCACACCTTTCAAAATGTCATTTCCCGCGATACGGGCTTTAAGTCCGCGAATTTCGAGCATCGTTCACTTCCGGCGGGTTACCCAACCGTCCCTTCGAGCTTGAGTCCGAGAAGCTGCGTGGCTTCCACGGCGAATTCTCCGGGCAGTTCCCGGAAAACCTGTTTACAAAAACCATTGATAATAGAACTCATCGCGTCTTCTTTCGAAATACCGCGCTGCTGAAAATAAAAAAGCTGGTCGTCGCTCACCCGGGAAGTCGTCGCCTCGTGCTCCACCTGGGAGGACGCGTTCTGAAGATCCACATACGGGAATGTATTCGCGCTGCAATGAGAGCCGATCAACAGCGAATCACACTGAGTTATGTTTCTTGCTCCCGAAGCGCCTTTGGCAACCTGGACCAATCCGCGGTAATTATTGTTGGCTTCCCCTGCCGAAATGCCTTTGGAAATAATCGTGCTGCGGGTATTTTTTCCGATATGAATCATTTTCGTACCCGTATCCGCCTGCTGTTTTCCGGTTGTCAGGGCAACGGAATAAAACTCGCCCACAGAATCATCACCGCTCAGTATGCAGCTGGGGTACTTCCAGGTAATCGCGGAGCCTGTTTCCACCTGCGTCCAGGAAATCTTGGATTTTCGGCCCGCGCATTTTCCGCGTTTTGTGACAAAGTTAAAAATACCGCCCTTGCCCGTTTTGGGGTCGCCCGCGTACCAGTTCTGGACCGTTGAGTATTTGATTTCCGCGTTATCATGCGCGACCAGCTCCACAACAGCCGCGTGAAGCTGATTGGTATCAAACTTCGGCGCCGTGCAGCCCTCAAGATAACTCACATGGCTGTTTTCCTCGCAGATAATCAGCGTGCGTTCAAATTGCCCGGAATTCTCGGTGTTAATCCGAAAGTAACTGGAAAGCTCCATCGGACAGCGTGTGTTCTTGGGAACGTAAACAAAAGAACCGTCGGTAAAAACCGCCGAATTGAGGGCCGCGAAGAAGTTATCCGTCACCGGAACCACGGAGCTGAGATACTTTTCGATGATCTCGGGGTGTTCATGAACCGCTTCGGAGAAAGAGCAGAAAATGACGCCGACTTCGCGCAGCTTTCCTTTAAACGTCGTCGCGACGGAAACGCTGTCAAAAATCGCGTCCACCGCGACACCGGCCAGCTTTTTCTGTTCCGTAAGAGGAATTCCGAGTTTTTCAAAAGTGCGAAGAAGTTCAGGATCGACTTCATCCAGGCTGTTGAGTTTCTTGGCGGCAACCTTGGGTTCCGCGTAATAAATAATATTCTGGTAATCAATCTTGGGGTAATGAACATGCGCCCAGCGGGGTTCCTTCATCTTCTGCCATTGGCGGTAGGCCTTCAGCCGGTAATCCAGCATGAACTTCGGCTCTTTTTTATGGGCCGAAATAAAACGGATGGTATCCTCGCTCAGCCCGAGCACAGTCGTCCCCGGCTCCAGATCGGTCTTAAAACCGTACTGGTACTCGCGATTTACCAGATCTTCGATTCTGATCATTTTTTCTGTCATAGGCCTAATCGGACTAATTCAGTCCGCAACGTGTGAAAAAAAAAAGCCCGTGAGGGCTTTTTACATTCCGTTAATCGCAGCCGATTCTAGCTCATTTTTTGCGATCATTTCAAGGGTTATTGCCTCATACAAACCGTCGAGGGTCTTCTTGGTTTTTTCCCAGACAGGCTTTACTCCGCACATAGGAAAATGAGTGCAGATAATCTCCTCCCTCACCTCGGGCTTACAAAAGATCTCGAAAGTCGCGCCTTCCATGGCTTCAATGATTTCTTTCAAATTGATCTGGGAAGGATGACGGGCCAGGGAATAACCGCCCTGGTTGCCATGCTGGGCGGTCACGATATTCGCCGTGCGCAGCATCTGCATGATCTTTTCCGTATAGGTCAGGGAAAACTGCTCGGCCTGGACAAGCTGCTTGATCGTCACCGGATCAAACTTCAACTCCGCATGCTTCGCCATATAAATAAGGCAGACAAGCCCATACTCGGTTTTGGTTGTAAAACGCATGACCATCCTCTTTCGTCTCTATACAAAGTATTGTAACTAATCAGACTATTTGAGTCCAGTTAGGATTCCTGAAACAATTAAATTATCATAACCACAAATGAGTTAAAGATTTAGATCACTTTAGCGGGAAGAAAAACTGCCCTGAACCATCATCTTGATTACTTGCAGGGTTTTATCGGGGATATTCTTGAATTGAACTCCCGCCACAAAAACACCTTTGGCGGCAGGCTTATTCCGGACCCAGACAAGGCGGCCATGAATTGAAATGTCTTCATAGGCGTCCGGTACATGAATAACCATTTTGATTTCCTGATCAGGTTTAAGCGGCTCGTAACAGGTAAATTGAAGCCCTGTTTCGGAAATATCAATAATGTTGGAAATACTCTGGTAGGAGGTCCCGTCCGCAAGGCTGAACTTAAGCAGATTCATCACCCGCTGACGGCGGGCCGCCCTGTTTTGGGGGAACTTTGCAGTTTTTTTTCCAAAACCGAAAATATCCAATATCTTTTTCTTCACAGGAAAACTCCGATTTAAAGGATCTCAGGCGAAAGCTTACTTGGAATTTTCAGGAAAATCAAAGCCGGTCTTGTTTTCCGGCGGACTGCCCGCAGCCACAACATAAACCGCCTCGGGTTTAAAATATCGGCGGATAGCGGAGTTGGCTTGATCCAGCGTCACTGTTTTTACAAGATCCGGAAAACTGTCAAGATAAGCAGGTCCCAAACCCAGCTCTTCGACGTGAAGAATCTGATCCGCAAGTCCCTGTGTGGATGCCAGCCCGGTTTTGAACTGGCCGGCAAGACTTTCCTTTTTCTCGCCAAGCTCTCTTTCGGAAAGCCCCTGGTCGAGAAACAGCTTCATCTGCTCAAATGTCCGGATCAACCCCTCACGGACCACCGGAGCATTCACGATCATGTGCACAAGCCACGCTCCGGTGAAACGCTCTGAGGTTCCAACTATTCCAGAACGAATGCCGTAGGTCAAACCGTAGCGGTCTCTGACCACATTTGAAAGACGGGAGGTAAAATCCCCCCCGAGCACAGCGTTGGCGGCAGAAAGTGCGATGTAATCCGGGTCGAGACGCGTGACTGGCACAGGATGCCCCATCAGAATGTCCACGTTCTGCTTTCCGGGAAGCGAAACCGTTTCATACTGCACACGTTCAGCCAAAGGCATCGGCGGAACCGGCACGGGCGGAATCGATTTCGCAGCCCACCTCTGAAACGCTGTCTTCACAACCCTCTGAACTTCTTCAGCATCAATATCTCCCGAAACCGACAGAAGAAGATCCTGCGAGCCGTAATGCTCCGAGTAAAACCGCTTCACATCCCCGATCGATATTTTTTCAAGAGCCGCGAGCTGCTCCTCAAAAGAAACGGGCCGCAGCGGATGATCCTCGGGGAAAACAGCCCGCATCAAAGCATTGGCCGCCTGAGAAGAAGTCGAGGACATCGCGTGGCGAAGCCCCACCTTTTCGCGGTCCTTAAGTTTCAAAAGCTCTTCTTCTTCAAAAGCGGGCTTGCGAAGCTGTTCGGCCAAAAGACCGAGGACAAGCGCTGTATCCTGCCTCAGGCAGCGGCCCTGAAACCGGACGTGCTCCGTATCCTGGCCAAAGTGAATGTCCGCGCCGCGGTCTTCAAGCAGTCCCGGAATTTCAAGAGGCTTGCGGCCCAGAGTTCCTTTATCCATCATCTGAGCGGTCATTTTTGCGAGAACAGGATTCTCAGCGTACGCATTGCCCGCGCGAGCAAAAGATCCGGAAAAAGCGACCACGTCCTGAACCGGTGTTTTCAAAAGCAGAAGCTTTACGCCTTCGGTTTGTACGATCTTCACATCCTCAGCGTAATCGGTCGGGACATCCGCATGCTCCAACGATTTTAGCAGAGCAAGAACTCTCTCCGGCATCGCCTCTTCAGGGACAGGCTCAAACCCGTCAAGTTCGGCGGAACTGTGTTCACCCGGCATTCCGGTCTGTCCCGGCTTTAGAGAATTTTCTTCAGCCAAACCTTTTCCAGAGCCCGTATGCAGCCGGCCGACCGTCATACGCTCAGGAAGAAGGTAGGTCTCAGCAACCCGTTTGATATCTGCGGCCGTAACGCGGGAAGAACGTTCAAAGTAAGTCGTGAAAAGTGTCCAGTCCCCCATTCCGATCGCGTGCGAAAGTTCTCCGGCGACAGAAAAAGCACCGTCTCTTGAAAAAGCCAAAGCCGCACGGATTTGATTCAAGACCCTTTCGCGTTCGGCTTCTGTCACGCCGTTCTGGCGAATGTTCTCTATTTCGGCAAGGATGATCTTCTCGATCTCTTCATGCGAACCGGAAGCCAGCGTCACCATAATCGACAGAAGCCCGGGGTCGCGAGTTCCGGACGCGGATGCGTCCACAGAAACAGCAAGACCCGTTTGAACAAGCTTTTGATAAAGCCTGCTTGTCTTCCCGGAACTAAGAATCGCGGAAAGAAGATCCAGCGGCGCGGTGTCTTCATGGCGCGAGGCTGGAGACTTGAAAGACATCATCAAATGCTCAGCGCCCTCTTCCTTGTGAACATCCACAAAACGGGCTTCCTTCTGTACAGGCTCGGGAGTCGACGTGAAAACCTCTTTCAGATTTCCGTTGGGAAGCGATGAAAAACGCTTCTCGATTTCCGAGAGGATCTCCGGGGTCTTAAAACTTCCAGCCACTGTAAGCACCGCGTGTTCCGGCCTGTAATAACGGTCATAAAAACTCCGAAGGGATTCGACCGTCATACCGGCGACGTCTTCGCGCCAGCCGATAACCGGGTGATGATAGGTGTGAGCAGTGAAAGCCTTTTGCCAGACCGCGTTATAAAGCGCCGCCATTGGGGAATCAAAATAACGTTCCAGTTCGTTCTGGATCACTGTTTTTTCCTTACTGAAATCCTCGGGATCAAGAAGAGACCCGCGCATACGCGAAGCTTCAATATCAAGGGCGAGCACGATTTTGTCATTGGGCAGAAATGCGTAGTAATTCGTGCTGTCATAACTTGTCGTCGCGTTGATTTCCGCGCCCGCGGTTTCAAGCAGGCGTGCCGCCTGCGTTCCGCGGCTCTTGCGGTATTCCTCGGTGCCTTTGAACATCATATGCTCCAGCATATGGGCGGCTCCGGTAATCCCTTTCCACTCATTGCGCGAGCCCGCTTCATACGTAATCATGACCGCGCCCACAGGAGCGGAATGATCTTCCATCAAAAGCACTCGCAGCCCGTTTGACTTCAAACGGTACTCCTGAATGGCTCCCTGATTTTTGACGGTTTCAAAAGCGGTATTTAGTCCGGGCATAATCACATCCTGTTTTGGATGACAACTGGTCATCGTGCATAAAAATAGGAGCAGCGTGGGAACAGCTTTGAACCCAGGCGAAAAAAGTTTCATCGTTACTCCGGTGCTGTCCAGCGGATCTTCCGGCCCAGGTCAGGCGTGACGCTGAAATAAAACCGGTAACTTGAATCAGGCGCTTCTTTTCCCGCCCGCTCAGCCCATTCCACACAGGCCACAGCTTCGGAATCATTTAAAAAATCCTGGAAACCGATCGCGTCCAGATCCGCTCCGCCTTCCAGCCGGTAAAGATCAAAATGATAGAGAGGCAGCCGGGTTTTATAAATGTGCATGATCACAAAGGTCGGACTCTTGACCTCCGCGATGTCCTTGATCCCCAAACCTCGGGCCAATCCTTTCACAAAAGTCGTTTTGCCAGATCCCAGGTCCCCTTCCAGCAAAAGAACGCTGCCGGGCTTCAGCTTTCGAGCGATCTTTTCGCCGAACGCGAGCGTTTGCTCAGGAGAATGGCTGATAAACGACTGTTCTTTTGTCATGAGTCCTTTGTCAGGCGCTCTAAAAATGCTGATAGCCTTTTTGAGCGAGACGAAATGACGTTTCTTTTTTTCCGCCGCGCACCCAGACAATCGAGGGTTTCCCTTTTTCCACAGCACCGATCCGCGTCAGCCTTGTGCGGGGAAAAAGCTTTTTCCACGAAGCTTCGAGTTTCTTCACAGCGGTTTTCCGTACCGTAAATAAAAGTTCAAAATCTTCGCCGTCAGAAAGTGCGCTGACAAGAGCCTCTTCAGCGCAGCCTTTCGCCATTTTTCGAGCCTCGGAAGAAACAGGAATCCGGTCAAGTTCAAGGACGGCGCGAACAGAAGAGGCTTTCAGTAAATGCCCCAAATCCTGAGCAAGGCCGTCCGAGACATCCATCATTGCGGTAGGCCTGACTGTACCCGCCAAAAAAAGGCCTTCCTGCACTCTGGGCTCGAACGATGCATGACGCCCGAGAAGCGAACCGCCGAGACTTCCAGTCACATAAATCACATCGCCGGCCTTCGCCCCGGAACGTTTTACTTCGCGGCCTTTTTTGACGCGCCCGAGAAGCGTGATCGAGGCAAAGAAAACACGGCTGCGTGAAATATCTCCGCCGACGCAGGCGGCCTTATGCTTGCGCGCCAGCGAAAAAACGCCCCGGCAGAAATCCTTAATCCACTCCGTCTTCAAATCCCGGGGAATGCCCAGTGTAAGAACAAACGAATCGGGCCGGGCGCCCATGGCGGCAAGGTCGCTCAGATTAATCGCGAGCGCCTTGCGTCCCGCCAGTGCCGCGGGCATTTTTTTCCGGATAAAATCCACATCTTCGACAATAGCATCGGTCGTCACAACAAGATTGCCGCCACCATCAAAGGCAATCACAGCAGCATCATCACCGATCCCCAGCCCTTTTGATGGTGCCGGAGCTTCGCTGCGGATCCAGTCGATCAGTTCAAACTCATTCTTCACGGCAGACTACCCTTGCCCGAGCGCGTTCTTTGCGAGAAAAAAATAGAAGATGAAAGTCGAGTTATGGACGAGATGAAGAACTACCGGCGCAATCAGGGACCCGCGTTTCTCATAAACATAAGCCAGCGCGAGGCCCAGAATAAAAATCGGCCAGAACGCGAACATATTCTCGTGAATGACCGCAAAAAAAAGCGAACTCGCCACCATGGCTGTGGGAGCACCCCATTTTCTTTTAAACAGCGTGTAGCAAAACCCGCGGAAGAAAACTTCCTCCAGAAAAGGCGCGACGAGTGTCGCCAGAATGACGGAGTAAACCACGAGCCAGGACATCTTTTCATCTTCGGCGAGAAGAATGTTTACCAGCGGGTGCGCCGGCGGCTGATAGGAAAAGATCTGCGCGATCACCGCAAGAAGAACAAGCACGCAGACGAAAACCGGAAAGACACCGAGATATCCGATAATCCCCATCACAACTTCTGAAAAAGCACCCTTGGGAGGAATCTTGAAACCGACATCCTTCGCCTCCCCGCCGTTCTGTCTGACCACTGTCACAATAAACACCAGACAGAGAATGTCCACAACCGTGGTCTGAAACAGCAATATGAAATTCGTGGGCAGAGAAGTGAAAAGGTACTGCTGAATCAAAACCAGGATCAGGTTGACGGCGAAGCTTGCGGCAAGAAAATAAACCACCACCCTCAGCAGCATGGATAAGCGCCACTGAGTCGTGTCGACATCATAAATACCAAGATTCCAGCTGTCACGCCAGGCCGGGTTATAAAGAAAGCCGAAGAAAACAATCAGCCCCAGAGAAAAAATACTGATGATGCAGAAACCGATCGCGGTAAGAAAAGCCGCGGCCTTGGGGTTCTCCTTGAGCTTCTTCTGAAGGGCTTCCAGCTCCTCCTTGGCGTTTGCCGGTTTCTTCTCCGACGCTGTTCCGGAAGAAGAGGCCTGCGGAGAAGAAACTGCCGAAGCCGCTTCCGGAACAGAAACAGCCGGCTTAGCGTAGAACTTCATTCCTCCGTAAACGACCACCACCAGAAGACAAAGGGCCGCGAACTTCTTGTCCTGCCTGATGAATTCAAGAATGTTCTGAATCATAAACCAAACAGACGGCGAGCGTTGGCCGTGGTAATTGAAGCCAGTTTTTCGTAATCCAATCCGCGGATCTGAGCCGCGAGACGCACCGTTTCTATCATATAACCCGACTCGTTTCGTTGACCGCGATGACTGTTGGGCGCGAGAAAAGGCGCGTCTGTTTCAAATAAAAGGCGGTCTTCCGGACAGGCGATACAGGCTTCCCGAAGGGCGTCGTTTTTTTTGTAGGTCAAAGGACCCGCGAAGGAAATATGAAAACCAAGTTCCACAAGCGGCAGCATGGAAGCCGTTTCTCCCGTAAAGCAATGAATAACGCCCGAATAAGGCGCGGAAGATTCTTCCCTGAGAATTTCCGCGAGCGCCGAGTAAGCATCGCGGCAGTGAATAATCAGAGGTTTTTTTGTCTCGAGATGCATGTGAATGAATCGGCGAAAAACTTTCTTCTGCGTGTCATGCGGCGAATGCTCCCGGTAAAAATCCAGGCCAACTTCTCCGATCGCGACCACGCGGGGCTCTTTCAAAAGCTGGCGGATCTCATCATAGACAAACTCGGGAACATCGCTTGAGTCGTTGGGATGAACTCCCGCCGAAGCGTACATCGACGGATTTGAATTTGCCAGAGCAAGACACTTGCGGGAAGTTTCAAGATCCGTCCCGACATTGATCAGGGCCTCGACACCGCCCTCAAAGGCACGGGCAATCGCGGCCTCGCGGTCCACGTCAAAGTCGGGGAAATACAGGTGTGCGTGCGTATCGATAAGTCCCATGATCAGCTTTTCGAAGCCTCTTCCTTTTCATCCTCAAGACGCGGAAAAAGAGCATCGCCTTTTTCCAGCATCGTCCCGGGCACGGCGAGCACCGCCGAAAAGGATTTTGCGTCCGGATAAAGCGACTGAGGCGAAAGGTTCATGCGGCTCAGAATTTTACGGGAGGTGTCCGGAAGAAAAGGCAGCAGAATGGCCGCCAGATGCGCCAGACAATCCGCCAGCACCGCCATCGTGCGGGCAAGTTCGGGTTTGCGCGCGGGATCTTTCGCGAGCGTCCAGGGTTTCTTTTCTTCCACAAACTGGTTGGCCGCCGTAATCACAGCCCACACGGCATCAAGCGATGTCTGGGGGTCATACTTCAGCATCCCTTCCTGCACTTTGTCCCAAAGCTCAAGCGTGCGCGCGTAAAGCGGCTCCTGATTCATCCCCTCGCACTCGGGCACAGCTGAAGAAAAATACTTCTCCATCATTGAAGCCACGCGGAACCAGAGGTTGCCAAGGTCATTGGCCAGATCACTGGAATAGCGCTGGCGGAAAAGATCTTCAGAGAAAGCACCGTCAGAACCCACTTTTACTTCGCGAAGCATAAAATAGCGGAACGCGTCGACCCCATACACCCGCGAAAGCACCACGGGATCCACGATGTTTCCGCGCGACTTGGAAACTTTGGCACCGGAAAGCGTCCACCACCCGTGCGCGAGAACCGTTTTGGGCATTTCAAGACCGCAGGCTTTCAGCATGATCGGCCAATAGACCGTGTGCTGACGAAGAATATCCTTACCCACGAGATGGAGATCGGCGGGCCAGTACGTCAGAAATTTTTTCGGATCTGTCGTCATGCTGATCGCGCTCACATAATTGATCAGCGCGTCAAACCAGACATAGACAACGTGATCCTTGGAATTCGGGTACTCGATCCCCCACTGCAAACGGGCTTTCGGGCGCGTAATGCAAAGGTCTTCAAGCGGCTGCTTGAGGAAACCCATGATTTCATTGCGGCGGATTTCGGGCAGAATAAAATCCGCGTGCGTCTGGATATAATCCATCAGCCAGGGCTGATATTTGGAAAGCTTGAAGAAATAGTTCTCTTCGCTCAGCTCCTGGACCTCGCGGCCGCAGTCGGGGCATTTGCCATCCACAAGCTGCAAACCTGTCCAGAATGTTTCGCAGGGCGTGCAGTACCAGCCCTTATATTCCGATTTATAAATATCTCCCGTTTCTTCGAGCTTGCGGAGGATATTGGCCACTTCCGCCTTGTGGCTTTCGTCCGTCGTGCGGATAAAGCAATCATAATCAATACCAAGCAGACGCCACAGCTCCGTGAACATCGGCACCATACGGTCGACGTATTCGCGGGGTTCTTCCTTGTGCTCACGCGCCGTTTTCTCGATCTTGGTTCCGTGTTCATCCGTGCCGGTCAGAAAGAAAACCTTCTTGCCCGTCCAGCGGTAGTAGCGCGTAAAGGTGTCGCAAAGGACATTGGTGTAGGCGTGGCCGATATGCGGCTTCGCGTTCACATAATAAAGAGGCGTCGTCAGGTAAATCACTTTTTCAGATTTAGAGTCCATTTCAAACCTTTAACATGTCGGGGTTCGGAAGCGTCCGCTTCAGCCTCACCGCCAGCCGTGTCAGGGCCAGCTTCTGGTTCGCGTTCGCGTCCAAAGCATCCTTGGTTTCGTAAATTAAATCAATCGCTTCAAGCCGGGCGGTTTCATAAGCGGCGCCTTCCGGCTGCCCGGCGCGCTCCACCAGCAGTTTTCTGAAATAAAACATCAGCTGATCCAGCAGTTTCGAAAGCTGATCTTTCGCCGCCGTCTGATACTCTTCAAAAAAGTCATCCCACCGGTACTCGCCCAGTCCCTGAGGGCGAAGGCTTTCCAGATCCGCCTGCATGGGATCAAGCCCCGGCTTCAGGCGGACTTCAAAAGAGCGGGAACGGATCGTTTCAAGCAAAGCGTCCTTGGATTCTACCAGAAGACAGAAAACCGAATTCGCGGGCGGTTCTTCCAGCGTCTTTAACAGGACATTCTGCGCGTCCAGCGTCATACGCTCGGCGCGGCAGATAATGAACACCTTCCACCGGGCTTCAAAAGGAGACATGGCCGCGATCCCGAGGAGGGTCCGAATTTCGTCAATCTTGATCGAGCGCGCCTTGGGGTCTTCACCCACCCACTTAATGTCCGGATGGTTTTTCTCGCGTATCCGTTTTGAAATCGGAGTCAAAGCCGCTTCAGGCTTCGCGTCGGGATCATTCAGCGCGCAGGCCAAACTCATGGCCAGAGAATCCTGGGCCGCGGCTGTGCCGCCGGTAAACAAATAGGTGTGGGCAAGGCGTTTGTTCTCAATCTGCTTTTGAAGAATTTTGGAGGCCTCTTCCTGACCGAAGACACTAGCGAAGGACACGCCGCACCCTTTCCTCAACGAGCTTCGCGACTTCCGTAATAGAAAGCGTCGCGTCAATCACGCCATAACGTTTCGGGTTTTTTCGGGCCAGAGACAGAAACCCCTGGCGCACCTTGCGGTGAAACTTCATCGATTCCTTTTCCATGCGGTCATGGCGGCCGCCGCGGGCAAGCCCCTTGGCCGGGTCAATATCGAGAATAATCGTCAGATCGGGTTTAAGACCGCCGCGCACCCAAAGACGGCTCACCGTTTCAATGTTCTTCATCGAAAGGCTGCGTCCATAGCCCTGATACGCGAACGTCGAATCTTCAAAACGGTCCAGAATCACGGAGACGCCTTTTTCCAGCGCGGGCAGAATCTTTTCACGCACCAGCTGCGCGCGCGCCGCGAGATAAAGCAGAAGCTCGGCCTCCGCAGACATTCCCTTGTTTCCCGGATTCAGAAGGACCTCCCGAATCGCCTCGCTCACACGCGTTCCACCGGGTTCACGAAGCAAAAGCACCTTGTGCTTGTTCTTCTTGAGAAAAGCCGCCGTATTTCTGATCTGTGTACTTTTCCCGCCGCCCTCTGTTCCCTCAAAAGTAATAAACAACGCTTTCTTCATACGTCCCACGCCCGTCTTTTCTTTTTCAAAGTGGAACCTTCGCCCGGCTTGCCGTCTTTGACCATCCATCCCAGCGCCTGAATCTCGTTTCGAAGCGCGTCCGACTTCGCCCAGAGAACCTTGTTTGCCTTGTCTGAAGCAACCTGACGGCGGACTTCCGCGCGTTCTTCCATAAGCTGAATAATCTTCAAAGGAATTTCCTCCACGGAAGTCACATCAAAACCGAAGATCCGGTCAATCATCCGCAGAAAATCAAGCGCGAGATCCAAAGCCGTATTGTTCATCTCCGTCTCACCGTGAAGCGCGAGCTGCGTATTGATAAACTTCACGCCTTCCAGAACATCCGCGAAAGCTGCCGACACATTCAAATCATCTGAAAGCCATTTTTCGATATCATCCAGATACCGGCCAAGAACAGCCCTGTCGTGTTCCGCGTTATAACTCCCCTTGTGCGCGTGCCCCTTACGGCTGATGCATTGCCAGAAGCACTCATCCAGTTTCCTGATCAGCTCGCCGGAGTCCTTCAAACCGTCAAAAGTAAAGTTCAGCGAAGAACGGTAATGCGTTGAAAGCAAAGCGCAGCGGACGGCCATTGGATCATGGCCCTTGGCCAGAAGATCCCGAAGCGTGTAAAAATTCCCCTTTGATTTCGACATCTTTTCGCCTTCAACGAGAAGGAACTTGCAGTGAAGCCAGTAATTCACAAAAGGGACACCCGTCGCGCCTTCGGACTGCGCGATCTCGTTCTCATGATGCGGAAAAATGAGATCCTCTCCGCCCGCGTGAAGATCAAAGGTAAAGCCCAGAGTTTCCATACTCATCGCAGAGCATTCAATATGCCAGCCGGGACGGCCCACACCCCAGGGCGAGGCCCATGAAGGCTCCCCTTCCTTGGCCGCCTTCCAAAGAACAAAATCCGAAACCTGCTCCTTACTCTCGTATTCGTCCGCGTCCACACGTTCACTCGCGCCCGCGACATTCATCTCCAGCTTCTTCTTCGAAAGCTTCCCGTACCCCGGAAAATTCGCCACACGAAAATAGACGGAACCCTCAGACACATACGCCATATCCTTCGCGATCAGCGCCTGAATCAAATCCAGCATCTCCTCAATCTTCCGCGTCGCCCGCGGCTGCTCATGAGGCGGGAGGCAATTCAAAGTCGCGAGGTCTTCATTAAAAGCGGCAATATACTTCTCCGTATAATCATCCAGCCCCAAACCCGCTTTGTTAGCACCCGCAATCGTTTTGTCGTCCACGTCGGTGAGATTCATCACGTGCTTCACCTTATAGCCCGAAGTCTCCAGAAACCGCCGCAGCAAATCCTCAAACACAAACGCCCGGAAATTCCCGATATGCGCATAGTCATAGACGGTAGGCCCGCAGGTATACAATCCTGCCTGCCCATCCACAATTGTCCTGAACACATCCAGCTTGTTCGTAAGCGTATTAAAAAACCGAATCGTCATACTCTCTCTGTCTTATGTATCCTGCAGTGCAATCGATGACAACATCTGCGGATCCGCTAAAAAGAAATTTTGTTCTCCGGAAGAACATCTGAGGCCGGTTTTCCGATGGGAATGGGAAAACCGAGCCGAAGCTGAGCGAGCCGAGCACAAACCGGAGTTCACATTTAGCGAGGCGAGCGCTTCTGGAGGAGAACAAAATTTCTTTGCCACAGATCCCCGCAGACGCAAACGCGCCCACCAAAAAAAATTTAAAGAGCTTTTGCCTTCTCAAAACGAAGCTTTGCACGATCCAAACCAAGCACCGGAAACAACCGCTTCATCTCAGGGCCATGCTCCCGCCCCGTCAACGCCATCCGGATCGGCATGAAAAGGTTCTTCCCCTTCGCCTTCACCTTCGGCTTCAGCGCATTCACAAAACTCTCGTAAAGCCCCTCACCCTCGCCGGCCAAAGACGGCAAAACCTCAAGAGCAGCCGCGCAAACCTCGCGCCCTTCCGGACTCTCCAGCCAAACCTTGTTCTCGTAAGCGAAATCATCAGAAAGAAACGTCAGCTTCTCGGGAAGCTGATCAAAGCGTTCAATATTGTCCTGAAACACCGGAAGCACCTTCGCGAGCAAAGTCTCATCAAGGTCTTTCGTAAAACCGCCCGCCTTCAAAAACGCGAACGCCTTCGATGCGAAATCTTCCGGAGTCAGACGGCGCAAATGCTCGCCGTTCAGCCAGTCCAGCTTATGCGGATCATAAATCGAAGGCGACTTATTCACCCGGTCCAGGGTAAAAAGCTCCTTTAATTCCTGCCACGAAAGAATCTCGCGGTTCTCGCCCGGCGACCAGCCCAGAAGCGCGATGTAGTTCGCAAGACCGTAAGGCAGATACCCCTTGCGGCGGAACTCGCGCACCGACACATCGCCGAGGCGCTTTGAAAGCGGTTCCCCGCCCGGCCCGTGAATGAGTGCCAGATGCCCGTACTTCGGCGGCTCAAAACCCATCGCCTTCAGGAGCAGCATATGCTTCGGCGTATTGGAAAGATGATCTTCACCGCGGATCACATGCGTGACTTTCATCAGGCCGTCATCGATACACACCGCCAGATGAAATGTCGGCGAACCATCCGCGCGCACGATCACAAAATCCCCGACCATATCGTCGAGATTGAAATGCACTTCCCCGCGCACCAGATCATGCAGAATCACCTGCGGGTCTTCGACCTTGAAACGGATCGTGGGCTTGATCCCCTTCGCCTTGCGTTCATCAATTTCGGCAGCCGTAAAATTGCGGCCCCGGTTATCAAAACGCGGCGGACGTTTTTCGAGGCGGGCAAGACGTTTGGATTCCTCCGTCTCTTCCTCGGTCACATAACAATAGTAGGCTTTCTTCTCGGCAAGCAGCTTATCTACATAGGTCTTATAAATAGAAAGTCTCTCGGATTGAAGGTACGGCCCGTAATCGCCGCCCACCTCAGGGCCCTCGTTCCACTCAATGCCCATCCAGCGCAGATCTTCAATCATCGCTTCGCGGTATTCCGGTTTAGAGCGTTCAAGATCCGTATCTTCGACGCGGAGGATGAATTTGCCGCCCTGATGTTTCGCGAAAAGATAATTAAAAAGGGCCGTACGGACATTCCCGAGGTGAATGTAGCCGGTGGGCGACGGTGCAAAACGGACTCTGATCATTTCCTGTTCCCTATTCTTTAATTTTGTTAGACCGCCGGGTTCGCGTGCGCGGCGCGCAGGCAATGGTCCCGGTATTGTTCATTCATGATTTTGCAATTATCCAGTGTGACGGGCGCGATAGCGGCGACACCGTCAATGCAATCGTGGACCATCCCGGGAATCTCGATGAGATCACAGACATTCACGTTCTTTTCTTTGGCGGCGATACCCATAAGGCAGCCGCTGCGCATTCCGGGATCCGGAAAGCGGAAGCAATTTTCAAGCGTATCCTGAATCGTGCCGGAGCTTCCCATACCTTGATCTCCCAGCAAACCTTCCTGGGCAGACAGCAGACCGGCATTCAAAAACAGAACGAGAAATATTGCGGATCTAAAAATCATCGAATCCCCCTTTCGGTTGATAAACAGCAGCGAGTCATCGTCACAAGAGCCTCTGCAGTCACAGCAAGACCCTGGCCTTCAGCGCCCAGACCCTCGGCGGTTTTTGCCTTCACCGAAACCTGAGAGGCTTTCACTCCCAGCAGAGCGGCGATTCTGGCCGCCATCTTTTTTTTGTACGGGCCAAGTTTGGGACGCTCCAGCGTGACAACGCTGTCCACATGCGCGGGCTTCCAGCCATCTTTAGCGGCCTCTTTCATGATCACGTCAACAAATCTGGAACTGGACATATTTTTAAATTTCGCGCTTTTATCGCTGAACCAGTCGCCGATATCGCCCTTGCACAGGCAGCCGAGAATGGCATCTACCACAGCGTGAAGAAGCGCGTCGCCGTCGGAATGGCCGAGGGGGCCGAGATCATGCGGAATGTGAAGACCGCCAAGCCAGAACTTTCTTCCCTTCACAAGACGGTGCGTATCGCGGCCAAAGCCCGTGCGTGTTTCCATTTTTTGAGTCCCTGCCAGATAAGCTTCCGCCAGTTCAAAATCCTGAGGTGTCGTGATTTTGGGATTCCAGCCGTCATGCGTCACGATACGGACGCGCCCGCCTGCAGCTTCAACGAGGGAGGCTTCATCGGTTGCCTGCGAAGCGGAAGCAAGAGTCCTGTACGCTTTCACGAGCAGGCCGCGCCGCGCGAGCTGCGGGGTTTCCGCGGCGAACAACACATTGCGGTCCAGCGTCTTTTCAATCCGGTAACTTTTCAGATCTACCTGTTTGACTGTCGCTGCAATCGGCGAAGCCAGCACCGCGCCGTCAAAACCTCTGGCTTCACGGATCAGTTTCAAAACTGCTTTGGGATCAATCATCGGCCGGGCCCCGTCATGCACCAGCACAACAGGATTCGAGGGGCTCGTCTGCTTCAGCGCGTTCAGGACAGAAAGCGCTCGAGTCTTGCCGCCCGCGACAACCTTGACTCGGCCAAGACCGTGCAACTTCAGCATCGCGCGGGTTTCCGAAACCGAAGAAGCGGGGACCGCGAGAACCGTCTCACGGATTTCTTTCACGGAAGCGAGATTATTCAGCGCCCGCACAAGAACGGGTAATCCGGCCAGCTCCAGGTAAATTTTGGAAGCCGCCTTGACGGTTTTTCCGCGGGACTTGAGGGCTTTACGAAAACGTTCGCCCGACCCGCCGCCGGCCACAATTAAAGAAACGCGTTCCATACTTACGAGTGCTTTCCGGCTCCGCTGTCCAGCGCGCGCTGATCTTCCTGCTTGGTCCCGCGCGAACGATTGGCTCCATGATCGGAATCCTCCGAAAGACGAGCAAAAATCATGCGTCCGGCCTGAGTCTGCAGCACGCTCGTGATGGTGACATTCAGCGTCTGGCCCATGCGGCGGCGCCCGTTATCCACGACCACCATCGTGCCGTCGTCCAGATAAGCCACACCCTGATCAGGCTCCTTGCCCTCTTTCAGGATCTTGACCTGCATCAGTTCACCGGGCATCACGATCGGCTTGAGCGCATTGGCAAGCTCGTTGATGTTCAGGACTTTGACACCCTGCAATTCAGCGACCTTATTCAGGTTGTAATCATTCGTGAAAACCTTGGCGCTGAGAACCTGCCCCATTTTCACAAGCTTGGCATCCACGGTATTAAATTCTGGGAAGTCCATCTCATTGATCTTCACCTGCACATTGGGGTTACCCTTGATGCGGTTCAGAATATCGAGACCGCGGCGGCCGCGGTTTCTCTTAAGCGGGTCTGAAGAGTCTGAAATAAGCTGAAGTTCTTTCAAAACGAACCGGGGAAGGATCAGCTTTCCGGAAAGGAAATGCGTCTCGCAGATGTCCGCGATGCGGCCGTCAATAATCACGCTCGTATCGACCAGAATCAGCTCTTCGCCAGACCCCTTGGTGTCCAGCTTCACAAACGGAATGATCAGCGTGAATTCATCCTGGCCGCGAAGAATGGTAATAATGCCGAGGTAGGTAAAGATAATCGCCGTCGAAGCGCCGAACTGCTTGAGCGCGTCCGCGGGAAAATCCAAAGCCACCATGACGGACATCAAAAGCTTGTGAACCAGAAGGCCCAGCGCCGCTCCAATAATAATGGAGAGGATATTCCTGACCGTGAAGCGTTTAAAGAAGATGTCGATCGAAACGATCAGCGTTCCGAGAAGGCAGCCGACGCCCGCCCGCACCAGAGGAAGATCCGAAAGACCGAGAGCCTGAAACCAGGAATTGTTCGTGTAGTAGGTATAAAGAGCGCAGCCGATAATGAATAGAATCCGGATGACCAGAATCATGGGGAAGACTCCTCAATGTAAATGAATCATGAAAATGAAAAGAATGAAAAAACATACCACCTCTTAAATAATGAACTGCTTACCGCTTTAATAAAAAACTGCTTAAAACCGCCTCATATAAAATTAAAAACCTATAAAGCCGTAATTTAAAAACACGCGCCCACGAAAAAGAAAGTTCCGCCGCACTTGCTCCGTCTTGCTTATGTCCGCTGCGTTCAGCGCTGCGGTTTCGGCAAGAACTAAGGGCAATTCCTCCGGGGCCCCTGGCCGTTCTCTCTTCGAGGGCCGTCGTTTCCCCTCTCCGACATTGCCCAAGTCTTGCTCGAAACCTCCGCGATTCACTCCGCAGACACAAGCAAGACTCATTGCCGCCCCCCCCAACTTCGGTGACGAGGAATTTTTTAACTCGTCTTTAACCCAGGGGTTTTGAAAGGTCACGGAATTGAGAAAGAAAATTGTTCCCCGGAAGAACGTCTGAGGCGGGATTTTCAATGGGAATGGAAAATCCCAGCCGAAGCCGAGCGAATACCGCTCAATCCGGCGCCGATAGTGCGCGGGATGAGCGCTTCTGGAGGGGAATAATTTTATTTCTCAATACAACCCCATTTGAAAGAGCCGCACGTCAAAAAACGATCCCTTAAAAAATTCCGAGGAACTTACCGCCGTCTTTTTTCATCAGACGCCACGGCCGAGTCTTGATCTCCTTCACAAACGCCATCAGCTCACTGTGAAGCTCTTCAGTCATCAAAAGCTTGCCCGCCGTCCCCTCACCCGCCTGCATCTTCGTCAGAATCTGTGTCATCGCCTCTGAGGATTCATGAAGGTTCTCCAGCGAGTCTTTCAGATTATCCTCGTTCCCGTCCATCGCGATACTGAGTGACTTGGTGATCTTTTCGAGATTGAGCAGAAGGTTCTTCAAAGTCTCCCCGCCGTCATCGGCGCCGGACGCATTGCGGAACGCGCCGAGGACTGCTTCAAGATGGCCCGCGATCGCATGGGCTTTTTCAACAATTTCTTCGACAGGAACGGGATCAATACCTTCCAGCAGAGTTCCCGGTTTCATCACGGGTGCATTGCCCTCCACCGGTGAAATTTCCACATGCGGTTCACTCAGGATATGCGTCCCGCGGATGAAGAACTGGTAGTTCTCGCGCACTTCAATGCCATTATTAATAAACAGCGTGATTTTGACGCGGGTATGTCCCTTTTCTTTATCGTAAACAAGGTTCACATCATCAACTTCTCCTATACGGACACCCGCCATGCGGATAGGTGCACCCTTGTTCAGGATGCTGACGTACTCGTACATGACATGAATTTTGTAGCCTGGTTTAAAAAGATATACACCGCTGACAAAAAATACGGTCACGGTCAAAACAAGAAAACCGATAATGACAAACATCCCGACAGCGACTTCATGGCGGTCTTTTTTCATTGATCCCTTCCCTCTTTTCGATTAAGGGGAGTTAACCTCAAGATTGATCCCGTTCCTGATGAATCGGGCCGTCCGCGGAACCGGTGATAAACTGCCGGATCACGGGATCGTTTGTTTTTTTAATTTCTTCGGGCGTTCCGACTCCAATAATGACGCCCCGGTACAGCATTGCGATTCGATTTCCGACTTTAAACGCGCTTGTCATGTCGTGGGTCACCACAATCGAGGTGACCTTGAGCCTTTCCTGCATTCTCAGAATCAGGTTGTTAATCACGTCCGAATTAATCGGATCCAGTCCCGTCGTCGGCTCATCATAGAGAATAATCTTGGGCTCATTGCATATCGCGCGGGCCAGACCTACACGTTTTTTCATCCCTCCGGACAAATCGGCGGGCATTTTTTCATCGATGCCGTACAGGCCCACCATCCCCAGTTTTTCACGGACCCGGTCCCTGATTTCCATGTGAGGTTTTTTTGTGTTTTCATAAAGCGAAAATCCGACATTCTCCTGAACGTTCAGAGAATCAAAAAGGGCCGCGCCCTGGAAAAGCATGCCCATATTCGGCCGGAAAGCGTCCATCGCTGCCGGGTCGAGAGAGTAAATATCCGTCCCGTCAACCGTGACGGATCCTTTATCCGGCTCCATCAGCCCCACGATATGTTTGAGCAGAACACTTTTTCCGCAGCCTGACTGGCCAATAATGACAAGGGTTTCGCCGTCACGGATCTCAAGGTTCACACCCTTCAGCACATACTGAGGACCAAACCATTTGTGAAGATCACGAATCTGAATCATAGCGGCAATCTTGGGTTAAACGCTCACAGCAATAAAAGTTAAAAGAAATAAAAAACCGCTGTAAAAAGAGCGTCGGTCGCGATGATCACAACAAGGGCCGTTACGACAGCCAGCGTCGTCGCCCGGCCGACCCCTTCGGCTCCGCCGCTCGCCCGAAAACCAAAGTAGCAGCCGACCACAGCGATAATACCGCCGAAAAAGAAGGACTTGATGAGTCCGGTCACGACGTCTTTGACAATGAGAACGGTAATGCTGCGAACCATGTACTGATGTGAGCTCATGCCGAGCTTAAAAACCGAAATGAGGTAACCTCCCAGCATCCCGATCGTGTCCGCGAAAATTGTCAAAATGAAGAGCATGAAAAAGGCGGCCACAAACCGCGGCACGGCCAGGTAACGGATCGGGTCGACAGCAAGCACCTTCATCGCGTCGATCTGCTCGGTGACTTTCATTGTGCCAAGCTCGGCCGCCATCGCAGCGCCGACACGGCCGGCGACAACCATCGCCGTCAGCACGGGACCCAGTTCACGCGTAATCGAAAGAGCCACGAGGTCCGCGACAAACTGTTCTGCCGCGAAAAGTCTCATCTGATAAGCGGATTGAAGGGCCAGCACCATGCCGGTAAAAAGGGCGGTCAGCGCGACCAGGGGAAGAGAAGTGACACCGATCTTGTGCATCTGATCAATGGTCAGATCCCACTTCAGTTTTGTTTTGAAGAGGGTTGTCAGCGTGTCTTTCAAAAGAAGAGCCAGACCGCCCGCATGGTAAGACAAGTTGATGGAAAGCTGCCCGACGGTCTGAACCATCGCGCGCACCACTACAAGCTGCCTTAATACACCGTAACTTGTTTTCAAAATCGTTTCCCCGGGTTAGATGAAGAAAAAGACTCCGGAAAAGCAGCCCCTTGAAACGTGGGGCTGCTTTTTGGGATACGTTTAGCTGGCTTTTTCGAAAGTTACGATCTCACCGCGAAGTTCCGCTTTGATCTTGTCGCCATCTTTGAACTTGCCTGAAAGAATGTCTTCAGCAAGAACATTCTCGATATATTTCTGCAGTGTTCTCTTCAAAGGTCTCGCTCCGAACACGGGATCATAGCCCTTATCGATCAGGTATTTGATGGCTTCCGGACTGAGTTCAAGTTCCATATTCTTTTCACGCAGACGGTCCTGAACTTCTTTCAACTCAAAGTTGATAATTTGTTCAAGATCCTGCCGCACGAGCGGATGGAAAACGATCGTATCGTCAATGCGGTTCAGAAACTCCGGCCGGAACGCCCTCTTAACCTCTTCAAGCAGGCGCCGCTTCAGAGCTTCGAAATCAATCGATTCTTTTTTCTCAACGAATCCCATGCTCGACTTCTGAACGAGGTCTGCGCCGACGTTCGAGGTCATGATGACAACCGTATTGCGGAAGTCGACCTTGCGGCCGAAGGAGTCCGTAAGACGGCCTTCTTCCATGAGCTGAAGCAGGATGTTGAAGACATCCGGATGCGCTTTTTCGATTTCGTCAAAAAGCACGACCGAGTACGGACGGCGGCGGACTTTTTCGGTCAGCTGGCCGCCCTCTTCGTAACCCACATATCCGGGAGGCGCTCCGACGAGACGGGAAACGTTAAATTTCTCGCCGTATTCGGAACAGTCCACGACAATAACAGCGTCGCCATCGCCGAACATGAACTCAGCAAGGGCGCGGGCCAGAAGGGTTTTACCAACGCCGGTCGGACCGAGAAAAATAAAGGTGCCGATCGGACGGCGGGGGTTGCGAAGACCGGAGCGTGAACGGCGAACCGCGTTGGAAATCGCGCGAATCGCTTCGTCTTGCCCGATGACACGCCTGTGAAGTTCCTCCTCCATACGAAGAAGCCGGGACGTTTCTTTTTCTTCCAAGCGGGCCAGCGGAACGCCGGTCCACTTCGCGACGATATTCGCGATGTCTTCTTCCGTCACCTGGACTTCAACTTCGGACTTGGATTCCTTCCAGCGCTTCTTCACGTTGAGCAGTTCTTCCTTGGCCTTACGCTCATCGTCGCGGAGCTTCGCTGCCTTTTCAAAATCCTGGGCTTTGATCGCCGCTTCTTTTTCTCGTTTGAAGGCTTCGATTTCGCCTTCAAGTTTTTTCAGGTCTTTGGGCATCGTCGTCATCGAAAGACGCGCGCGGCTGGCCGCTTCGTCAATGAGGTCGATCGCCTTATCCGGAAGAAAACGTCCGCTGATATAGCGTTCGGAAAGCTTCGCGGCCGCTTCGATGGCTTCATCGAGAATCTTCACGCGGTGATGCGCCTCATACTTGTCGCGAAGACCCTTGAGAATCTGGACGGCCTCGTCAACAGAAGGCGGATCCACGATGATTGTCTGGAAGCGGCGGGCAAGAGCCGCGTCTTTTTCGATGTACTTGCGGTATTCGTCAAGCGTGCTCGCGCCAATACACTGAATTTCGCCGCGGGAAAGCGCAGGCTTCAGAATGTTGGACGCGTCAATCGCGCCCTCAGCGCCGCCGGCGCCTACGAGCGTGTGGATTTCGTCAATAAACACCATGACGTTATCCGAACGGCGGATTTCATCCATAACGGCTTTGATGCGCTCTTCAAACTGACCACGGTATTTGGTTCCGGCGACCATCAGCGCGAGATCCAGCACGACAATCCTTTTATCCAGAAGGATTTCGGGAACATCACCCGTGATAATACGCTGGGCAAGGCCTTCCACAATGGCGGTTTTACCCACCCCCGCTTCACCGAGAAGAACAGGGTTGTTCTTCGTGCGGCGGGCAAGAATCTGAATGACTCTTTCAATTTCTTCCTGCCGTCCGACGACGGGATCAAGTTTACCGTCACGGGCCATCAGGGAAAGGTCACGGCCGAACGCGTCAAGGGCGGGCGTTTTCGCCTTGCCTTTGCCCGCATTTCCAGTTGAAGCGCCGCCGCTGCCGCTGCCGGCACCCGCAGAACCTGACGAACCGCTCGGAGTCGACGACCCCAGAAGCTTGATGACTTCAGCGCGGACCTTGTTCAGGTCAAGGCCGACATTCATCAGCACATGGCTGGCGACGCCTTCGCCTTCCTTGATCAAACCAAGAAGCAAATGCTCCGTGCCAATGTAGTTATGTCCCAGACGGCGGGCTTCATCCATCGCCAGCTCAATCACCTTTTTTGCTTTAGGAGTAAACGGAATATCTCCTGACACGATCGTAGCTGGACCAAACTGGACCAGCTTCTCTACTTCAAGCCGGATGGTGTCCAGCGAGAGGCCGAGATTTTGAAGCACAGCCGCCGCGACGCTTTCACCTTCCTTGATGAGTCCGAGGAGGATATGTTCGGTGCCGATGTAATCGTGGTTAAAACGCTTGGCTTCTTCTTTTGCAAGAATAATGACTTTGCGAGCTCTTTCAGTGAAACGGTCAAACATAAAAACCTCCGCTAGTTAAATAAAAAATCACGATAAGTGCGGTAAAACCCCGCCCGAAAGGCGGTCTTGCGTAAAACCGGGGTTAAACCCGGATGGACCATCCTGTAATTTTCGACTTTTCCAGGCCTTGTCTAAAGCTGAATCCCGGAAAGTTTTTCCCGGATCAGACGAGCCCGGGATTCGTCGCGTTCAGCAGCGCTAAGTCCTGACCCTGAAGCCTTTTGCAGATGCGCGGGCTGGATCAGTAAAAACAAGGAGTTCAAATCGGGCAGTTTCAGGTCGGTTTTAACCAGGCCCGTACTCACCCCCAGCTGAACCAAAGACAAGAGCTGGGTGGCTTCGCCCGACGCGATGACCCGGGCCGTTTTCAGGATCCCGACGGCCCGCCAGATCTGATCTTCGACCTTGGCCTGCTTTTTCTGAGTAAAGAGCGTCCTGGCTTCCTTTTCGTGTTCGACAACCTGTCCGATCACGCGTTCAAGGTTATCAATGATCTCTTCTTCTTTTTGCCCAAGAGTCATTTGGTTGGAAAACTGGAACAGATTTCCGGAAGCCTGTGTCCCTTCACCGTAAAGGCCGCGAGCCGCGAGGTTCAGCTTCGCCAGCGCCTGAAGAACTTTATGAACCTGCTTGGTCAGCACAAGACCCGGCAGATGAAGCATGCACGAGGCGCGAAGCCCGGTGCCCACATTCGTCGGACACGCCGTCAGATATCCAAGATTCAGACTGAAGGAGTACGTCAGTTTCTTTTCCAGATCATCATCCAGCTTGCTTATTTTTTTCCAGGCCTCGGTCAGCTGCAGGCCGGATTGAAACACCTGCAGACGAAGATGATCTTCTTCCAGGACCATCACGCTGACGTTTTCATCCGAGGTAATCAAAACCGCGTTTTCGTTTTTTTCCTCGGCATGTTCGCGGCTGATCATATGCCGCTCGAGAAGAAACTGGCGGTCAAGCTCGTTCAGATCCGCTGATTTGAGAAAATAGGCTTTTTTGAAAGAAGGGCTTTTTTTGACAGCATCTTCGACAAGACCGATGATTTCACGGCGCCGCGCGGGCGTCAGCTTCTGGTTAAAATGAAAACCCGCGAGATTGCGAGCGAGCCGCAACCGCGAACTCACGACCACATCGCTCGCCGGCCCCTCGGCCTTCATCCACTCCACGGGACGTTTGAACATGCCTTCAAGCGCGCTCATTTCTTTTTCCCTTTCCGGGACTTCTGTTCCATGTGTTTGATCTCATCGCGGAGTTTGGCCGCATCTTCAAAATCTTCCATCTCAACACTTTTGCGGAGTTTTTCCTGCAAAAGCCGCAAATCATAAACAGCTTTATCGGGCGTCGCGAGACGCGCGGGCTGCTTGCCGACATGATGCGAGGATCGCTGCACTCTTTTAATCAGCGGCAGCAGCACGACGGAAAGCCCCTGATAACAGGTCGCGCAGCCCAGCCGGCCTGATTTGGCGAACTCCTCATAACTCAAAGCGCATTCCGGACACCTGACGGTTTCAGCCGCGGGGGCGCCGGGAGCGGCCGGCTTCTGCGCCCCCGAAAGGTTGCCGAGCAAATCACCGAAATGAAAATGCGTTTTAAAGTCTGTGCCTTTTTCCTGGGCACAGGCTTCGCACAAATGCACTTCCATCATCTGGTCGTTGATGATTTCAGTCAAATGGATCGTTGCTTCCTGCTGCGTGCAAACGTTGCAGATCATAAATTCCGTTTAAACCTTGTAGCGGACGCCGTCACGTTTAGTGAGCGCGCGGAAGCCCTGGCGAAGAGCAAGCGTCACAGCGCCCGGCTTCCCTTCCGCGATTTCACGGCCGTCAATTTTCACAACGGGAATGACTTCCGCGGCAGTCCCTGTAAGAAACACTTCATCCGCGTTGAACAAGTCATGGCGCGTAATAATCTGCTCGCGGAATTCGATTTTCTTGGCCGCGGCCACTTCAATGATCGCGTCGCGCGTAATCCCCTTCAGCGCGCCCAGATAACAGGGCGGCGTCATAAGAACGGGCTTCTTTTTTGCGCCCCGAACTTCATGCTTGATCATAAAAACATTGTCTCCGGAGCATTCCGCGACATAGCCCTGATGATTCAGCATAAGCGCCTCGACGCAGCCGGAGTTCTTCGCCTCGATTTTCGCGAGGATGTTATTCAGATAGTTCAGACTTTTAACAGACGGGCTGACCGCCTCCGGAAAATTGCGTACCGTCGGAACCGTCACGATCTGCAGTCCCTCTTCGTAAAACGCTTCGGGGTAAAGCGAGATCTTGTCCGTGATAATGAAAACCGATGCCACTTTGCACTTCGCTGGATCAAGACCCAAATCCCCGACGCCGCGAGTCACAACCACGCGGATGTAGCCGTCCATGAACTTGTTGCGCTTGAGGGTTTCCACAATCGCTTTTTCCATTTCTTTGGGCGTCATCGGAATGCGGATCATCAGCGTATGAGCGGACTCCCAGAGCCGTTCAAGGTGTTCCGCGAGCTTGAAGACAAGCCCGTTGTAGGAACGGATTCCTTCGAATACACCGTCGCCGTAGAGAAGACCGTGATCAAACACGGAGATTTTCGCTTCGCTTTTCGGGTACCACTTGCCGTCGATAAAAATCTGCAATTCCATGCTCTTCTCCTGTAATTACGTTTTTAAGAAATGTGAGTCGCTGTTTTTTTTTGCCGCGTTCTTGACCAGAACCCCGTCCGTGAGGCGGTAGACGCTTGAGTGGCGGGCCGCCATCGACTCATCGTGAGTGACAATGACGAACGCAATGCCTTCACGCCGGTTCAGATCCTCCATCATCGCAACAACAGAGGCTGCGGTTTCGACATCCAGGTTTCCTGTCGGTTCGTCGCAAAGCACAACCGAAGGCCGGTTCACAAGCGCCCGGGCCATGGCCGCGCGCTGTTTCTCTCCGCCTGAAAGCTCCGCGGGAAGATGGTCCGCGCGGCTGTAAAGTTTTACTTTCCGAAGACATTCTTTTGCCCACTTGTAGTTCGGCTTGCCCGCGATCATGCTCGGCAAAACAACATTTTCAAGAAGCGTAAGTTCCGGAAGTAAATGATAAAACTGAAAAACAAGACCGATGCGGCGGTTGCGGATGCGTGAGATTTCCTTCTCGCTCATCTCCGTCATATCTTCGCCTTCGAAAAGAATCTTTCCGCTGCTGGGCTTGTCAAGGCCGCCGAGCAAATGAAGGAAGGTCGACTTGCCGGAACCCGAGCGGCCGACAATAAACGCCATCTCTCCGGCGGACAGAGAAAAGTTAACGCCCTTCAAAACCGTAAGGTCTCCCGTCGGCATCACATACTCGCGCGTGGCATTGAAAACAGTGAAAAGTTCGCCTGACCTACTCATAACGCAAAGACTCCACGGGGTCGAGTGAGGCCGCGCGGTTGGCAGGATAGATTCCGGCCAGCATCGAAGCCGCGACAGCGAAGATGACAATCAGAGCCACATCCGGGCCATGAACCTCAGCCGGAATTTTGTCAAAAAAGTAAATATCACTGGGGAACACTTCAAGCCCCGTCGTCTGTTTCAGGAAATCCGAAACAGGGTTAAGATTGAACGCGAGCGCAAGACCTGAAGCTGTACCGAGAAGCACGCCGACAATACCCACACTGAAACCTTCAATCATGAAAATGGAACGAATGCTGCCGCGAGTGGCGCCGAGAGCGCGTAGAATTCCGATATCTTTGGTTTTTTCCATCACAATCATGATGAGCGTGGACACGATATTAAAAGCCGCGACCAGAATAATCAGCGCGAGAAGAATCGTCATCACGGACTTTTCAACCTTCAGGGCCTGAAAGAAATTGTGATTCATGTCATACCACGACCGAAGGTAGTACTCGGGAGAAAAATAGCTCTGCAGAAAATATTTCCACTTCTGCGCGTCATCCACATCGTCAAAGCGGAGGCTGATGCCGCTCACCTTGCCGCCGAGCCGGTAAACGGTCTGGGCTTCGGGAAGGCTGATCAGCACAAGGGCGGTATCAAAATCATTCATGCCAACCCGAAAAATACCTTTGACGACAAAGGGGCGGCTCTCGGCACGAACAGCGAGAACATTTCCGCCGGTTTGCTTGAAGGGCGAGATCAAATCAACTCGATCGCCAACCCGAACCTGCAGCAGGTCCGCCAGCGTTTCTCCCAGAAGAATACCGCCAAGACTTTCCTCAACAGCTTCCTTGAAAAAAAGCCTCTTGCGGCGCATCGACGTCACGGATTCTGAGCTGAGGTCAAGCGCGCCGCTGATCATGTGGCGCTCGTAAACACTCATATCCTCGCGGAGTGTGTCCATTCCCTTCACGAGAACGCCCGTGGCATTCACGTCGGACCGAAGAATGCCCTGCCCCTCGATGTAGGCTGAAATATTTTTCACACCCGTAAGACCGTGAGCCTTGATCTTCTCGATCTCGACCGTCGGATTATCCACCCCGCCCACCCGTTCGATTCTCAGGTGCGGCTGAACATTCACGATTTTGGATTTGAGTTCGCGGTCAAAACCGCTCATGACGGCAAGGACGACGATCAGCGCCATCACACCGACGCCGACGCCAAGCACAGAGATCACCGTAATCAGGGAAATAAACCCCGTTTGACGGCGTGCCCGAAGATGTTTCATTGCTATAAAGGATTCAAAACCCATAAGAATTCCGAATGAAGGGCGAAACCGGGAAGATCTTACTCCTCGGCTTCGGGCTTCTTCCTCTCGCCGGACTCTGGCTTTAACTGGGGGAAAAGGATTACATCCCGGATCGAGGCTTGGTTTGTAAGCAGCATGACAAGGCGGTCGATCCCGATGCCGAGACCGCCGGCCGACGGCATCGCGTATTCGAGCGCCATTAAAAAGTCTTCGTCGATTTCCTTGTGTTCGCCGATCAGCTTGCGCTGTTCATCAAGGCGCGCCCGCTGGACATGGGGATCGTTTAATTCCGAGAATGCGTTGGCGATTTCCATTTTCGCGGCAAAAAGCTCAAAGCGGTAAACAAGCGAAGGGTCGTCTTCGCGCGCTTTCGCCAGAGGCGTCATTACGGTCGGGTAATCGATCACAAACGTCGGATCCCACAGAGACTCTTCAACCTTCTCGCCAAACACTTCGTTGAGAACGTCAATGTCCTCGTCCTTCTCGGAGAACGGCACATGAAGTTCGCGGGCGGCTTTGCGGACATCACAGGTCTTAAAATCCATGCCCGTCTTTTCCTTGAGGGCGTCGTAAAAACCAACGCGCTTCCAGGGGCGCGCGTAGTTGATCACCTTGTCGCCAAAAGGAATCTCATAAGTTCCGTGCAGAGCAAAAACGAGCCCTGAAATAAGTTCCTCGGTGATGTTCATCATATCTTCGTAGTCCGCGTACGCCTGATAGAGCTCCAGCATCGTGAATTCGGGGTTATGCCGGACCGAGATGCCCTCATTGCGAAAGTTGCGGTTTATTTCGTAAACTTTTTCAAAGCCGCCGACAAGAAGGCGCTTCAGGTAGAGTTCAGGGGCCACGCGAAGGTAAAGGTCCATGCCCAGAGAATTATGGTGCGTCACAAACGGCTTTGCTCGAGCGCCGCCGGGAATTGGCTGCATCATCGGGGTTTCGACTTCCATGAAGCCGCGGTCATCCAGAAAACGGCGGATTTCCCGGATAATACGGCTTCGGGATTTAAATGTGGCGCGAACATCATCATTGACGATCAGGTCCACGTAACGGTGGCGGTAGCGGGTCTCGACATCCTTGAGGCCATGCCATTTTTCAGGAAGAGTGCGGACAATCTTCGAAAGCAGCGTCAGCTTTTCAACGCGGATGGTTTTCTCTCCGGCCTTGGAAGTGAAGAGCTCCCCTTCCACCCCGACAATGTCGCCCATAGAAAGGGAAATGATCTCGTCATAAAGGGCATCACCGACAACGTCTTTTTTCACGTACATCTGCATACGGGCAAATTCGTCTTTAAGATCAAAAAAAGCGCTTTTCCCCATAATGCGCTTCGCCATGAGACGGCCCGCGGTCCGGACCTTTTTGGCTTCCTGGAAAGACGTGATGATCGAGGATAAATCCTCTTTGGGGAGATAGCGGCCGCCGTACGGGGTAAGAAGTTTTTCCATGATACCTAGACCCTTGATTTTTAACGACTTAAGGAAAATAACGAGTGGTGATTATAGTACGCGGCTGGAGACCCTGTCAACGAAACGGGTCGGGGGCTTCTTTTTGACGCCGAAAGAGTTTCTGAGGGCCAAACGGCCGGGTCATAACGACCCAGACAGGCAGGGCCAAAAGAGTGCAGATCATAGAAAGAAAAATCGTCAGGCCCGTCAGAACGCCAAACTGGATGGTAGGACGAAAGCCGGCAAAAACACTGGTGGAAAAGCCGATCACCAGGATCATTGTTGAGACCACAAGTGCTTGCCCTGTATGACGATAGGTATGGTGAAGCGCCTGAAGATAGTGATGTCTTTTATCAAACTCCATTCGAAAGCGGTGAAGGAAGTGAATGGAGGAATCCACAACAAGCCCCAGCACAATGCTGGAGATCATGGCCGTTGAAGTGGAGAGTTCGATTTTGAGGTACCCCATCAATCCGTAAACCATCAAAATCGGTAAAAGATTAGGAATAGCGGCTAGAAACCCCATGCGGAGCGACCGGAAAATAAGAGTGATGACCAGAAAAATCGATGCGAACGCGAAACCAAAACTGGTCATTTGAGAGCGTACAAGATACTCGGACATGCGTCCCAGCAGCACGACATTGCCCGTAATCGTCGTATCAAAATAGGGCGCCAGTTTTTCAGCCGCGTAGGCCCGGGCACTTTTTTCAACCGCGGCCCCCTCTGTCGTTCCCACCGCTTTCATCTGGGCTTCCAGCCTGACCTCTTTAAGGTCCCTCGAGATCAAACTCCAGATCTCTTTGTTTTCTTCCGCGGCGATCCCCTTGAAATAATGTTCCAGATCTTGCTGGTCGGGAATCACATTTTTCAACTTGTCTTGTTCACGGACTGCATGGATCCGCTTGATCAGGGTCGTGATGCTGTTGACACTCGTGATCTCCGGCATCTGTTCAAGAAAAGTTTTAAAATCATCTACACGTCTGAGCGTTTCGGTATCAACGATTGTCCCGCCGCTGCGCGTATGAAGCAAGAAACCAAGGGTGTAGACGCCCATAATATGGTCATCGATGTAGCGCGTCGCGACAGCCAGGGGTGAATCAGGTTTCATCTGTTTGACAATATTGGTGTCTACCGTCAGTTTGCGGATCCCCAAAACAGAAAGGACAACCAGACCGACAACCGAAAAAATAATAATCCACTTCCACCGGTGTTCGAGTTTTTCCAGAAAAGCGATAAGAACCCGGTTAAAAAAGTGGGGCTGATCAATCGAATTTCTTCTCACCCGGTAAGGCAGGACAAGAAGAAGCACCGGCGTCAGGACAAGCGCCACAACGAAAGAATAAAAGGTTCCGACTGCGGCAAAAATTCCAAAACTGCGGATCGCAGGAATGTCAGTCACCGCCAGCGAAAGGAAGCCGAGGATCGTCGTAAAATGCGTCAGAAGACACGGCACCCCCAGCTGCTCCATTGTGACAATCACGGTTTTTCTTAAACTCGCGTGGTGAGCCCGGACGTCAAAAAAAAGATTCATGTAATGAATCGAATTCACGACGGTGATAATCATCAGAACGGGAGCGAGCAGCGAGGTCACGAGATTGAGCTCCTGCCCCAAGAAAGCAATAGTTCCGAACGTCCAGGCCAGCGTGACAAACACGGTCGAGAGGGAAAGCGCTACGCAGGGAATGCTTCTGTAAATAAAAAAAGTGGTCAGCGTGAGAAAGAAAGTGATCATCGGAACAAAGGTGAACTGGTCTTTTCGAATCAGCCGGACAAATTCATACTGCTCTACGGGCGCTCCCGCGAGATAAAATTTAATCCCCCGGTTTTTCTCTTCCTCTTTAAAGATTTTCTTCAGCTTTTCAATCAGTTCTCCGCTCGCTTTTTCTTCATGCGATTTAATACGGATGACCAGATTCGCCGTCTTCGCGTCACCCGAGATCAGCATGTTCAGGTAAAGATCATTGCCCACGATCGAATCCCGGGCCTCTTCAGGAGACCGGGTACCTTCCAAAACTCCTTCCAGAGCGGGCACAATTTTCACACCCAGGAATTTATGACGGATATCCGAAACGGAAGCGAGGCTTAAGACGCTCTCAACCTCCTTCATTTTTTGGCACTCCTCCGTCACGCGAATGAGAATCTTGAGATTTTCAGGCTGAAAGATTCCTGTCTCGGCGGCCATCGCGACGAGAATAATCTGGTCGCTTCCGTATTTCTCCCGATAGGTTTTGTAATCGCGGTATTCCCGGGTGCTTTTGACAAACATCGTATCAACGGTGGGATCAATCTGGAGCTCCACGAGCTTAAACGCGTGGATAAGTGTAAAGAGAGTCATCCCTAAAAGGACAGGCCAGCGGAGAACAAGAATGAATTGCGCCAGGCGCCTGAAGAGGCTGTTCATAAGCGCGAAGTCTATCAAAAAAAGTTTTTTCTGTCAGCCCGGCACGCATAAAAAAATTCACTGCGGATTAAGAATACGCTATGCTGTCCGTTATGAGATTTTCCGCAGATCCTTTTGCTTGTTTTTTTGTGTGCGTTTTAATGGTTTGGATTTACCGTTCATTCCGGGCTCTTGAAACCTTGCGCAAATCACCCAGACTTGAAGCCCCGAGTTCTCCGCCTCTGGCCGGGAAGGTTTCCATTCTGGTGCCCGCTAAAAACGAAGAGGCTAATATTCAAGCGTGTGTTGAGAGCCTTCTGGCCCAGGATTACCCCGACTTTGAATTAATCGTAATCAACGATAATTCCACGGACCGCACCCGGGATATACTCCTGTCGCTGGGAGCGAAACCTGCGGATCAGACGCTTCCCAAGGGTCAGAGACTGCGTTATGCGGATTCACCGCCCGCGCCGGCAGGATGGACAGGAAAAAATCACGCCCTCGCCTGCGGAGTCCCCTTTGCTGCGGGTGACTGGCTCCTTTTTACGGACGCGGACACACAGCACAAACCCGAAGCACTCAGCGCATCATTGGCTTTTATGGAAAAGCGCGGACTTGTGCTTTTAACACTTGTCCCCAGGTGTCTTGCCCATGGCTTTTGGGAAATTCTTGTTCAGCCTGTGGCCATGGCCATGATGGGTTTGTGGTTTCCGATTGAGAAAATCAATGATCCCGCGAACCGGGTTTACTTCGGCAACGGCCAGTATTTGTTCATGCATCGACGGGCTTATGAAGCCGCGGGTGGACACACGGCAGTCAAGGGTGAGTTTCTGGAAGATTTCGCGCTGTTCAAAAAGACCAAGCAGGCGGGACTTCCCTGCGCCGTCGCTGTTGGAACTGATTTTTTTGGAACACGGATGTATGACACTTTTATGCGAATGTGGCGGGGCTGGAGGAGAATTTATCTGCATGCCTTTGAACGGCGGACGTTTCCTCTGGCGGCAAGGTCGGCGGGACTCGTTTTATTTTCAGTCCTCCCTTTCGCGTTTCTTGCGGCGGCTGTCTTCGGTTTGGATTTTCAATCGAGGGAAGCGCTGATTCTGGCAGGAATAGCGGCTGTTATCACGGTCGCGACATCATGGAAGGCTTACGAAGTGATCGGGGCATCACGCAAATACGCCTGGCTTCATCCCCTCGCGGCTTTAATCCTCGCCGGCATCCTTGCCGACGCGGCCCGCATGGCTCTCACCAAAAGTCAAACCAAGTGGCGTTAAGCTTTTAAGATACGACCAGATATCCCGCATCAACTGCGTACGCGAGCAGACGCTTGAGAAAAGCCGCGTCCGTTTTAGGCAGCGAGATGCCGGTCCCCGCGAGAGCGGCTTCCGTGTGGGAGGTGTCAAACGTCAGGTTATCATTGAGATAGCCCAGATAAGGCGCCAGCATATCGAAGACAAACTTCTCCTGCCCCGACATCACCGCCGGATCAAAGTCATCCGGGTCAATCAGCTCCACGGGCGGCAGCTGAGGGTATTCCGCATGGGCAACGTCCATGAGAAGACCAATCGAGGGCGGATCCTGGGTCACCAGGTGATAGGCTTTTCCCACCGAGTCTTCACGGTCCGCGATTTCAAGAGAAGCCCGAATCACAAAATCAATAGGGACAATGTTGAAAGAGTTTTCGCGCCGGGACGGAAGCCTGGTCAGGATCCGGTGGGCAAAAAGTTTCAAAAACGGGTAGATGACGTTAAATTCCGAAGTCGCTCCCGTCTCAGAGTGCCCCACAACAATGCTGGGCCTGAAAATGGTGGCCGGCAAACCTTCCATCATCGCGGCCCGCACGCTCTTCTCCGCTTCATATTTGCTGGCTTCGTAAAAGTTCGCGTGCGCGGGATGCGCGGGAAGACCCTCTTCATGGGAACAATAGGTTTGGCGGCTGCCTGCAACATACGCGGTGCTGAAGTAAAAAAATCTTTTGAGCTTGCCCTTTTCCCTGAAAGACTTCGCCAGTGCAAGCGCCTCTTTAGTGCCGCCCAGGTTGATATTGAAACATTCTTCCTGACTGCCGTTCAGCGCCGTCAGCGCGGCCACATGAAAAAACTGGTCTGTCTCCTTTGTGAGACGTTCGCGGATCTCGGGTTGAAGACCAAATCCCGGAAAAGTGATGTCTCCATCGATAGCTTCAATGCGGCTGCCAAGGCAGTGGTCGAGGCCTGAAAGACTCAGGATTTTTTTGAGACGTTCTTTTGGTGAAAGGTTCTTTTTTCCGCGGATCAGCACGAAAAGCCGGTGAGGGGTCTTTTCAAGAAGCTCGCGGATGAGCTCCTTGCCGAGAGTCCCGGTCACACCGGTGATGAAATAGTTTTTAGACTCATTCATATTTTTGCACCGCCAGACAGATATTTTGACCGCCGAATCCAAAAGAGTTCGACAGCGCTGCTTTGATTTTTTTAGACCGTGCCTGATTAGGCACATAGTCGAGATCGCAAGCGGGATCCGCCTCTTCGTAATTGATCGTAGGCGGAAGCACTCCGTCGCGAATGGCCAAGAGGCAGGCGATGGCTTCCACCGCGCCCGCGGCCGCGATCATATGCCCCAGCATCGACTTGGTGGAGCTGACCGGAATGCGGGGTGCATTCTCTCCCATAACCTTCTTTATGACAAGTGTTTCAATGGCATCATTCACCTGGGTAGAAGTCCCATGAGCGTTGATATAGCCTATATCTGCAGGTGTTAAGCCCGCTTTCCTAAGGGCCATTTCCACGGCCCGGCAGGCCCCTTTCCCCTCAGGATCCATGTCAGTCATTCGGTAGGCATCTCCGGAAGAACCATAACCGGAAATCTCTCCCAGGATCAAAGCACCCCGTTTAAGCGCATGCGGCAGGGATTCCAAAATCAGGACTCCCGCCCCCTCAGCCATCACAAAGCCGTCCCGGATTTTATCGAAGGGACGGGACGCCCGGGCAGGTTCTTCGTTGCGCCTTGAAAGAGCCGTGAGCTGGCCAAAGCCGGTCACGGATAGCGGGTACACCATTGCATGTGAACCGCCGGACATGACGATGTCCGCGTCGCCCCGGCGAATCCACTCAAAAGCTTCGCCCAAAGCCTGGGAGGACGCCGCGCACGCGGTCAGATTATTCGCCACCGGGCCTTGAATACCAAAACGCCGGGAAAGGTACGCCAGCGTGCGGAAAGGCTGGAGTTCAAGCTCGCTTTCCGCCGTCAGGAAACGCGCCGCGCCCTGAAGATAACCGGCCGTCGTAATTTTATCTGAGCCGCTTTCACGCGCGAAATGCAGCGCGTCGCAAAAACCTTCAAAATAATTTCCACTGTCGGCACCGCCGAAGCAAAGCCCCATTCTTTCCGGGTCAATCTTATCTGCGCAAAGACCCGCCATCGCCATCGCTTCCTCCGCGGCATGAACTGCGAATAAGGTACCGCGCGAAGCGGGTTTCAGGTAAGGAGCCCTTTCATAAAGACCGGCCGTATGAAGTTTTTTGACTTCGCCGGCGATTTGAACGGGAAAACCGTGCGGGTCAAAAAGCGAAACCCGTTTTACCCCGGAAACACCAGCCTTGAGATTCCGCCACAGTTCGGAGGAATCATTCCCAAGCGGCGAAACAGCGCCGAAGCCCGTGACCACAACCCTGTTCGCGGAAACCGAAGCGTTCATTATTTCTCTCCTGAAAACTTTTTCAAAACAAGCGAGGCATTCTGTCCGCTGAGACCAAACGCGTTCACCATCACAGAAGCATTCGGGCCGGAAAGAGAAACTCCGGCACCCCCAGCCATCGGAGGAAAAAAACTTTCCGCAAGTGACGCGCATGCCGCAGCGGCTTCAACACCGCCGGCTGCCGTCATCATATGTCCCGCGACGGTTTTAAGCGCGGTGACAGGAGGAATCTTCAAGTTAAAGGAAGCAAACGCCTGTTCTTCAAGGCGGTCATGGGCGGGTATCCCGGCCCCGCAGGCAAAAATTCCCGCGAGTTCCGAAAAAGAAATTCCCGCATCCCGAAGCGCGTTTTTCATGGCTCGAAAACGCCCGCCCGAATCAGATGGACTTTCGGGATCCGTATTACCGTCTGCGGCCGATCCGTAGCCCGCGATTTCCGCGTAGATACGCGCGCCGCGTGTGAGCGCATGTTCAAGGCTCTCCAGCACAAGCAGTCCGGCGCCCTCACCCGGGTAAAAGCCATCCGCGTTTTTGCTGAACGGCGCCGCAATTTCTGTCTTTTTGGAAAAGAGACCCAGCATTTCAAAGCGGGACAACCCAAGCGGATTGACTTCCGAATCCGTGCCGCCAGCCAGCATGCACTCCGCGTCACCCCGCTCAATGACCCGGGCAGCTTCGCCTACACCCTGCAAACCCGCGGCAGCCGAGGTGGTCATCGTGTTGTTAGGCCCGCGAAAACCATGAGCAATCGAAATGTGGCAGGCCGGCATGTTGGGAATGTCTTTCAAAAACCAGAGCGGAAAAAGCGCCGGAATACCTTCTCTTCCGAATAGCTCCATCGAAAAGCGTCCGTTCGCATAAGCCTTCAAAACACCGCCGCTCAGGCTGTCAAGATCCGTGTTGATCGGCGCACCAGAACCAAGACAAACGCCGCAGGCATCGAGATTCAAGGCCTCGGAAACAAGGTTCGCATCCTGAAGCGCCAGGGAGCTGGCAGCAACCGCCAGTTGAGTATCCCGGGACATAACCTTGATCGATTTGCGCTGCCGGATCAGCTCTCCGGGCGTAAAGTGTTCAATCACTCCGGCAAGGCGAACCGGGAAATCTCCGGGTAACGGTTCAGGAAAAGGCCGCAGACTGGACTCCCCCGCTTTGGCTTTATCCCAAAACGCACGCCATCCCAATCCGCAGGCGGAGACAATACCCAGTCCCGTAATAACCACTCTGCGGCGGGAATTCATGACTGTTCCCCAGCCGCTGGCAGCACGCGGATTTTTTGACGCACCTGAAAATGTTCCAGAAAAGCCTGTGGAAAAGTGAGGGATTGCTCTCTGCCGGGAACAAGACGGCCCGCTTTGACGAGAAAGAAGCGGGCCTCGGCGAGATGCACGCCTTCGGAGGTGATTCTGCCATTAAACCAGGCAGCCTCTTCTGGACAAAGGTTTTCGGCGGTGACGCGTATTTCCAGAGGACAGAACGGCTTGAAAGGCCCCTTGAAAGAAGCGAGCTCGACCTTACCAAAAACAATGTCATCATGGAAATCGGTTTGAGCGCCAAACAAAAGGCCCCCTGTCTGAGCCATCATTTCAAGCATCAGAACTTCAGGACTGAACGGCGCGGCGGGCACATGAGAACGGGTGAGAGAAAACTCTTTCGGACAAATTTCAAGGACTTCATCAAGTAAAAGCCAGCGCATGGGAATATGGGGGTAAAAACAAACGGTTTATGGAATTTTCCGGGGAGACTCCCAGAGAATAATTTCAGCTCCAACATAAGCTTCGCTGACAAAATGGCTTCCGCGGGCTTTCGAGCCTGTCTGCCGGGAGCCGGATTTCAGCCATTCTATCTCAAAACCGTCATTCGGCAAAAGCTTTACCTCAAGCTGGGAGAAAGCATAGACACCGCCGGGAGGACATTGGGAGGCCTTGAAAAAAGCTTCTTTTGCCGTGAAAACTTTGGAAAATTCAAAGCGGGCAGGATTTCTAGAAAAACGCTTGAGCTCGCCCTTTGAAAGAACATGAGCAAGCGCTTCTGTCTTGCGGCCTTCCAGGAAACGCGCGGCGCGCGAAGCCGATACGATATCGACCCCAAGACCGGCGAGACGCAAATCAGGCTTTCGGGGCATCCTTGACAAGGCGGTCCTGGATATAATTGATCACCATCTTAACGGTGAAAAACTCGGCAAGCTTTGAAATCTTCGGATCCGCGGAAAAGGCCGCGATATCCAGGTAAGGCATCTTGACTTTGAGTTCCTCAAGACCGGCTTCCGTAACAAGACCATTCTGAACAAAACGCTCATCATTCAGAATGTTGCCCGGGAACAAATCGCCGCTGGGGATTTTGATATCAAAGGCTTTTTCGAGGCGGAAGATAATGTCAATGAAGTCGATCGATTCAGCACCCAGATCGCGGGTCAAGGAAGCATCAGGCTTCACTTCGTCTTTGTCAACGCCAAGCGCACCTGCAAGTGTTTCCTGAATTTTTTCTAAAACGGAGTTTTCCATGAGATCTTTTGTACTCCCTAGTCTTCCCTGGGTGAGCCTGCGGAACAAAAAACAAGTTCAGCTGAAGCTGCGGGGCGTCCCCCGGAAAAAAGCCGGCCTTTCCAGACTTTCTCGCCGTTCGGCCCCGTTTTGCCTGTGCCCTGAAACTCCCAGGCATCACCGGGTTTTAAAAATGATGAGAATTTAACGGACCGAATTTCCCTTAATCCGTCACCGGTCCTGGTACCGACGGGGGAATAAAAAAAATACTCTGCCAGCTTCTTCTGGATTTCAATAGCCAGAACGCCCGGCAAAACCGGAAATTCAGGGAAGTGATCCTGAAAACATTCGAGGTTTTCAGGAATCGTTCCGCTCGCTTTAAGCCCTTGAGCGGAAGCATCTTTGATAGCCGATGCTTTACCCAAGGCACCCAGATCTAAAAGAACCGGTTCTGTTTCGCTCTGCAAGTTTTTCTGCTCCGGCGCGGGAGTTTGATGTTCCGCACTTGGAACATCAAAAACAAAAACACCGTTTAAAATTCTCAGTCCGGAAAGCCATGTGTGGATCTGCTTTTCCCGGACTTTTACGGCACCCAGCTTTTCAAAGGTCTTGACCCACTCTTCGGAGGTCCTGAAATTTTTCGGATGACCGAAAAATTCCATGTTGTAAATCTGATCTCTCAAGACTGTCCACCAGCGCCCCAAGCGATGGCGGTATAAATCCTCAACTAAAATGACCCTTCCTCGGGTCACTCTCAGAGCTTCACGGATCACCGCTTCGGGATCCGGAATATGATGGAGCACGGTCACAAAAAGGCTCACATCAAAACTGCGGTCAGGAAACGGTATCCTGCTTCCGTCATAAATGACCACCGGGCATTTTTGAAGACCGGGCTTGATGACATCCAGAACAAGATGCTGATGTCCGCGGGTTCTCAGGGGCTTGTGGTAAAAACCCCATCCGCCTCCAATATCAAGGATTCGGCACTTCCCCGGCAAATCCGATTCAAAGAGCTGGACAAATTTTTCTGCCCTGTCTTCGAGACCCAGAGCCGGGTGATGCCTCACTAGAAAATCCAGGGCTGATCTTTGCCATTTCCGGACTTTTAAAGACCACAATTCTCGATTCATGGGCATCTTTTTAAGTCGGGGATTATAGCATACCCCCCTGGGACTGGATATTTTTTTGTTTGCTTTTTAACCCGGCGATTACTAAGCTTTCGCCATGAACCGCCCTCTTTTGAACAAAACAGCCTTGATCACAGGAGCCTCCCGGGGTATCGGACGCGCCATAGCCCTTGAACTCGCTGCTGCCGGAGCCAATATCCTCGTCAATTACGTGCGCGACGAGGAAGCCGCAAAAAAAACGGCCGCGGATCTTGAAGGTCTGGGTGTTCGGGCAGCCATCCATCAGGCCAATGTCGGAGACCCGGACGCGATAGGGCCTCTTGTTGAAAGCGCTGTAAGCGCCTTCGGCGGCATTGATATTCTGATCCATAATGCAGCCATGGGCGCTTTTAAACCTGTTCACAAGCTCAAGGCCAACCAATGGGATCTTTCGCTGGACATCAATGCGAAGGCATTTCTCCTGCTGGTACAGAAAGCTCTCCCCTCGATGGAAAGCCGGGGCGGAGGATCCATCATCGCGCTTTCAAGCCTGGGCGCGCGCCAATTCATCCCTAATTACGGCGCGATTGGAATCTCAAAAGCGGCCCTTGAAAGTCTGGTGCGCTATCTGGCCGTCGAGCTTTGCGGAAAGAAAATACGGGTCAATGGTGTTTCCGGAGGGCTGGTCGAAACCGATGCTCTGAAATATTTTCCTGACTACACATCTTTTCGCGACGAAGCTGTGAAAAGAACTCCCGCAGGCCGCATCGCCCGCCCTGAAGACCTGGCAAGGGTTGTGAAATTTCTTGTGTCTCCTGAATCCGAATGGATCGTCGGGCAAACCATCATCGCCGACGGCGGCCTTTCGCTGATCTAGTCTCTCCCGCTGGACTCTTCACGAACCGGGGCAAAACCGTGCCTCGAAATGTTTTCTGAAACAGTCTTCATCAGGCAAAATTCTTTCAGGTAATCCGCCCCGCCCGCTTTTGTTCCCCCTCCCGACAATTTAAAACCTCCAAAGGGCTGCCGACCGACAATCGCGCCTGTCTGGCTGCGGTTAAGATAAAGGTTTCCCGCCTGCAAAACAGCACGCGCTTTTTCCAGATGGGAAGGCGTGCGGCTATAGACTGCGGCGGTCAGCGCATACTCACAGCTGTTTGCCAGAGAAAGCGCGTGATCAAAGTCAGCAGCTTTGATGACGCAAAGAACCGGTCCAAAAATCTCTTCTCTCAGAAGTTTTGAGCTTTCGGGTAAATCCGAGAAAATAATCGGCGGCACATAAAAACCTTCCTGCCCGGGTTTAAGACCTTCAAAAACGATGCGGCCCTCAGCCTTCCCTGTCTCGATATAACTCTCGATCTTCTGAAGAGCCTGGGCATCAATGACAGGCCCGCAGACCGTTGAAGAAAAAAGCGGCGAGTCCACGGCAAAAGATTTTGCCGCGCCCGCGAGTCTTGCCAGAAACTCATCGTAGATTTCTTCGATAACAATAAGACGGGAAAGCGCCGAACATTTCTGCCCCGCAAAACCGAAGGCGGATTGAAGCACCGCAGGAATGGCCAGATCCAGGTCGGCGGAAACATCGACAATGGCGGGGTTTTTTCCGCCCATTTCAATCACACATTTTTTAACCCTGTTTTGATCCCGTTTCTTTTCATTGGCCGACTGAAGAATCGAAAGTCCGGCTTCCCGGGAACCCGTAAACGCGATCACCGCAGTATCCGGATGTTTGACAAGCGCGGCGCCCGCGTTTTCTCCCAGCCCCGGCAGAAAATGAAGTGCATCTTCTGGAATTCCGGCAGCGCGGTAGATCTGATAAATCTTCCATCCGCAGAGAACGGACTGTTCGGCCGGTTTGAGAATCACAGGATTTCCGCTGACAAGCGCAGCGGCACTCATACCGGTCAGGATCGCGAGCGGAAAATTCCAGGGGGCGATGACTGCGGTCACACCGCGGGCCAAAAATGTCAGCCGGTTGGTTTCCTGATCCAGATCTTCGGTCACCGTTTCCCCGAGAAGCTTTTGTGCCTGCCAGGCGTAAAAGCGCAGAAAGTCGACAGCCTCGATAACCTCCGCGTCGGCCTCCCGCCACGGTTTTCCTGCTTCCCATACCGTCAAGGCGGCCAGTTCATAGCGGTGACTCACCATCAGATCCGCTGCTGAAAGAAGCATCCCGGCCCTTTCCTTGAGAGAACGCTGCTGCCATGAGGCCGCAGCACGGCTGGCCTGAGTAACCGCTTCATCTGCATCCTCTGCTGAGGCCTGAACAAATCTGAGCACCCGGGTTTTTCCATCGACGGGAGAAAATACTTCAGATCTGGTTCTGTTCGTTATTTCCCTTCCGCCGATCACAACAGGAATCTGGGTACCCAAGCCACGGCGCACGGTTTCCAGCGAGATGTTGAAACGTTCACGGATCTTCTCATCATGAAAAGCCAGCCCTGCGAGCGGCTCAAAAGCCGGAGCGGAAGGAATCTCGCGCTTCGGTTCGGAAAGCGGCGGCGGCGCTTTTAAGAGCTCTCCCGACCGCTCAGCTTCATGAAACCCTCGGCGGACAAAAGACTGGGACGATACATTCTCCAGAAGCCTCCGCACGAGATAAGCCATACCGATCACGGGGTCTCCGATCGGCATGTAGAAACGAAGCGGATATCCGGAGGGTTTCAAACCGGGAATAAAAGGTTCCCCCATACCGTACAGACACTGAAACTCCAGAGCGTCTTTCGGGATTTTCAGTTCCTCGGCCATCGCCCAGGCTGCGGCCAAGGACCGTACATTGTGGGAAGCGACCGCGAGTTTTACCGAGGGAGCCCGGCGGAGAATTTTCTCCATAAGCGATTCAAACATCGCGTCAGCCTCAGGCTTGGAAGTAAAAACAGGGATCGGCCAATGAAGCTCGCGGGCCTTCATGACTTCGCTGTCCCAATAGGCGCCGCGCACGAGACGGATCGTCAGAGGTTCCTTGAGCTTCGAAGAAAAAGACAGGATCCTATCCGCCGCATCTGCGGCATCTCTGAGGTAGGCCTGAAGGACCACGCCCGCACAAACGCCTCCCTTGAACTCTCCGGAACCCAGCACGGACTCCACAACGTCAAGAGTCAGATCACGAACTTCGTAGTCTTCCATATCAATATGAACAAACACATCATTCTCGCGCGCGAGAAGGAGTAACCGCCGAAGCCTCCGCCCCGCCCTTTCAAGCACACCCTTTTTATCAAGCGGAGAAAAGCAGGGATCCAGCGCGGAAAGTTTGACGGAAATGTTCTGAAAACCCGCGCCTTTTCTTTCATGCCCCAGAGCGAGGATCAAATCGCGATAACGGCCCTCGTAAACATCCGCTTCGGCGTCATGCGTGGTTTTTTCCCCGAGAAGATCAACGGAAAGCCGAAGCCCCTGAGCGTGATAAAGGCGGAACTTTTCAAGTGCCTCCGCTTCATTTGCGGCCCCGATAAAAAGGCCCGCCATGCGAAGATAAAGTTCACGCGTCACGCGAGCCATGACAGGCTTGGTTAAAAAAGAAGGCTGTGTAAGCGCGAGCCCCACGCGAAGCGTTTTAGGCAGCCGGTGTTCGCTGCGGGGAAAATACTCTTGAATATGCTGAAACACGGCGGCGGAACTTTTCAGCGAAGGAAACACGTCAATAAAGCGGAAGGAGCGGTTGCGGAGTTCTTCGTTCTGCATGCACCATTCAAGCAGAGCTGTCTCCCAGCGGTGCGAGGCTTCTTTTTTTTTCTCTTCTTCGCGGGCAGACAAAAGGAGCGCCTGGCCGAGTTCCTGAATTCTTTTTTCTCTCGACGAAATGCTCATGGGCGCCCTCTCCCCGGTCTTGCGTTCATCCCTGCTTCTGAAACATCAGAATAAGCTCTTCCTCCGTCAGCGGCAGAACATCTGCCGTTTTGATATTCTCGTCGACATGCGCTTTTTGCTTCATGCCTGCCAAAGCGGTCGTGACGCCCGGAACCGAACGGACAAACTGCAGCGCCCGCTGCGAAGCCTTATCCAGTCCTCGCGCGTAGCTGCCCATAAAATCCGGGACGGGACCCGCGAGTTTGCCCTGCATCAGCGAAGCGCTCGTCATCACAGTCAGTCCCAGCCGATGGGCCAGCTGAAGTACCGGAACCGTGCCCGCTCCGAAACGCTGATTCGGAAAGATCCAGGCCTCGGGCATCGCGAGGTTAAAGGGAAGCTGAATCACTTTGAAATGATGGGCGTTTCCTCCGGCTTCCCGGGCTAAAAAATGAAGGTCTTCAAGCGACAGATAATCCGGCTGATCGGGGCGCAAACGGTAACCATTCCAGGTTGCGGTTCCGTACATGCGGATTTTCCCCTCTTTCACTTTCTCTTCAAGCCAGACAAAAGCGGCTTTGATGCGTTCACGGAAATGCGCGGGCTCCACACTCGAAAGCTGTGTTTCGGGATTGTGAAGATAATAAATATCGACCGTTTCCAGACCGAGGTTTTTGCGGCTGCGCTCCAGCTGGTCTTCAAGGTAATCAGGCGCAAGAGAGTGGCAGCCCTGAACAACTTCACTTTCCTGCACGAGACGGCCCATATAATGTTCCAGAAAATACGCTTCGGGATCCGCCGGATAAACTCCGTCGAAAGGAAAAAAACCGCCCTTGGTAGAGACAATCACTTCGTCCCGGGAGAGCAGCCTCTCTTCGAAGAGAATCTTCAGGGCTTTTCCAAAAGAACGCTCGCTGCGCTGGGCCCGGTAATTGATCGCGGAATCGATAACATTAAGGCCCGAAAGAACCGCTGTCCTCAGAGCTTCTTCATACAAGGTATCCGCCGAGTCATCCGCGCCGCCCAGATAGCTGCCGATCCCTAGCGAAGAGAACCAGAGTTCCTGGGACAGCCGGAAATGGCCGCTCTTTTTCTTTTCGGCAAAGCGTTCCGTGTAGCGCTCAGTGCCTTCGTGCGTCGCGAATCCTTTGATCATGAAATGTCCTTCCCCGTTAATCGACGGTGATATCGCCCGGCGGCGGCTGTCCCGGAAACAGACTCCGGCTGTCAAGATCCACCTGGTGAACTTTGGGCGTCTGGTCTTCCGGGCCCTGATACCAGGTACCCGCCTGAAAACGAATACAGCCGGTCAGGGTCAAAAGCGAAAACATAAGCACGCCGTATAACGCAGCTTTTGATTTCATAAATCACCCCTTCCTAAAGACTATCGGCCTTGCTGCGTGCGAGCAAATGACGTGCGAAAAAAAAGAGCGCCGCAATAAGGGAAACAAGGTACGGAACCGCCCAGCCGCCCCGGCGGTAAAGGGTCCGGCTTTCTTCCAGAGGAACCGACACGGTCTTGAATCCTGTGACAAAAGTCTCGCGGCCGTCTTTTTCAACCTGCCCGAGAATTTCACCCCGTTTGGAAATAACCGCGGACACTCCCGTGTTGGCCGCGCGCACAAGCGGAAGCCCGTTTTCGACAGCCCTGAAAACAGACGCCTGGAGATGCTGATATGGGGCGCCGCTGACGCCAAACCACGCGTCATTAGTCATAACCGCAAAAAACCGGATGCCCTTTTCTGCAAAGCTTCTGGCAAGCCGGGGAAACGCGTCTTCGAAACATACCAGCACAGAGAAAGGAATTTTCGGTTTCTCAAGTTCAAAAACCGTCAGTTCCTGGCCCGGAGAAAAATCACTGACTCCAAGAGTTTCAGCAATCGGTTCAAGCCAGCTGAGGGCCTGCCCCAGCGGGACATACTCTCCAAAAGGAACGAGTTTCAGTTTGTGATGCGTTTTCTGAACATTTCCATCCGGGCCCAGCAGATAAGCGCTGTTATAAACACGTTTTCGGGATTCATAGTATGGCGCTCCAAGCACTACCGGGGTTTCCACCTTTCGAACAATCTCACTCACACGAGCAGCCTCGCCATCCACATTGAAAAACCCGGGGAAAGACGCTTCGGGCCAGAGAATAAGATGCGGCACATCATAAGAAGCAAGCTCCGTCAGCTTCGTGTAGATCTGAATAATCTGCTCACGGGCCATGACTTCCCATTTCACGGATTGAGGAATGTTTCCCTGCACAAGAGAAACCCGAATGCTGTCCGCAGCTTGAGGATCGTCTTTCTGGATCGTGAGAAAACCATAAACCCAGAGTGATCCGGCAAGAACTGCCGCTGAAAGCAGTGGGAATCCTGAGCGGCCCAAAAGAAGACGGGGCGAAAGGCCTGAATAAGCTCCTTTTTCGCGCAGGGTGCGTACAAATTCAAATATCAGGACGTTAACGGCAACCATGAGAAAACCCAGCCCATAAGCCCCCGCAACACCGGCAAACTGAAGAATTTCAAGCCAGGGAGTCTGGGAATACGCCAGCAGATTCCACCCCAAACCAAAAACAGGAAACTCTGAGCGGACAATTTCGACCGCCATCCAGGCAGAGGAAAGCGCCAGCAGGCGGAGAAAAAAGTTTTTGATCTTAAAGGCCTGATAAAAAAAGAAACCGAGGAGGAAGAAAAAGCAGGTTTCAAAAAGCGCGACAAAAATCCATCCAAAGAAAGTGACGAAGCGCAGCCAGGAAAGGCCGATCAGGAAAAAGACAGAGCCGGCGGCCGCCGTTCTGAACAAAGTCTCCCGCAGCGAAGAAGCACGGGCAAGACTGATGAGCAGCGGGACAAGGGCAAACCAGGCGAGAGGGAAAAAAGAAACCCTGGGATACGAAAGCGCAAGCAGAAGGCCGCTTGACCAGCAAAGATAAAGATCCTGCTTAGTGGCTTTCATGAAAATCCCTGGATTTTGCTGTCAGGAATCCTGAGGACCGCAGCACTTTTTGTACTTTTTTCCGCTGCCGCAGGGACACGGATCATTCCGGCCCGCGCGAGGTTCACCGTGGTGAACTGTTGCAGGTTCATGAGGCACCGAAGGTCCTCTTTGCCCTGAAATCAGCGAAGCGGGCGGAGGCAATGACGCGCTAGGCGCGTGAGATTCTTCCGGCCCGGCCGCTGTCATGCCGCCCGATTCGGGATGCAGGTAAGTCGCTTGCGAAACCTGCAAAGGACTGACCATTTTTTCCTCTTTGACCGCCTGAATACGGAACAGGAATTCCACGGATTCATCCTTGATCGTGTCGACCATAGCTTGGAAAAGGGCAAAGGCCTCGCGTTTATATTCGATCTTCGGGTCCTTCTGAGCGTATGCGCGAAGACCAATTCCCTCTTTCAAATCATCCAGACTATGAAGATGCTCTTTCCATTTCGTGTCAATCATCTGAAGAAGAATGTAGGACTCCAGAAAACGCATCCGGTCCGGGCCGAAGTCTTTTTCGCGCATTTCATACTGTTCGCGGATCTTCTTCAGCAGTTCTTCGCGAAGCCATTCAATGTCCTTATGGCATTCTTCTACAGTCGCTTTCGCGTCGATTCCAAACTTGTCCCGAAGCGCGTCAATCAGCCCTTCAGGATTCTTGTCTTCATCCTTCGCGTCGGGGTGGACAAACCGGCCCATCATTTCTTCCAGGACATCTTCAATGAATTCAAAGAGGTGTTCCTGAAGCTTGTCACGGTTAAGGGCTCTGTCACGTTCCGCGTAAATCAATTCGCGCTGGCGGTTCATGACATCGTCGTACTCCAGAAGATGTTTTCGGATTTCAAAGTTGCGGGCTTCCACGCGTTTCTGAGCAGTCTCAATGGCCCGGTTGACCATCGGATGCTGAATTTCCTCCCCCTCTTCCATCCCCATTTTCTGCATCAGGACAGAGATGCGGTCAGAGCCGAAAATCCGCATCAACTCATCTTCGAGGGAGATAAAAAACTTCGAGGACCCCGGGTCTCCCTGACGGCCGCATCGGCCGCGCAGCTGATTGTCAATACGGCGGGACTCGTGGCGTTCCGTGCCGATCACCGCGAGCCCGCCCTTCTCTTTAACGCCGGGGCCCAGAACAATATCAGTGCCTCGTCCGGCCATGTTCGTCGCGATCGTAATAACGGCTTCCTGGCCGGCTCGGGACACGATTTCTGCTTCCCGTTCATGATATTTGGCGTTCAGAACCACGTGGGGAAGGTTCTGCTTCTGCAGCATTCGGCTGAGCTTCTCAGACCTTTCGATGGAAATAGTGCCCACCAGAACGGGGCGTCCTTTTTTATGCTCTTCGGCGACTTCCTTCACCACAGCTTCAAACTTTTCGCGTTCTGTGCGGTAAATGCAGTCGTTCGTATCTTTGCGGACGCAGGGGCGGTTGGGCGGCATAACCGCGACATCCAGTTTATAGATCTTGTCGAATTCCACAGCTTCTGTCGCGGCTGTACCCGTCATACCGCCAAGCTTTTTGTACATGCGGAAATAATTCTGGAACGTGATCGTCGCGAGCGTCTGGTTTTCACGTTCAATGTGGACACCTTCCTTGGCTTCAAGGGCCTGGTGAAGGCCGTCTGAAAACCGGCGCCCCGGCATAAGACGCCCTGTAAACTCGTCCACAATCACAATCTTGCCTTCCTGAATCACGTACTCCACATCAAGCCGGAAGAACTGTTTTGCGCGCAGCGCGGTCATCAGCTGGTGCCGGTCATCAATCGTCGAGGAATCATGAAGGTTCTCGACCCCCATCAGCCTGGCGCCTTTGGTTTCACCGTTTTCGGTCAGGGAGATTGTTTTTGATTTCTCATTCGCAATGTAATCGTGCTCAAGCTTGATTTTCTCCAGCTGGTCTTTCCAGGCCTGATCCACCTGCTCTTTTTCCACCAGATAACCTTTGAGCTGGGCCGCGGCCTTGCGGGCCTTGAAGTACTTATCCGTTGATTCTTCGGCGGGGCCGGAAATAATCAGCGGCGTGCGGGCTTCATCAATCAGAATGGAGTCCACTTCGTCCACAATCGCGAAATTAAGCTTGCGCTGAACGCGTTGTTCAGGCGAGGTCACCATGTTGTCGCGCAGATAATCAAAACCAAATTCGTTGTTTGTTCCGTAGGTAATGTCGCAGGCGTAAGCGGCCCGGCGGGCATCATTCGTCATGTCATGCTGAATGACGCCGACGGTCAAACCCAAAAATTCATAAATCGGTCCCATCCAGTCACGGTCGCGTCGCGCCAGGTAATCGTTGACCGTGACAAGGTGAACGCCATCTCCCGTAAGCGCGTTTAGATAAACAGGAAGGGTACCCACAAGCGTTTTACCTTCACCTGTCGACATTTCAGCAATCTTCCCTTGATGAAGGACAATGCCGCCGAGAAGCTGGACATCAAAATGCCGCATTTTATTAGTTCTCAGCGAGGCTTCACGAACCACCGCGTAAGCTTCAGGAAGAACATCTTCAAGCGTCTGTCCGGCGGCAAGACGCTTTTTAAATTCTTCAGTCTTGGCGCGGAGTTCAGCATCCGAGAGGGGCTGAATGGAAGCTTCCAGCGAATTGATTTTATCCACGATCGGCCAAAGCCGTTTCAAAAGGCGGGTATTCTGTGTGCCGAAAACCTGTTCAAGAACGTTTTTGATATTTTTGATCATAAGGCTCTGGAAGGTGTCAAGCCTTCCCCCGAAAACTGCTGGTTATGGTTATTTCTCGCCCGGTCCTGATTTTTCCTTGGCGGATTTTTTTAAATAGGCATGGATAAATTCATCAAGGTCGCCGTCCATGACCGCAGGACCGTTTGAAGTCTCCACAAGTGTGCGGTGATCCTTCACAAGCGTATACGGATGAAAGACGTAGGAGCGGATCTGGGATCCCCAGGCGTTATCCTTTTTCTCTCCGTAAAAGCTTTTAAACTCTTCTTCCCGCTTCTTGCGGTAAACCTCATACAAGCGGGCCCTGAGCACCTTCATCGCGACTTCTTTGTTCTGATGCTGGGAACGTTCATTCTGACATTGCACAACAAGGCCCGTCGGCAAATGCGTCAAGCGCACAGCACTCGAAGTCTTGTTCACATGCTGACCGCCCGCTCCGCCGGCACGATAGGTATCAATTCTAAGATCAGCTTCGTTAATTTCAACTTCCGGTGCGTCTTCGACCTCAGCAATGACATCAATCGAAGCGAACGACGTATGCCTGCGTTTATTGGAATCAAAGGGAGAAATGCGGACCAGACGGTGAACGCCGCACTCTGCCTTGAGATGACCGTAAGCGTAAGGGCCTTCAATCATCAGAGTCGTACTTTTGACGCCCGCTTCTTCACCCGCCAGATAATCGATAGTCTGCACCTTGAAACCGTGCTGTTCCGACCAACGGATATACATGCGCAGCAGCATTTCAGCCCAATCGCAGGATTCCGTTCCGCCTGCCCCGGCATTGACGCTCAGAATGGCGTTGTGGCTGTCGAGCGGATCGGAAAGAAGTCTGTGAAATTCCAGCGTTTCCAGGTCACGCTCCAGCTTCCCGACTTCTGCCTGCATTTCACGCAGGGAATCTTCCTGATTTTCATCAAGGAGACCGAGAAGCTCCTGCAAATCCTGAGCAGAACGAAAAGCGGCCTGCCAGGGATCAACGATTTTTTTGACGGTTTTGAGGCGTTCCACCGTCTGCTGGGCTTCCTGCGGACGATCCCAAAAATCAGGGAGGGACATCTTGTAGTTCAGATCGAGAACTTCTTTTTCGCGGGTATCGAGGTCAAAGATACCCCCTTATCTCTTGGAGTTTCACCAAAAGATCCGAAACTTTCTTTCTAAGTTCAATGATTTGTTCGCGCATAATGGGGCACAGTGTAGCAATCTTTGGAGGGGCTTGCAAGGAAGCGGTACTTTTGTCTTAAAAAACACCATGCAGCGAAGCTCCCGGCGCAGCCAGAGCCTCGACTTTTCTGCGCACCGAAGAGTCGGCTTCCACCGCAGGGGCATGATGAGGCTTCATCCGGGCATCAATAATCAAGGGACCTGAACAGCCCCAATGCTTGAACTGCTGAAACTGCCCCGCCCCGTGAATATCCCGGGCGGGATTGGAACGGGTAAACGTTGTCCATAAAAAGTCCCGGTCTGTTCCCGCGGTAAAAGCACTTTGATCAGCAAGAACCACGCAGGCCACACTCTCGATGCCTGGGCATTTTTCAAGTGTTTTGGCCAGAATCTCCAGTTCAGCGGGAGCCGAGGTATAACTCTGAAAAGCCGGGGCTTCGAGAACAAGAACACCCGGCATGAAAAAAACCGGTTTTCCAAAACCTTCGGGCAGCGAAAAACCGGAGGGCAGCCGGGCGCTCAGCTCACGTTTTTTCACGCCTGCCGCAGCCATCACCACTCGCGAGCCCTGATTCAAACCGGTCCCGGAATAATCAAGCGTATCCATGGTCGTCGAGGTTTCAAAGTGCAGATCCCTCGTCCAGTCGATGCGCTCAAGAAGATGGCGGAAAAACGCCTTAAAATCGTGCAGGTCGAGCCCCGGGCGGTCTTCATCCGCGATAATCATCAGATATTTGGCCAGCGCGCAGGGACCGTAACCCAGAAGCGCGTGAGCCTGAGTCAGAATTTCCTGCGGGCGCCGCTCTCCATAGGGGACAAAGCGTTCAGAACCTGCGGCAAGAAGAAGCGGATGAACTCCGGCCGCGTCAACGGCCAGCACCCGTTTCACACCCGGGATTTCAACCGGAAGCATGGGGCCAGCGATCTCCTGAATGAGAGCGCCAAAAACACTATCCTCCTGAGGCGGACGGCCTACAACCGTAAATGGCCAAACCGCGTCACGGCGGTGATAAACCGATTCCACTTTCATAAAAGGAAAGTCGTGTTTAAGGCTGTAGTAGCCCAGATGATCTCCAAACGGCCCTTCAGGCTTGAGAGCCCCGGGATCCACGAACCCTGTAATGCAAAAATCTGCGTCCGTTGAAATGGCAAACTCATCTCTGCGCGCGTAACGGAAGCCTCTTCCCGCGAGGGCCCCGGCAAAAGCGACCTCAGGCACACCTTCGGGAAGATACATGACCGCCGAAAAAGCGTGAGCCGGCGGACCGCCGGCAAAAATACTGACCCTCAGGGGTTCACCTCTGCCCAGCGCTGTGTGATGATGAATTCCAATGTCACGCCGGATTTGGTAATGCAGTCCGATCTCTTTGTCCTGAATGTAGTCGTTACCGGAAATCTGCACACGGTACATGCCGAGATTCGATCGAAGAATGCCGGGGCGGGCCTGATTCTCGGTATAAACCTGCGGTAAAAGAATAAAGGCGCCGCCGTCACCAGACCAGGACTTGATCTGCGGCAGCGCGCTGAGGGTGGTCTGCTTTTCAAGAACCGGACCCGTAAGGACTTTCACAGGAAGGGCGTGGAGAGCCGCCGTCGACGCTGAAATGCTTTTGAGCGGATGCTTCAGAAATAAAAAGGGATCCGCCTTGAGCCGTATCAGCTGTTTCACGCGTTCGAGCGTATCCCGAAATATATAGCGCGCTCGATCAAGAGTCCCGTAAAGATTGGAAACCGCGGGAAAAGAACTGCCCTTGACGCGCTCATAGTAAACGGCCGGTCCTCCGGAGTCATAGACCCGGCGGTGAATCTCCGCCATTTCCAGTTCGGGATCCACTTCTTCCCGGACGCGGACCAGCCGGCCCGAACGTTCAAGATCCAGAAGACATTCACGAAGACTTCGATACGCCATAAATCAAAACCTTGTTTTAACGTTAACGGGCTGAGGAAAGGATAGCTTGGCCCAGGTTGGTGCTTTTTTCAAGCTTCGTTTGAAATTAGTGTGCGGATTTCGATTCTGCGGGCATTGAACTGGAGCGAGGACTTAACCGTTGCGTTTCATTTCGCGTTTCATCTCGTACATCTTTTTGTCCGCGCTTTGAAGAAGGTCTTCGACCGAACGGGGATGATCAGGATCATAATGAGCGAGTCCTGTGCTCATGGAAAGTTTGAATTCCCCTGAGGACTGACGGTTAAACTCCGCGACGTTAGCTTGCAGCCGTTCCATCATCACATGCGCCCGTTCATCGTCAGTTTCCACGGCCAGAATGGCGAATTCATCGCCGCCAAGACGGGCCGTGATATCCGCTTTACGGAAAGTCGTTCTCAAAATATTCGCGGTCTCCACAAGCGCCTTGTCGCCGACCTGGTGGCCAAGTTTGTCGTTGATACCCTTCATGCCGTTGAGATCCACAAAAATAATCGCAACCGGCCGGCGGTTCCGTTCCGCGATGCGAATCTGCTGTTCTGCATGCGTGATAAATCCGCGGCGGTTATAAAGCTGGGTCAGTTCGTCCGTAAGAGAAAGATTTTTGATCTGCTCCAGTGTCTCTTCAAGCTTCTTCTCCATAGCCTTGCGTTCACTGATATCAAAAATCACACCGTCGATCCAAAGCGCTTTTCCGTCTTCAAAATAGCCCTGGCCTTTTTCGTACACCCACCGGAGCGTACCGTCCGCGTGGCGGATGCGGTATTCGATCATGTACGGCTCCTGTTTTCCGAGACTTTCCCGAATAACCCCTTCAAAGCGCGGCTTGTCCTCCGGATAAATAATGTCGGAATAGGAAAGAACCCGGTTATCAATAAAATCCCAGGCTTCATGGCCTGCGATTTTCTGAATGTGATCGGAAATATGGTGCATGGTCCAGCGGGCGTCAGGAACACAGCGGTAGACCGCGCAGGGAATATTGGAAATCAGCGTGCGGAACTTCACCTCGCTGCGCTCGAGCTGGGTTTCTACCCGCTTGCGGGCGCTGACATCCATTCCGACAAGCACAATTTCTTTAATTTTTCCGGTCTCGTCAAAACGGTTGATGGAATGAAACGCGATCGTGCACTTCTGTCCGCTCTTGGTCACGAGCGTCATATCGTAGTCGCGGACATCACCCTTCTCAAAAAATTTATACAATTTGATGATCTGCTGAAACTCATCACCGGGAAAAAGGGTTTTCCAGAGGTTCTTGCCGATCAGGTCATCGGTTTTATATCCCGTGATTTTTTCCGAGAAAGGATTTACAAAACGGATCGTGCCGTCAGGGTCCAACTGGCACAAAACAGCAGGCGCGGCATAAACAACCCAGGCCGCGTAATCACGGATGTTTTTAAGGTGGGCTTCTTCTTTTTCTTTCTTCGCCGTCTCGTAGTCTTTTTTTGCCGAGTCAAACTGGAGAGCGTTGACCTTGTTGCGCAGAACCACCAGTTCCCGCAGAAGTTCTTCTTTTGATTTTTCCTGGTCCCTCATGAAACCCTCAGAGATTTGTTACAGCCGACGCCGGGTGTCTACTGAACCTGGCTCCCAAAACAGGCGGGTCTTCTTATATATAAGAACGGATATTGTGCCAAACAGTTTTAGTATACACGTCCTCTTTATTAAAAACGAGGGGACAGAGCATTATTTGTGCAGTCGCTCCTTAAACCAGCTTAAAATACGCTCCGCCGAAGCCTTATTCATACCGGGAACATCCGCAAGGCGGTCCGCATCGCAGCGGCTGAGTTCCTCAAGCGAATCAAAGTGGCGAAGCAGAGCTTTTTTGCGGGCTTCGCCAATACCCGGGATCTCATCAAGTTCCGATTTCTGAAGATTCTTCTCTTTCAGCGACCGGTGGTAGGAGACCGCAAAACGGTGCGCCTCATCCCTGACTTTCTGCAGCAAATGATTGGCTGGAGCATCCTTGGGAATGTTCAAATCCTCCCCGGAACCGAGCTCTCCGGAAAACATCTTCTTCGCGGAGTAAATCGTTTCGAATTTTTTGGCGATGGAAATGAGCGCCGTCCCTTCAAAGCCTTCTTCCTTCATGACTTCAAAAGCCGCCCTCAGATGCCCTTTACCGCCGTCGATCATCAGAATATCCGGAATAAAATCCTCACGCCCTTCCTTCAGACCGCGAAGCATGCGCCGGACCGCTTCCTGCATCATCGCGTAATCGTCAATGCCTTCAACCGTATGAATTTTATAGCGTCTGTACCCCATCTTGTCAGGAAGCTCCCGATGAAAGGCCACTTTCGACGCGACAGCTTCATCTCCCTGAATATTTGAAACGTCAAAACACACAATCCGTTCAGGAAGCTTTTCCAGGCCGAGAATTTTTTTCAGCTCAAGCGAAGCCGCGAGTCCGATGCCCGCTTCGGGATTCCGGGGAATAAATCTTTTCTTTTTGAGCGCGCCCAGAGCATGGATCTGTTCTTTGAAAAACTGAGCGTCTTCAAAACGAAGCTCTGCGGCTGCCGAATGCATCCGGTCCGTCAGATACTCAACGATGCTTTTCTTCCCGCCTCCCAGAAAACCGCGGACCTCCCCCACCCAGCGGTCATACTCCTCTTTGATGCCCGGTTTAATACACGGCGCCACACATTGACCGATATGATAATAAAGGCATGCTGTTTTAGGCAGGCGCCTGCATTTGCGGATGGGAAAAAGGCTGTTAATCAAATTCACAGCCTCGCGTAAAAGCCCCGCGTCGGTGTAGGGTCCGTAATAGATCGCTTTCTTGTCTGATTTGTTGCGCGTGATAACGACCCTGGGGAATTTTTCGGACGTAATTTTCAAGAGCGGGTAGCTTTTATCGTCTTTTAGCTCTTTGTTGTACTTGGGCTGATACTTCCGGACAAGCTGTGCCTCAAGAAGCAGCGCGTCCATTTCCGTCGTGGTTTCAATATAGTCAATGCGGCGGATCTGCCCGACCAAAATCGCTATTTTCGGCAGCTGCATACGGTTGACGAAGTACGATCTGACACGATTTTTCAAAAGGCGGGCTTTTCCGATGTAAAGGATGTTGCCTTCCTCATCCTTCATAAAATAGACACCTGGAGTCATCGGAATTTGATTCACGGTCTCCCGGATATCGGGGGCTGTTTCCCGGCGGGGAACCTTGGGGATTTCTTTCATTTTTTGGAAGATCCGATTTTTGACTTGAAGCGCCGAGCGAACCAGGCAAGCGCATCTTTAATTTCGGACACGCCCAGAAAGAAACAGTACGCGGGGTAAAGCAGCGCCGCGACGGCAATGCTTCCGAGCACCCGCACAGCAATCTGCAGGCCGCCCGCGCCCGGGTAGAAACTTTTCATGAACTCGTGACAGATCCAGGCAGTCGCTGACATCGCTAGTGTCGCCAAGAGAATTTTGAAAAAGGACCACAGGATCTCTTTCACAGGCAGCTTAAGCACACTCCTGTGAAGGGCCGCACCCAAAAGAACAAATTGAAGAAGCCCGGACAAAGAAGTCGCCAGCGCGAGTCCTGCCTCTGCCATGGGTTTCATCAGCAGAAGATTGAAAGCAATGTTGGAGACCAGACAAATGATCGCGATCCTTACCGGTGTGCGCGTATTCTGAACCGCGTGAAAGGCGGGCGTCAGAATCTTCTGGCCCGCGTAGGCAAACAATCCAATCGAGTAGAAGACAAGAACCGCTGCGGTGCGCTGTGTTGAAACACTGTCAAACTCGCCGCGCTCATACATGAGTTGAACAATCGGGTGAGCAAGTGTCATAAGCCCTGCCGCGCAGGGCATTACAATCAGGGCGATGCTGCGAAGAGAAAAAGAAATGTTTTTCTTCGCCTGCTCAAGCTGTCCCGAAGCAACCTGGTTGGAAATCGTCGGTAATAGCGCCATCCCCATCGTAACAGCGAAAACCCCAAGAGGAAACTGCATCAAACGGTTGCCGTACCAGAGAGTCGAATTCGCACCCGGACCCACCCAGAAGGCACAGGTCGCATCCACCAGCAGGTTGATCTGCATCACGGCAAATCCGAGAACAACAGGCAGAATCAGATTCATTGTTTTGCGCAGACCGGGATAAAGCGGGTCCCAAAGCCAGCGGGCCCGGAACCCGATTTTGCGCAGATAGGGCATCTGCACCATATCCTGAAGGACACCGGAAATCAGCAGCACGAGAGCCAGCCATCTCAGGCGATCCGCGACAGCCTGATCCGCCAGAAAAAAAACCCAGATGGTTCCGCCTATCCACGCAATGTTCAGAACAAGCGGGCCCAAAGAAGGCGCGAAAAAATGACGGTGGCAGTTGAGAATCCCCATGCCGACCGCATAAAGCGACATCAGCGCAAGATAGGGAAAGAAATACCTGAGAAAATCAAAAACCAGGTGGAGTCGCTCAGGAAAAGACGGCACATTCATCAGAACCGTCAGAATCACCTCAACAACAAGGAGAAAAACCAGAAATCCCATGGAGAGAACGGAAATCAGGGCGTGGGCAAACTTAAAGGCTTCCCGTTTACCCTGGGTTTGAAGAATTTCGCTGTAAACCGGGATAAAAGCGCTGGAAAGAGCCCCCTCGCCCACCAGCCGGCGGAAGAAATTCGGCAGGGAAAAGGCGTAAACAAAGGCATCCCATTGCCAGCTGGTGCCGAAAGCCTTGGCGCTGATGATGTCCCGAAGCATCCCAAGGACCCTGCTGGCCAGCGTCATAAGTCCCATAACCCCGGCCGCCCGCATCAGGTGGCCTTTACCCTCGGGAGCATTCCGATTGACAGGGTTGGAGGGCTGTGCTAGATTCTCTGAACAATTTTGAAAGGAAGACGGTTTATCCATGCCAAATATTAAATCCGCGATGAAGAGAATGCGCAGTGACGAAAAGAAGCGTCTGCGTAATCAGGCTGCAACATCTGAACTTAAAACCCTTTCCCAGAAACTTCTGACATTGAAGGCGGAACCTGAAAAGGCCCGCGAGTTTGCCCTTCGTGTTGTTTCCCGGTTTGACAGAGCTGTCGGCAAGGGCATTATTCCGAAAGGCCGTGCTGATCGTAAAAAATCCCGCATTGCCAAGTTCCTCGCCACTCTTGAACCGGCCAAGAAAAAGAAAAAGTAAGCTTTAAGATTATATTATGAAAACCCCGCTCTGTTCTAACGGAGCGGGGTTTTTTTATGCCGTGAGTTCAACAAGCCAGCGTTCAAAACCCGAGCGTTCTTCCGCCCGTCCAGTCTTAACCGCCCAATCAAGCTGAAAGAGCCCCTCAATGCCCCGTTCAAGACGGGCGCGATTGAAGCTTCTGACCTGCTGCAAAAAAGCCCTCGACTGATTCGGGTACACCTTGCATTTTTTAAGCACAGTCGGTTCTGAAATTCCCTCTTCAAGTAGAACACTGGCCTGCCAAAGTCTTCTGAACTGCCAATGAAGAAGCCCCATAAAGGACAGGAACTCTTTTTCGTTCTCTTCCAGATAGCGGCTGAACAGAACAAGAGAATCCGCTAAGCGGCGGGCACTGATCGCATCCATGAGCTTGTAAACATCGACTGAACTGAGGTTTTCCTCAAACTGCGCCGCCATTTCACTGGTAATTTCTTTGGCTTCGCCTGCATACTGAATCAGCTGATTAAGAAGAGAGTCAATAAAAGCAGGATACTCCCCCGCCTTGTCTTCAATGCGCCGGATCACTTCCGCAGGCATTGTTTTTCCCGCCTGCTTTAAACGTTCCCGAATCAGGCGGGAAGACGCTGTTTGACGCTCTCCTTCATCAAGACGCACCAACTCACCCTGCTTTTGAAACAATGCCAGCAGGGGGCTTTTAGCGTCCAATTCATCCGCGAGAAACACAAGATAAGAAGAAGGCGCGGGATGTTCAACGTAAGCCTCAAGAGCTTCGGTATCTTCTTTTTTTAAAAGAGAAGCTTCCATGATGCGGAAAATCTGTGCGTCGGCCCCGAAAGGCAGCGTACGTGCCTGGGACAGAACTGACTTGAGTGGGGTTTCTTTCAGGTAGAAAGTTTGGGAGGAAACTTCACCGGTGTGCTTTTTTGTCAGCTCGGCAGAGACACTTTGAAAACGCTCGGTCCCTAGAAATGAATCCCCGAGAATAAGGAGCATTTGATTTTTCACAAATTCGGGATCCCGGTAGCTGCGGTGAAAGAAGGGGGCTTACCAATCCTCAACAATGCGGTCGACAACATTCTTTGCGAGGCGGTCGATCGCGCGCCGAGACGCTTCTTCACGGCTGATCGAGCGCACATCACTGACAAAGTATTCAGAATCCCCTGAGAAATTAGCTTCCCGCCAAAGAGCGTTGCCCGTCGGCGTGTGAAGCAGCTTCATATCCAGGACAATGAACATGCGGTACTCTTCAACGGATTCCAGACTCGTAAACCGCAGCCCTTCCTGCTCGAACGCCGTCAGATCCATTTCAAGGATGGCATCCGCCTCTTCCCGTTCACCGACAACCTTGAGATTTCCATCTTTATGCACACGACGGATGACCGCGTTGGTAATATCGATCTCAAGTCCAGGAACATAAGCGTAGACTTTATCCACAGGGATCTTGTTCTTCACCGTATCAATGTAAATGGTTTTAATGTTCTCAGGAAGAACGGTTTTTTGAGTGTAGCCGCAGCCAGCGGATGAAAGTGTGCAAACGGCCAGTGCGGCCATCCAGAACTGGTAAAGTTTCATGATCAGGCCTTCGTTTGATTGATTTGAAACCGTTCGAGTTCGCGGTTAAGA